>JACCEE012324205.1_pt1 | contig 20137 bp, 22 predicted proteins | sample 7449931 | NCBI WGS metagenome assembly JACCEE01 (sample SAMN15323457, study PRJNA562643) | freshwater metagenome | isolation source: river surface water | place: USA:Blue River Watershed | collected 2017-08-19 | reverse complement strand
ATTGCTAGCCGCTGGCAGGTTGAAGCGCGCCAACTAGAGCTTCATTAGGTACCTTTAAGCCATGGCCAATGATCTCTTTTCAGCCCTTCGAACCTACTTGATGAAGGTAGGAAATGGAGAGAAAACTCCTCAAGAACTAGCAGCCGCACTAAACACTTGGGCAAGGGAGAGCGGCGAAGCGGTTAAGGCGCGTGTGGAAGAAGAAGTTAAGAAGAACGTATCGAAGATGGGATTCGCTAAAGAATCTGATCTAATAAGGCTAGAGCGCGAGTTGACTAAAGAAATTGCTGAACTGAAAGAGCTGATCAAGACAAAAAGTTCGGGAGCTAAAAAGAGTGGAGCAAAGAAGTCGGTTGTGAAGAAGCCAGTCGCGAAAAAGAGTGGAAAGAAATAATGAGCAACGAGAATTTAGATCGAATTTCCGAAATCAAGAAAAGAGTTAATGAGATCGGGTTAGCCCCACTGGAAGAACATGGAAAGCGTTTTGAAGAAGTTCATTCCGAACTTACTGAGGCACTTTCAGCTGTTGAAGGTATCTCCAACTCCTAAGGAGTTGTCTTGCGAAATCGCCTGGATTTAGAGCTAGTAAAGCGTGGCCTTGCTCGCTCTCGCGAAGCTGCTCAGGAATTAATCGAATCTGGAGTAGTTCGAGTCAAGGGTTTACCCGCCCGCAAATCTTCTTCGCAAGTTAGTTCCGATGATTCGATTCTTCTAGAAGGAGAAAAAGAAGGATTTGTGTCAAGAGGTGGAGAAAAGCTCAATGGCGCACTTAAAGCTTTCTCTGAATTGCGGATAGATGGAGTATCGGCGCTTGATGCCGGAGCTTCTACGGGCGGATTTACTGATGTCCTACTAAGACAGGGCGTCCGAAAAGTTATTGCCGTTGACGTTGGATATGGTCAACTAGCCTGGAGCTTGCAAAATGATCAGCGAGTGCAAGTTATTGATAGAACAAATATAAAAGATCTTGAATTAGGTGATATCGGAGAACCAGTCGATTTGATTGTTGCAGATTTATCCTTTATCTCACTGCGAAGTGTTCTGCCGGCCCTCCGCAAATTAGCCAAGGTTGATGGCGATTTTCTCTTAATGGTTAAACCTCAGTTTGAAGTAGGCAAAGAACGAATTGGAGCCGGAGGAGTAGTAAGGGATCCTGGACTGCGTTTTGAAGCCGTTAAATCTGTTGCAGAGGGAGCTTTCCAACTCGGTTTAGGCGTTCGCGGAGTAGTTGCTAGTTCATTACCCGGCCCATCGGGAAATGTGGAATATTTCCTCTGGTTAAAGGCCGGGGCACCTGCCCTGGTCGAAAAAGATCTATTGGATGCGATTGCGAGAGGGCCGGCATGAATAGAAAAATAATTTTGGTCCTGCATCCAACTCGGAACGAAGCCCATTTACTTGCTAATGAAGTTGTTTCATTACTTGCTGATAATGGATTTGAAATCCTTACCTCTACCGCTGTCGATCTGCCAAAAGCTATCAAATTTCCGGAAAATGAACTTCTCAACGAACGTAAGAATGTTGAACTAGTTTTAGTTTTAGGTGGCGATGGCACAATTTTGCGAGGCGCAGAAATAGCGCACGGAACTGATATTCCAGTACTAGGAATCAATTTGGGGCATGTCGGCTTCCTCGCGCAGATTGAAAAACCGAGTATTTCAAACCTAGTAAATGCGATAACTGGCAAAAGCTACATTACTGAAAAGCGTATGACATTGGCATACAAAGTTGAACGAAATGAAAAAGTAATTACAAATGGTTGGGCGCTAAATGAGGTCGCCGTAGAGAGAAATACCGAGGCGATGATAGAACTTTTTGTACAAGTGGATCATCGACCTCTATCACGTTGGGGCTGCGACGGTGTCATCTGCGCAACTCCAACTGGATCTACTGCATATGCATTCTCAGCCGGCGGACCTGTCGTCTGGCCAGATGTTGATGCTTTGGTTTTATTGCCGCTTGCTGCGCATGCGCTTTTCTCTGATCCAATGGTTGTCTCGCCAGAATCTGAAATCGCAATTGATGTCGAGAGCGATATCGGAGTTCTCTCTGCTGATGGATTGCGCAAGTTTCAATTACTTGAAGGTGATCGGGTAATCCTTACTAGCGAGAAATCATTCATCTTTCTCGCTCATATAGACAATGCACCATTTACCGACCGCCTTGTAGCAAAATTCAAACTTCCCGTGGATGGTTGGCGTGGCGAATAAGACGGGAAAGAATTCTCGTTCCAGATTAGAAGAGCTTTCAATCAGAGCGCTTGGTGTAATTGAAAGTGGCGAAGTAGAGTTTTCAACAGGATTAAATGTCCTTACCGGCGAAACTGGCGCTGGAAAAACCATGGTTTTAACAGCTCTTTCCTTAGTCTTGGGAGGAAAAAGTGATTCAGATTTAGTACGTACTGGTCACGAGAGATTGCAGGTAACGGGTCGCTTTCTTCTACCCGAGTCGCCAAGCGCTGAATTGAAATCACTGTTATCGGAATTCGATCCCGATCTAGAAGATAATTCGATTTTGCTTTCGCGAACTGTAAGTAAAGATGGAAAATCGAGAGCACTTTTGGCTGGCGTGCCGAGTACTGCGAACGCTTTGGCGAGTTTTGGAAATGAATTGATCGAAATTCACGGACAACATGGTGCTCTATCTCTATTAAAAGAAAGTAAACAACGGGAGTTGCTTGATCAATTTATCGGAGACCCAGCCCATTCAGCTCTGGCTATTTATAGAGAACATCTTTCCGAGTTACGGACTGTAGAAGGAAAACTTAAGGATTTAAAGAAGAGTCGAGATGCCAGGGATTCAGAGATTTCAGAGCTCGAGGCTTTGATCTCTGAGAGCAAAAAGCTAAATCCTCAAAGAGATGAGTTATCAAATATTGAAAGTGAAATTGAACTTTTGAGTCGTGTTGAGCAAATTCGAATTGCTTTGAGCGAAGCCCTTGGTGTGCTTTCTGATGACGAGGACGGTGTAGTTCTCCTCCTAAACCAAGCTCGCCGAGCGTTATCCAGTATCTCCAATGTTGATAAGAAATTAGGAGAACTTAATGAGAATGTGGAATCTCTCTACTTCCAAAGTTCCGATCTTTCTGGCGAGATCTCAAGCTTCTTAGATTCGCTCGCGGCCGACCCCATAAGATTGGAAGAGTTGCAGACAAGAAAAGCGGCATTACGCTCCTTCGCAAAGAGATTTGGTGATGGTGGCGAACTCGTTGATCAGCTGGAATCGGCGATTACCAAGAGTGCAACTGCGCGTGAACGTCTAGAAGATATCTCTGGCGGAGAAGAAAGAATCTCTGAACTGGAGAAAGAAATTCAATCACTTTTAGAAAAAACGATTAAGTCAGCAGAGAAATTGAGTGTAATTCGACGAGATTATGCTGATCGTCTATCTACTCAAGTTACAGCGGAGATTGCGCAATTATCAATGCCAACCGCGCAATTCCAGGTTCTTGTCAGTTCGGATGATGATAAGTCGAAGGATTTTTCAGAGTGGGGAGTAGATCGCGTTGAGATGCTTTTCTCATCGCATAAGGGAGGAAATTTCTTACCGTTAAGTAAATCGGCCAGCGGTGGGGAATTATCAAGGGTGATGCTAGCCCTCGAAGTAGTCGTTGCTTCGAAGTTTCCACTAGGCACTTATCTATTTGATGAAGTAGATGCCGGTATCGGCGGTAAGGCCGCTCTTGAGGTTGGCAAGAGATTGAAGAAGCTAGCCGAAAACGCACAAGTAATAGTTGTGACTCATCTTCCACAAGTAGCAATATGGGCAGACCGGCACCTGCGTGTTGTAAAAGATAGCAATGGCGCAATCACCGAAAGTTCAATTTCAATCTTGAATGATGCAGAGCGAGAAAATGAGATTGCTCGGATGCTATCTGGTGTAGATCAATCAGAACACGCCCAAGAACACGCTCGTGAACTCTTGATTTTAGGAAAAGGTAAATAGAACTGATAAGTTAGCCCTCCATGACCGCCCCTCATGTGACAAAGCATTTATTTGTCACCGGCGGAGTCGCCTCAAGTCTTGGTAAAGGTCTCACTGCTTCAAGTTTAGGAAGATTGCTTCGCGCTCGCGGCCTTCGGGTTACCATGCAAAAGCTCGATCCCTATATAAATGTTGATCCAGGAACCATGAATCCCTTTCAACATGGCGAAGTATTTGTGACAGATGATGGCGCGGAAACCGATTTAGATATCGGACATTATGAAAGATTCCTAGATACCAATCTCCACGGCTCTGCAAATGTAACTACTGGCCAGGTTTACTCTCGAGTGATAGCTCGCGAACGTAAAGGTGAGTATTTGGGAGATACAGTTCAAGTAATTCCACATATTACAAATGAGATTAAGGATCGGATCAGAGCTATGGCCTCTTCCGAGATAGATATTGTTATTACTGAAGTGGGCGGAACAGTTGGTGATATTGAATCTTTGCCATTTTTGGAAGCTGCAAGACAGATTCGTCAAGAAGTAGGACGAGAGAATGTTTTTTATTTACATGTTTCTTTAGTTCCTTATATTGGACCGTCGGGAGAATTGAAGACAAAACCTACTCAGCACTCGGTTCAGGCCCTTCGTTCCATAGGTATATCGCCCGATGCAGTAGTTCTTAGATCTGACCGAGAGATTCCAATCTCAGTAAAGAAGAAAATTTCATTAATGTGCGATGTTGATCAAGAAGCAGTTGTTGCTGCAGTAGATGCGCCGTCGATTTACGATATACCGAAGGTCCTGCATCGGGAAGGCTTAGATGCCTATATAGTCAGAAGATTGGGCTTACCGTTCCATGATGTGGAGTGGGGCGAGTGGGATCAACTTCTAAAAACCGTTCATAATCCAGCTACAACTGTAAAGGTTGCCTTGGTCGGAAAATATATTGATCTACCGGATGCATATCTCTCAGTTTCAGAAGCGCTTCGAGCCGGTGGTTTCGCAAATAGCGCAAGAGTCGAAATTAAATGGGTAACTAGTGATGATTGCGAGACTCCAGAAGGAGCCGCTGCAAATTTAGGCGATGTAGATGCCATCTGTGTTCCAGGTGGTTTCGGAGTTCGTGGAATTGAAGGAAAATTAGGAGCCCTGAAATTTGCGAGAGAATCTAGAATTCCAACTCTCGGATTATGTCTTGGATTACAGTGCATGGTTATCGAAGCTGCGAGAAATTTGGCTGGGATAAATGATGCTAATTCAGCCGAGTTTGACCCCACAACTAAGAATCCTGTTATAGCTACCATGGCCGGACAAGAAAAGATTGTGGCTGGTGATGCTGATATGGGTGGAACGATGAGATTAGGCCTATATAAAGCAAAGTTAAAAGATGGTTCGATCGTTTCTAAGGTCTATAACAGCAGTGAAATTTCCGAGCGACATAGACATAGATATGAAGTTAACAATGATTACCGTGAGGCAATCTCCGCCACGGGGCTGGTATTTAGCGGTATTTCGCCAGATGGAAATTTAGTCGAATTTGTTGAGTATCCTGAAAATATTCATCCTTACTTTGTTGGAACCCAAGCTCATCCCGAGTTCAGATCTCGCCCCACCAGGCCTCATCCACTCTTTAGCGGTTTAATCAAAGCTGCTGTTGATCGTGTCAAATAGTCAGAAACTTGAAACTTTTCTAAACCATATCCTCGTTGAACGCGGTTTAAGTAAGAATACGATTGAAAGTTATCGTCGAGATTTGCAGTCGGTTAGCGCTGCCCTTGACTCGATAAATTTGAATTTCGAAAACGCCAAATTCTCTGATCTTGAAAATCTACTCTCTGATCTAAGGCGAGTTGGATTAAGCGAAGCTACTGTCGCTAGAAAGATTGTTGCAATTAGAACCTTGTATAGATTCCTCGCGAAGGAGTACGGAATTGAGAATGTTGCCAAGGAGCTCAATCCTCCGACGCCTGCAAGGAGAATTCCGAAAGCCTTATCTATTGCTGAAATTGAGTCGCTCGTCCAGGCGCCAGCTAGAGAGGGAATGGGTATTAGAGATTGGGCGCTTCTAGAGCTTCTTTACGCCACTGGAGCGCGAGTGAGTGAAGTTATTAATCTAGATAAAGATGATTTTGAAAGACGCGAAAATGAGATTGGAACCATTAGATTGGTCGGCAAAGGCAGGAAAGAACGAATTGTTCCACTAGGCAAATTCGCACAACATGCCCTAGATCAATATTTAACGATGATAAGACCGAAATTGAATCAAAGTAATCAACAGGCGCTTTTCTTGAATTCGCGAGGAACTAGATTATCCCGTCAAAGTGCTTGGCGGATAGTCATTGAGAATGCAAAGCGCGCAAAGATTGAAAATAGAATTTCGCCACACGCTCTTCGCCACTCATTTGCCACACATCTTCTTGATGGCGGCGCTGATATCCGAGTAGTTCAAGAGTTGCTTGGTCATTCATCTGTTACAACAACTCAGATCTACACCTTAGTTACAATCGATAAGCTACGGGAAAGCTATTCGTTGGCCCATCCTCGAGCTAAATAGTTACCGGCCTCGAAGTCGTCTGGCGATAATTGATTGATCACCTTTAGATTCTAAGTCAGCAATTACTATCGATAGCGCTTCTCTTACGATTCGACCTCTATCAACCGCAAGACCTAGATCGCCACGAAGATGCAATCTTGCTTGTTCAAGATCGAAGAGTTCTTCAGGAGATAAGTAAACGGTAATTTTTTCATCATGCTTCTCTCGTCCAGATGGTCCGCGCTCAACACCTGTTGGCCTGCGTCGCGGAGTCTGTCTTACCGAATTACTTTTAGGCGTTGGCTTTGCAGAAGCTGCAGTTGTAGGTCTATTGGTATGAACTACTTCTGGACTTTCTTCTACTTGATCTGGAACAGCGCTGAGCGTTGTCTTTCTAAAGAGCTCATCTGCGCCTGGAAGGCTGATTCTTCTACTCATCGAACACCTCCGTTGGCAATAAGTTCACGAGCTAATCTTCTATAGGAAGCTGCGCCAACCGAGGAACTTGCATATGAAGTTATCGGTTCGCCTGCAACTGTGGTCTCTGGAAAGCGCACAGTCCTTGAAATAGTCGTATCGCATACTTTCCCCGGAAAAGCTTCATTGATGCGCTCTAGGACTTCACGGCTATGCACGGTCTTTCGATCAAACATAGTTGGAAGAATGCCCAATAATTGTAAATCTGGATTTGTATTTAATTGAACTTTCTTAATGATGTCATCTAGTAATGCAACGCCACGGAGCGCAAAATACTCACATTCCAATGGAACTAAAACCCAGTTGGATGCAGTTAGCGCATTAACGGTTAATAGACCCAAAGAAGGTTGGCAGTCGATCAATATGACATCGTAAAAATCAATAACCGGAGCAAGAACTCTCTTCAATACCTTTTCTCGTGCAATGACATTTACAAGTCCACCTTCAGCTCCAGCTAAATTCTCATGTGCTGGAACCATATCCATACCGGGAACACTTGTCTTTAAGAGGAAATCATCAATCTTTGTAGATTCATCCATCATTAGGTCGTAGATGGAGCCTTCGATCTCTCTAGTAGAAACATTTAAACCCACGGAAAGTGAATGCTGAGGATCAAAGTCGATGAGGAGAACTCTGCGACCTAGTTCTGCGAGCGCTGCACCTAGATTGATCGTTGTTGTCGTTTTGCCAACGCCACCTTTTTGATTTACGACCGAAATTATCTTTGCATTTCCATGATCTGTTAACGGTGCTGGTTCCGGAAATGATTGTGTTGGAAGATTCAATACAGATGCGGTTGTTACAACATCATCTTCTTTACGATTTACTGATCTAGAAAAAGTCGACTTAGCACTTAAACTAGAAATCTCTGAAGCACTATTTGCCATGTCGCGACTTTACGCACGAGAAGGCAGAAACTTTGTTGCGACACGCGTAGAGTTTGTTCACTATGGCAGAGAACGGCGAAGTCTCAACTAATACTTCAGGCTTTAGCCCTGTAACTCAATCTTTAATGGGTGAGGGGAGAATCGCTGGTTTCTCCGTAAAACTTGAAAATTTCGATGGTCCCTTTGACCTACTTCTCCAATTGATATCAAGACATAAGATGGAGATTACGGAAGTTGCGTTAGCTACTGTTACCGATGAATTTATTGCGCATATCCGGGCCTTGGAAGAAACCGATGAAGGTTGGAAGTTAGATCAAGCCACAGAATTTCTAGTCGTTGCCGCTACTTTGTTAGATCTGAAAGCAGCGCGACTTCTACCAAGTGGAGAGGTTGATGACGAGGAAGATCTAGCTCTCCTTGAGGCAAGAGATCTACTCTTCGCAAGACTTCTCCAGTACAGGGCTTTCAAAGAGATCGCCTCGATTATTGCCGACCGAATCGATATCCAGGAGAAATCTTTCCCAAGGAGCGTATCCCTTGAACCAGATCTGGCCGCCTTACTCCCAGAGGTGATGATCGGAGTAACTCCGGAGAGGTTCGCTGCTGTGGCAAATCGAGTACTTGCCCCGAAGGTTCTTCCTAAACTCTCAACTGAACATTTACACATGGCGATGGTTAGTGTCGCAGCCGAATCTAGAAATGTCGTAACACTCTTGCGCCGAAACCGAACAATGACATTCAGGGCACTCGTGGCCGATGCAGAGAGCACCCTCGTTGTGGTTGCGAGGTTCCTCTCGTTGCTAGAGCTCTACAAAGATGGGCAGATTCGATTTGAGCAGGTAATTGCTCTAGGAGAACTTCAAGTTTCGTGGGTTGGTCGCCAAGAAGGCGAGATAACGGTCAGCGATGAATTTGATAGGGCGCCATCTTTGAGTGAAGATGGTGTAAATGGCGAGGAAGGCTCAGAACGATGATGGAGCGTGAACTGGAACGTTCAATTGAGGCGATCTTGATGGTCGTTGAAGAGCCTCTATCTGAAGTGGTCTTGGCTCAAATCATTGAGCGACCTACTGAAGAGATTCTCGAAGCGCTAAATCGCCTCCGAGATGAATATGAAAACGAGAGACGAGGCTTTGCCCTAAAGCAGATCTCAGGGGGGTGGCGGTTCTATAGCCATCCTGAATACGCCCCATTGGTGGAAAAGTTCGTGCTAGATGGGCAACAGGCAAAACTCACCCAGGCGGCACTCGAAACGCTAGCCGTAATCGCTTATCGCCAGCCTATTTCGAGGGCTCGGGTCTCAGCTATTCGTGGTGTCAACGTTGAGGCGGTAATGAAAACTCTTCAAAACCGAGGTTTAGTTGAGGAGTGTGGCGTTGAGCATGAGACCGGCGCAATTCTTTATCGAACAACTAACTACTTCCTCGAGAGAATTGGCGTGAACAATGTTGAGGATCTTCCTGCTCTCGCTCCATTCCTACCTGATATCGAAGGTTTGGACGAGGTTATCGCTTCTCTAACGGAATAAATTTCCTATACCCAACACATAGACTTGGGCCATGCCCGAGATCCGCTTGCAGAAATTTCTAGCCGATGCAGGGGTTGCAAGTAGGCGGCATAGTGAGAAATTGATTCTGGATGGAAAAGTTAAGGTAGATGGAAAGATAGTTCGTACCCTCGGAACAAAGGTTGAACCGGAAAAAAATAAAGTTCAGGTTGAAGGTCGGTCAATTCAAAGCAAAATGACCAACCTTTACATCGCATTTAATAAACCCAGAGGCATTTTGTCTACCATGTCAGACCCGTCAAACCGACCTTCCCTAGGTGATTATTTCTCCTCTCAAAATCAGCGCCTTTTCCACGTTGGTCGCCTCGATAAGGAGAGTGAGGGGTTAATTCTCCTTACCAATGATGGCGAGTGGGCAAATAGAGTTTCCCACCCGTCGAATCAGGTGAAAAAGAGATATTTTGTAATAACGGATAGGCAGCTACGAGGTGAAGAGATTTCGCGCCTAGAGAAAGGAATTCGAATTGAGAGTGGGGTTGCGAAGGCTCTGCGGGCCAAGAGGGTTGGTGACGGCATCGAGATTGAGATCCATGAAGGGCGAAACCAAGTTATTCGGAAAATGCTCGCATCTCTAGGGGTGGAGGTACTGCTCCTGCGCAGGACCGAGATTGGCAGAGTCAAGCTTGGCGAGTTGCCCTCAGGTAAGTGGAGATATCTATCTAGCGTTGAATTGACTTAACGCTCTATCGTTAAATCGACTTACCGATATAACATCTTTTCTATAATATCGATTTATAGATTTAATTCCTCTTGAGGCTCCTGAGAAAAACCTATTTATCGACAAATATACGCTCAACGATCGATCTCAATATCGATAAATTAGTAATCTAGTATCTACAACCCAGAGCTCTGAAATGTCGATATTTTCGATGGTTGCAATCAGGAGATTGGAAAGAGTTAACTTAATTTATCGATAAAACTGTTTATTTATACGAAACGGAGCGGGGCTTCTCCGCGTAAACTCTCCCAATGGCCGTACGGGCAATTAGAGGCGCAACTCAGCTTGAGAATGATTCTGCTGAGGAGATGAAGAGCGCAGTAGTTGAATTAATGGCCGAAATTCTCAGGTCAAATGGCCTGCGAGTCGACGACCTTATTTCAGTTATCTTTACGGCTACCCAAGATCTAACATCAAATTTCCCAGCTGCCTCCGCTAGAGAGATGGGCCTTGGAGAGATACCTCTTCTATGCGCCGTTGAAATTGCAGTTCCAAATAGTTTGCCTAGAACGATAAGAGTGCTTCTGCATTGCAATACCGATCGAACCCATAAGCAAATTTCACATATCTACCTGCGTGGAACTTCAGTACTTCGAAGCGATCTAGCGCAATGAAACTTCACACCCAGATTATTGGTACTGGGCTAATTGGCACATCCATTGCCCTTAATCTTGCTGAAAAAGGTTGGCCTCTTGAACTTTTGGATATTTCGGACCGAAAGCGAAAATTGGCCAATGATCTGGTGCCAGATGCAAAGAAGCTTGATCAAGTTGAATTGGTAATTGTTGCAACCCCTCCCGGCGCATCGTTTCAAGCAATATTGGAAGCGCATGAAATTAATCCTCAAGCTTTAGTTATAGATGTAGGCAGCGTTAAATCTAAACTTCAACATGAAGTTGAAGATTTTCCGGAACTTTCAAAGCGCTTCATTGGGACCCACCCGATTGCAGGTCGAGAGAGAAGCGGTGCGGAATCTGCCAGAAGCGATCTCTTTGCCGAGAGGGCTTGGATAGTTATTCCATCTTCAGATGTAGATGTAGGTGATGTTGAAAAAGTATTCACCCTTATTAAAGAGCTCGGAGCCCACCCTTACTTAATGACAACCAGCGCCCACGACAATCTCTTCGCCAAGATTTCGCACCTTCCACAAGTAATAAGCGTGGCACTTGCCAGCAGTATCTCCGACTTGGGGGAAGACCTTGCATTGGCAGGGCAGGGCCTTAGGGACATGCTGCGAATCTCGGCCTCCGACGGAGAACTTTGGTCTGAAATTCTTTTAAATAATCAAGACGAGATCGTTGAAGCAATTGAAGATTTCAAAGACATTCTTGAGAGTCTTACTGAGGCTATAGAAGATAACGATTCTTCGAAAATCATTGAGATCTTTGATGATGTAAGAAATGTTTCAAAACGAGTTTCTGCAAAACATGGCATGAAACCTCGAGACTACACATACTTAAATGTCGTAATTGAAGATAAGCCAGGGCAATTAGGTGCATTATTTAACGAATGCAGTGAAATCTCAGTCAACGTTGAAGATTTGAACATAGAACATTCTCCCAATCAAGCCACTGGATTGATTCGACTAGCGTTATCTGAGAAAGATTCGAAGGCGTTAGAAGAACATTTGGTTGCAAAAGGTTGGAAGGTTCATCGATAACGTGACTTTGATCATTGCAATCGACGGACCAAGTGGTGCTGGGAAATCCTCTACTTCAAAAGGGTTGGCAATCCGTGGAAATTGGGAGTATCTCGATACGGGTGCGCTTTACCGAGCTGTGACCCTCATTGCCCTAAAGGAAAATATCTCTACTGAAGATGAACTGTTGAACATTCTTGAGAAATATCAAATTGAATTTCATTCTGATCCAACAAAGCCGATGGTCTTAATTAATGGTATTGATGTCAATAATGATATTCGAAGTGAGGCTGTCACTTCAGAAGTTAGTAGAATTAGTTCCTGGCCTCCAGTACGAAATTTTTTACTCAACTTACAAAGAAGAATTATCAGTAACTCTGCTAACGGTATTGTTGTTGAAGGTAGAGATATAGGAACTGTGGTTGCACCAGAAGCAGCGTTGAAGATCTATCTGGAAGCGGATATCAAACAGAGATCACTGCGGAGAGCTTCCGAAATGCTTGATTTACTTGAGGTTGAGCGCTCTCAGGAAGAAGTAGCGGATTCATTAAGTAAGCGTGATGAGTTTGATAGCAACCGAAAAATTTCACCACTGGCTAAAGCGGACGACGCTGTGGTTGTTGATTCTACTTTTCTTACACTTGAGGAAACCATTGATTACATCTGGAATATTCTGAGCCAGAGGTCATTACTGGGCCTGCCAACAGTTGTTGTAATTGGGCGACCTAATGTTGGTAAATCAACGCTGGTGAACCGAATCATTGGAAGTCGAGAGGCGATCATCGAGGATAAGCCCGGCGTCACGCGGGATCGGGTTCGGTACGAAGCAGAATGGAATGGTAAAAGATTCATCATAGTTGACACTGGCGGATGGGAACCAAGCGGCGAAGGAATAACTCTAAAGATTGCGGCAGCCGCTGAATCTGCAATCACAGAGGCTGATCTCGTTCTCTTTGTTATTGATGGAAAAGTTGGTGCACAGAGTGAAGATGAAGCTTTGGTTAATCTGTTAAGAAAAAGCAAAAGAAGAATAATGTTAATAGCAAACAAGATTGATTCCGAGAGAGATGAAATCGACGCTCACTCTCTGTGGAATATCGGCCTAGGTGAGCCATTCTTCGTATCTGCTGCTCATGGTCGCGGCTCAGGAGATTTGCTCGATCTAATTGTCAAAAATCTTCCAGAGGTTGGAAGAAGCGTTGTAAATGATCTACATAGAAGAATTGCAATTGTCGGTAGACCAAATGTTGGAAAGAGTAGTTTGTTAAATTCCTTCGCAGGTGAAATTAGATCGCTAGTTGATGATGCTGAGGGAACTACAAGAGATCCAATCGATGAACTTATATCCGTTAATGGTCGAACTTGGAGGTTTATCGATACCGCCGGAATCAGAAAGAGAGCTAATCAAAGCGAGGGGGTCGACTATTACGCCTCGTTGCGTACTGAGCGTGCGATCGACAATACTGAAATTGCAATAGTTGTATTAGACGCTTCCAAGGTAATAACTGAACAAGACCTACGAATAATTTCACTAGTCGAAGATGCTGGAAAAGCCCTCGTTATTGGCATGAACAAATGGGATTTGGTAGACGAAGAGCGACGTCTTCAGCTTGAGCGAGAAATGGATAGAAATCTTGATCAGGTTGAATGGGCGGAACGAGTGAACATTTCAGCTAAGACTGGTTGGCATCGCGATCGGTTAATGCCAGCAGTTGAACGAGCGCTTGCAAGCTGGGAATCACGAATCCCAACTGGAAAATTAAATTCATTTCTTGGACAACTCGTGGGAGGAAACCCACCTCCGGTAAGAGGTGGCCGACAACCTAAAATACTTTTTGCAACTCAGGCGGGGATAGAGCCACCAACATTCATAATATTTGCAACAGATTTCTTGGAATCTTCCTATCGAAGATTTATCGAGAGACGTCTCCGGGAAGAGTTTGGTTTCACCGGAACACCGATACGCGTCTCTGTGCGAATTCGCGAAAGATGAGTTCAGATAGCATTTTCTTACGGGACGTAGCGCAGCTTGGTAGCGCACATGGCTGGGGGTCATGTGGTCGCAGGTTCAAATCCTGTCGTCCCGACCAAATGCAAGAACTGAGGAGAAAGGAATTCTGAGAGATGTTCACAATTCCTAACTTCTTAACGCTTCTTAGGGCTTTAGGCATTCCAGTTTTTCTCTACTTCATTTTTCAGGAATCGTACCCGTTAGCAGTTGTAACTCTGATGATCGCCGGAGCAACCGATTACTTCGATGGAAAACTTGCGCGACTTCTCAATCAAGAAAGTCGTTTAGGTGAGTTAATGGACCCTGCTGTTGATCGTTTATATATCGCAACAATATTGTTGGCGATGTATCTAACAGATTCAGTTCCAGTTTCATTACTTATAGTGATTGTTTTACGTGATCTGATCCTCGGTTTACTTCTTATCAAAATGAAATCTGCGGGGTTACCACCATTTAAGGTTACGTACTTAGGTAAAGCGGCAACTTTCAACCTTCTATATGCGCTTCCATTACTACTTCTCACCTCAACATCTCTAGGGGCACTTGCTGATGTTGCATTCATCACCGGATGGGCCTTTGCTGGCTGGGGAATAGCGCTCTATATCTACACTGGTTTTACATATGGCATATCAGGGGTAAAGTTGCTACGACGTCGCAACGAGATTGAGGGGAAGTAGATGTCTCAAGCACCTAATCATCTGCGTTATACGAAAGAGCATGAATGGGTAGAAGATAAAGGGAACCAAAGGATTCGTTTTGGAATCACTGATTATGCGCAGAGTGCTCTTGGAGACATTGTTTATGTTCAACTTCCAAAAGTTGGGGAGTTAATCGAATCAGGGAAAGTATGCGGCGAAGTGGAATCAACTAAAAGTGTTTCCGAAATCTTTGCTCCAGTTTCAGGAAAGATTGTTGAAATTAATCAATCACTCGACACCAATCCAGAGACGATTAATGCCGACCCATATGGTTCTGGCTGGATCGCAGAAGTTGAAGTAAGCAGCGAACCAACTGATCTTTTATCCGCAGGGGATTATCAAAATCTCACTGCTTGACTCGCCTCAACCTCCACTCTAAGGTGAGCCTTATCGAAAGTAACCTCAGGTGAGAGGATTGGTGAAGAGATGAATGCAGTACCGGATCAGAACCAAGATCTGACTAGCACGATCCATCTCACATCACTTCGCTCAGTTCAAGGTCCAGTTCAAGAACTCCTTTCAAAGAGCGATCCGGAAGTTCTGAAAGTTTTAAATCAATTAGATGAAGAATCGGCGATGTTGGTTGCATTGATTGGACCTAATCGAGGTGCGCGTTTCTTGCTTAGTGAGAATTCAACATCAATAGGCAGAGCGACTGATGCAGATATCTTTCTAGATGATGTAACTGTAAGTAGGAAACATTGCATAATTGAGAAAAGTGATAACGCAGGAAAGAGAATATTTAAGTTAAAGGATTCGGGAAGTTTAAATGGCTCCTATATAAATGGAGCGCTTGTGGCCGATGCACTTTTATCAGATGGCGATGAGGTTCAAGTCGGAAAATTTAGAATGCATTTCTTTAGCGGAGGAAAGAGTAGATAATGAGTATTCCAGCACGCGCGTACCTGAGTATTGGTGAAGTTTTATCAAAGTTGCGCAGTGATTTCCCCGACGTCACTATCTCAAAAATCCGTTTTCTGGAATCAGAGGGATTGATTGAACCCCAGAGAACTCCTTCCGGATACCGCAAATTTACTCAACCTGATTTAGAACGCCTCCGATATGTATTGCTTGCGCAACGAGATCAGTACTTGCCTCTGAAAGTTATTAAAGAGAATTTAGATGCTCTCGATAGAGGTCTCGAACCAGCAACTGCACCAGGAGGAACTCCGGCGCCACGAATGCTGCCACTCGATACCGCGATAGCACCTTCAACTTTTGCAGAACAGAGCGATCTCCGCCTTTCGCGCGATGAGCTCCTTAAAAGTTCAGGCATATCAGATGAGCAACTATCTGAATTAGAAGGTTTTGGATTGGTAGAAATCAAAGGTCGTTACTTTGACGGTGATTCTTTGATGATTGCCAAGGTTGTTGCTGAGTTATCGGCGTTTGGAATCGAAGGAAGACATCTAAGAGCTTTCAAGGCAGCAGCTGATCGTGAAGTTGGATTGGTCGAGCAAGTAATTACACCGCTATTGCGACAGAAGAATCCAGATTCAAAAGCCAGAGCAGAAGAAGTTTCTAGAGAAATTGCTTCGTTATCTGTCCGCTTGCACGCAGCGCTGGTACGCGCCGGTTTACATCGCGCAAAATGAATTTTCAAGCGCTAGATGTAATTGGCGTTCGCGTTGAAATGCCGTCGAATCAACCCATCGTTCTTCTGCGTGAAATTGGCGGAACAAGATATTTACCGATTTGGGTAGGAGCTGTTGAGGCGACATCGATCGCATTTGCACAGCAAGGCGTAACACCACCGAGGCCCTTGACACATGATCTGATGAAAGATCTCTTGGGCGCTCTAGATGCTAAAGTGAATTCAATTCACCTGACCGAGTTGAAAGATGGGGTTTTCTATTCTCTGATCAAACTTGAAGGTGGAAGGGAAGTCTCGGCACGTCCAAGCGATGCGATCGCCCTGGCGCTTCGCACTGGAGCTCCAATTTTGGGAAGCGAGGAGTTGCTCGAAGAAGCCGGTATAGAGATTCCAGATGAGTCAGAGGATGAAGTGGAGCGCTTTAAGGAGTTCCTTGAGGGGATTAATCCCGAGGACTTTCAAGCTTAACCCTAAAGGCGTAGTTGAGATTTAGAGTGTGTCGGTCGTTGATAGGTGGAGTGCTTAGTTCTACCGTTCTCCTACTTAAGTGAGAGGCTTCCCCCATGAGCTCAGAGATTGGCTATCGAGGTGCAACTGCATGCGCTGCTGCCGGTATTTCATACCGTCAATTGGATTACTGGGCTCGCACTGGACTTGTAGAGCCAACAATTAGGGGAGCGGCAGGTTCAGGATCACAACGTCTCTATGGTTTCCGTGACATCTTAGTTTTGAAAATTGTAAAACGACTTTTGGATGCCGGAGTATCGCTACAGAACATTCGTAGCGCAGTTTCTCATCTTCGAGATCGTGGTGCAGAGGATTTAACAAAGATAACACTTATGAGCGATGGCGCCTCTATTTATGAATGCACCAACTCAGAAGAGATTTTTGATTTATTGCAAGGAGGCCAAGGGGTCTTTGGAATAGCAGTTGGCAAGGTTTGGAATGAAGTTGAAGGCTCACTTACACATCTACAGGGAGAAGACCCTGCAAGTGGGGGAATTATCGCTAATGATTCAAATGATGAGTTAGCTCAACGACGCAAGCTTCGCGGCGCATAACTTCTGATTTAGTCGTATATTTCTCGCCGTGACTAGGCGGAAATTCTCAGATAGACATATAGGTCCATCGGAAGTTCAAATTTCAACGATGCTCCATGAGTTGGGGTATGCAAATCTCTCTGAATTTATCAATGATGTTCTGCCTGAGAGTATTAAATTAGAAGAACTTTTTGGTGAGGATCTTCCAACTCCGCTCACGGAATCAGAAGCGATTGCAGAGTTGCGTGAAATTGCTGCACAAAATGTGCAAAGCAAGTCTTTTATCGGGATGGGTTATTACGGTACTCATACACCTCCCGTTATTTTAAGAAACGTTTTAGAAAATCCAGCTTGGTATACGGCCTACACTCCATATCAACCGGAGATCTCGCAAGGAAGACTCGAAGCGATCTTCGCTTTTCAAACAATGATTTCAGATCTAACAGGATTACCAATTGCAAATGCTTCCATGTTAGATGAGGCTACAGCGGCGGCTGAAGCCATGACTCTTGCAAGAAGAAATTCCAAAGCGAGCGATGATGCCGTCTTTTTTGTTGACGAAAATGTTCATCCACAAACTAAAGCTGTCTTGCAGACGCGTGCAAAACCATTAAATATTCAGGTAAAGATAGGAAATCTAGATTCATTTACCGGAATCGATGCTTTTGGATTGTTAATCCAGTATCCGAATACCTTTGGTGAGTTATCTGATTTAACAAAAGTAATTTCAGAAGCTAAAACAAAAGAGACTCTGGTCATAATGGCAACAGATCTCTTGGCGCTTACGATTATCAAATCGCCAGGGGAGTGGCAAGCAGATATCGCCGTCGGTTCAGCTCAGAGATTTGGTGTTCCTATGGGGTTTGGTGGCCCTCACGCAGGATTTATGTCAGTTCGCGCCGGACTCGAAAGAGGATTGCCAGGTCGGTTAGTTGGTCAGAGCATCGATTCACATGGAAATCCTGCGCTGCGATTAGCGCTCCAAACAAGAGAACAACATATCCGTCGCGATAAAGCGACAAGCAATATCTGTACCGCTCAAGTTCTTCTTGCAAACATTGCAGGCCTATATGCAGCTTGGCATGGTCCTGATGGCTTAAGAGAGATCGCTTCAGAGGTGCATCGTTTAGCGCGAAGTTTTGCTGCTGCATTGCGAAAGAGCGGCTTCAATCTATTTAGTGAAAATTTTTTCGATACTGTTTCTTTCAAAGCTGACAATGCAGAAGCTTTAGTTGAAAGTGCTCGTCGCGCTGGCTTCAATGTGCGGCGAATCTCAAATGGGGTATCACTCGCCTTCGATGAAACGACAACAGAACAGGATCTAAATGGTTTAAGCAAGATTTGGGCGCTCAATTATGATTCAGCCGAATTAGTTGGGACCATCAATTTATTGAGAAAGACCAATTATTTGCAGCATCCTATCTTCAATAGTTATCAATCAGAAACCGCGATGCTTAGATATTTACGCACTCTCTCTGATAGAGATCTTGCTTTGGATCGAACCATGATTCCACTTGGCTCATGCACTATGAAATTGAATGCTACGACCGAGATGGAGGCAATAACTTGGCCCGAATTTTCAAACCTTCATCCATTTGCACCAAGTAATCAATCAAGCGGAACTCGAAGGATTATTAAAGAGCTTTCGGACTGGTTAGTTTCTATTACTGGCTATGACGCTGTTTCATTACAGCCAAATGCTGGTTCGCAGGGGGAGTTTGCCGGCTTATTAGCAATTCGTAATTATCTTGATGCCAGCGGCCAGAGCTCGCGAGATATCTGCTTAATTCCATCGAGCGCACATGGCACAAATGCTGCCAGTGCTGTGATGGCTGGAATGCGCGTAGTAGTTATTGAATGTGATGAACTTGGAAATGTTTCAATTCCAGATCTAGCTGCAAAAATTGAGCAGTATCGAGATCAGCTTGCGGCTCTGATGGTTACTTATCCGTCAACTCATGGAGTTTTTGAATCTGAGATTACAAATATCTGCGCAATGATTCATGATGCTGGTGGTCAAGTTTATGTCGATGGCGCAAATCTAAATGCGCTAGTTGGTCTTGCAAAACCAGGAAAATTCGGTGCCGATGTTTCACACCTAAATCTCCATAAAACATTCTGCATTCCACATGGCGGTGGCGGACCAGGAGTAGGACCAGTTATTGCACGTAAACATCTGGCACCTTATCTACCTAACCATCCTCTTGATAAAAGTGCCGGACCTGCCACTGGACCTGGTCCAGTTAGCGCTGCGCCATTTGGTTCTGCGTTAATTCTCCCAATTTCTTGGGCATATATCCGAATGATGGGCGCAGCCGGATTGCAACGTGCCACAGAAGTTGCAATTCTCTCCGCAAATTACATCTCAAAGAAATTGTCGAACGATTATCCAACTTTATATACAGGGGAGAAGGGATTGATTGCACATGAATGTGTAATTGATATCCGCCCAATTACTAAAGAAACTGGCGTAACTGTTGATGACATCGCAAAACGATTAATGGATTATGGTTTCCATGCACCTACGATGAGTTTCCCAGTGGCCGGAACATTGATGATCGAGCCAACCGAGAGTGAAGATATCGCCGAGATTGATAGATTTATTGCGGCTATGAAATCCATTCGATCTGAAATCAAAGAGATTGCAGAAGGAAAGATCGCGCTTGAAGAGTCAGCTCTTAGAAATGCACCTCACACGATGGGTGCTTTGCTTAATGAAAATTGGGACAAGCCATATTCCCGTGAATCTGCGGCATTCCCTCATGGTCAAAATTTCAATTTAGCTAGAGCAGGCAAGTATTGGCCGACGGTGGGTCGAATTGATGGGGCATATGGCGATAGGAATCTTGTTTGCTCCTGCGAGCCCATCTCTGAGCTTGCAATAAATTAAGTTAACATAATGTCAATTATCGGCTAAATACCGAGGACGCGATACAGCAATTAAAAAGAACATAAATCCCACCCATTGCCAACTATTTAATCTGCTAGCGAGAGTTTTACCTTCATATCTTTGAAGATCTGCCTCTAAGTATCCTGGATCGAAT
>JACCEE012031504.1_pt1 | contig 20143 bp, 20 predicted proteins | sample 7449931 | NCBI WGS metagenome assembly JACCEE01 (sample SAMN15323457, study PRJNA562643) | freshwater metagenome | isolation source: river surface water | place: USA:Blue River Watershed | collected 2017-08-19 | reverse complement strand
TGCACCGGGTAGCTCTTGATGGCAGGAAAGCCGCGCACGCGCTGGCCCGCCATGGCCACGGTCTTGCCGTCGCACCCCATCTCCAGGCCGTGGTAGCCGCACACCAGCTTGCCATTGCAAACCTTGCCAAGCGACAAGGGCGCACCGCGGTGCGGGCAAAAGTCTTCCACCGCCGCCACTTTGCCCTCGGGGCCTTTGAAAAAAACCATCTGCTCGTTGCAAATGGTGCGGCCCAGGGGCTTGTCGCCCAAGGCGTTCAGATCGGCCAGGGAACAGGCCACATACCAGGTGTTTTTAATGAACATGTTGTCCTCACTCATTCAAATCAAAGCTTGCGGGCCACGCCCAGCAGGCGGTCCAGCAGTTCGGGTTTTTGGCGCAGCGTGTCGGCATCACTGGCGTGCACCACATTGCCGTGATCCAGCACCACAGCGCGGTGGCTGATCTTCAAAATCGCTTGCGGGTGCTGCTCGACAATGATGGCCGACAGGCCCTCTTCGCGGGTGATGCGGGCTATCGCGCGCAGCAACTCTTCCACAATGATCGGGGCCAGGCCCTCCAGCGGCTCGTCCAGCAACAACAAGCGCGGGTTGAGCACCAGCGCCCGACCCACAGCCAGCATCTGCTGCTCGCCGCCCGACAGCTGCGTGCCCAAGTTGGCCTTGCGCTCGGCCAGGCGCGGGAACATCTCATACACCCGCTCGTGTGTCCAGGCTCGGCTTGCCCGCCCGGGTCGCGCGACCGCCGTCAGATTTTCATGCACCGTGAGCGATTTGAAAATGTTGCGCTCTTGAGGCACCCAGCCAATGCCCGCCGCAGCGCGCTCGTGCGAGGGCAAGGTGTGCAAGGGCTGCCCACCCAAAAGGATTTGCCCGCCATGCTGGCGCGTGGCTCCGGCCAAGGTGTCCATCAACGTGGTCTTGCCCGTGCCATTACGGCCCAACAAAGCCAGTGTTTCACCCTCACCCAATGAAAAGCTGATGTCATTCAACACCACCGCTTCGCCATAACCGGCGCTCAGGTTTTGCAGCTTCAACAACTCAGCCATGCGCCACCTCCTCGCCATGGCCCAGGTACACCGCTTTGACTTGCGGGTCGGCCGCAATCGCTTCGGGCGTGCCCTCGGTCAGCACCGCGCCATTGACCAGCACCGTGATGCGGTTGGCAAATTCAAACACCAGGTCCATGTCATGCTCAATCAACAAAACAGACACCTCGGCCGGCAAGGCCGCCACGGTCTGCAACAACTCTTCGCGCTCGCCTGCAGGCACACCAGCCACGGGTTCGTCAAGCAACAGCACCTTGGGCTCGCAGGCCAGCGCAATCGCCATCTCCAGCAGGCGGCGTTTGCCATAGGCCAGGTATTCGGTGCGCTGGTGCATCACTTCGGTCAGGCGAAACATCTCCAGCAATTGCTCGCAGCGCGCCACCACGGCCGCGTCTTGCCCCAGCTTTTGCCACCAGCGGCCACCCAGTCCTCGCTGCTGCGACACCACCATGGCCAAGGTCTGCAAGGGGGTCATGCTGGCAAACAGCTGGTTGATCTGGAAGGTGCGCACCAGGCCACGGCGCACACGCTGGTGCGGGGCCAGCTGACTGATGTCTTCGCCCAACAGCTCGATGCGGCCCGAGGTGGGCGGCAACACACCGGTGAACAAATTGATCAGCGTGGTCTTGCCCGCCCCGTTGGGGCCGATCAGCGCGTGGCGTGCGCCCAGACGCAGCTCAAGGTTCACATTGTCGGTGGCAGTGATACCGCCAAACTGCTTGACCAAGCCCTGGGCCTTCAACACAACGGGGGTGTTCATTGGGCACCGCCTTTCCGATCGCCTGCACGGCCAAACCACAGCCAGGGCCGGATCAAGCGCTCACGCCCCACCATGACCAGCACGACCAGGAAAAGTCCAATCCAGAACGTCCAGTACTGCGGCGTGATGCCCGAAATCACATCGTGCATCAGCTTGAACACCACCGCGCCGACGACGCCGCCATAGAGCCAACCCACACCACCGATGACCAGCATCAGCATCACGTCGGCCGAACGCTCCAGCGCAAACACATCGAGCGAGGCAAAGCCGGTGGTCTGCGCCATCAAGGCCCCTGCCGCGCCCGCCAAAGCGGCTGCTACGGTGTAGACCACAGCCAGACGGTTGTGCACCGGAATGCCAATGGCCATGGCCCGCAGCGGGTTGTCGCGCACCGCCATGAGCGTGGCACCCCAGGGTGAATTCACCCAGCGACGCGCCAGCGCAAACAAGAGCAGCAGCACGGTGAGTGAATACCAGGCCGCCGTCTGGCCATAGAGGTCAAACTCAAAGCGACCCAACACCGGGCCCATCATCACGCCCTGCAAACCATCCGAACCGCCCGTGAACCAATCCAGCTTGTTGGCCAGCTCCATCAGGATCAACGCCATGCCCAGCGTGACCATGAGGCGCGTCAAATCGGTGCCACGCAAAATGGTGAGTGAACACACCGCGCCCAACAAGATGGCGCATCCCATGCCGAACAGCAAACCCACCAGCGGATCGGGCATCACATGCTTGGCAAACAGGGCCGAGGCATAAGCGCCCAAGCCCAGAAACGCCGCGTGCCCCAGTGACACGATGCCGGTGTAGCCCAACACCAAGTCCAGCGACACCGCAAACAAGGCCACGATGGCCACTTCGTTGACGATCAGCGCATGGCCAGGCATGGCCCAAGGCAAGGCAAACGCCAGCAGCCAAAGCAGCGGTTCCCAGCGACCCATGCGGGCGTTGGACAAAAGTTGTTGACGAGCGTCCATCTCAGCGGCCCCCCTTGCGCACAAACAGCCCTTGCGGACGCCAGATCAAAATCGCGATCATCAGTGAATACACAATGAAAGAACCCAGCTTGGGCATGTAGTACTTGCCCGCCACATCGGCCACGCCCAAAAGCAGCGCCGCCCACAGTGGCCCGGTGATGGACGAGGTGCCACCCACGGCCACCACGATCAAAAAGTACACCATGAACTTGAGCGGAAAGGTCGGGTCAAGCCCCAGCACCTCGGCCCCCAAGGCCCCGCCCAGACCGGCCAGGCCCGAGCCCACGGCAAACGTCGCTGCAAAAATCAGGTTGACCCGGATGCCCAGCCCCGCAGCCACACGGGCGTCGTCCACACTGGCGCGCAAGCGGCTGCCAAAGCGGGTTTTGGCCAGCACATATTGCAAGCCCACCGTCAGCGCCGCGCACACCGCGATGATGAACAGGCGGTAATGCCCCATGCCCAAAGCAAAGACACTGCCGTCCCACAGCTCGGTGCGGCCCCGCAGCCAATCGGGCAGCTGCATGATCTGCTGCTGCGAACCCATGAAGTAATCCACACTGGCCACCGACATGAAGGCCAGACCAATCGAAAACAGCACCTGGTCCAGGTGTGGCTTGCGGTACATGTGGCGGTACAGCGTTCTTTCAAGCACCGCCCCCAGCAAGGCCGTGCCCGCAAAAGCCATCGGCAGGCACAGCAAAAAAGGCACTTCAAAACGCTGCATCAGCACCACCGTGAGGTAGCCGCCCACCATGGCAAAAGCGCCGTGCGCCAGGTTGATGAAATTCATCAAGCCCATGGTCACCGACAGGCCCACCGCCAAAATGAAAAGCAGCATGCCGTAAGCAATGCCGTCAAAAAGCAAAGTCAACACATTCAATTCCTCACATTGCAGACAACCACTGGCGCATGACCTGAGCCACCGCCGCGGGCTGTTCCTGCATGGCCATGTGGCCACAATCGGCCACCGTCACCAGCGCTGGGGCACGCAACATGCACTCGGCCATGGCCTGGTGCTGCGCAGGTGGCGACCAGGCATCGAGCTCGCCACACAGCACCAGCGTGGGCACCTGGATCTGCTGCAACACCGGCGTGGCATCGGGCCGCTGGATCAGGGCACGCAACTGGCGCTCAAAAATGTCGGCACTTTTGCGCTCGAACATGTCCAGGATGCTCTCGATCAGCGGCTGATCGCCCAGGCGATTCGGTGCCACCATGCCTTTAACCCACTCGCTGGCCATGGCACGCACGCCCTGCTCACGGGCAATTGCCAGCAAAGCCATGCGCTTGCGCACCTCGTCGTCGCCGGCTGCACCGGCCGCCTTGGGCAGGTGACCGGTGTCCAGCAGGGCCAAGTGCGTCACCCGCTCAGGTGCCAGGCGCATGACTTCCAGCGCCACACGCCCGCCCATGGAATGCCCCGCCAGCGCAAAGCGCTGCGGCGCACCCTCCAGCAACTGCTCGGCCATTTGGGTCAGGCTGTCGGACATGCCATGGTCCACGACACGGCAATCGACACCCGACAACAGCGCAGGCACAGTGCCCCACGATGTGGCATCGCACATCAGGCCGGGCACCAGCAACAAGGCGGACGGATGGGCAGACATCACTTGGTCTTGCCCGGGTCTTTCACGTCCTTGAGGGTCGCAAATTCCTGGTTGTAAAGCTGGCCGTTGACCTTCTCAACCTTGCGGATGTAGATGTTGTGCACCACATCGCGGGTTTGCGCGTCGATGAACATCGGGCCACGCGGGCTCTCAAACACCTGGCCCTTCATGGCGTCCAGCAGGGCCTGGCCGCCCGCGCCCTTGGTGGTCTTGGCCGCTTCGTAAATCACGCGCATGCCGTCATAACCGCCCACGGCCATGAAATTGGGGCGCAAACCGTTGTTGGCTTTTTCAAAGGCGGCCACAAACTTCTTGTTCAGCGGCGAATTGTGCGAGGCCGAATAGTGGTGCGAGGTCACCACGCCATTTGCCACATCGCCCATGCCATTCAAAATGTCGTCGTCGGTGATGTCGCCAGTGCCGATCAGCTTGATGCCGGCCTTGTCCATGCCACGCTCGGCAAACTGCTTCATGAGCGCCGCGCCCGCCCCCGAGGGCACAAACACGTACACGGCGTCGGGTTTCAGGTCACGCACTTTTTGCAGGAAGGGCGCGAAATCGGGGTTGCGCATGGGCACACGCAAAGTGTCCAGCACCTGGCCGCCGTTGAAAGTGAGGCGATCCTTGAAATACTTTTCTGCATCGATGCCGGGGCCGTAGTCCGACACCAGGGTCACGACCTTTTTGATGCCGTTGTTGGGTGCCCAGTCGGCAATGGCCACCGCCGCCTGTGGCAGCGTGAAGCTCGTGCGAATGATGAAAGGCGATGCCTCGGTGATGCTTGAAGTGGCTGCGGCCATCACCACCAGCGGGGTTTTGGACTGGGTGGCGATCGGCGCGGTGGCCAACGCCAGCGGGGTCAGGCCAAAACCGGCCAGAACGCTGACTTTTTCGTTCACGACCAGCTCTTGCGCAATGCGCTTGGTCACATCGGGAGCGCTGGTGTCGTCCTTGACGATCAGCTCCACCTTTTTGCCCGCCACGGTGTCGCCGTTTTGCGCGATGTAAAGACGCGCTGCCGCCTCAATCTGTTTGCCGGTCGAAGCGAATGGGCCGGTCATGGGCAAGATCAGGCCGATCTTGAACTTGTCCTGCGCCATGGCCGTGGACGCAGTCAAAGCCAGGGTCGCGCAAGCGATGGCGCTCAGGAATTGACGTTTTTGCATGCTCTATCTCCTCGTTAAAAATTGGGGTTCAGGATGGACGAATCAGTTGCACACCGGGCGTTCCCGATGCCGCCGGATCGCGCAAGGCGACCTGCATGTTTTGGCGGGCAATGCGCGAGTGCTCGCGCATGAGGGCCTCGGCCCTGCCCGCTTCGCGCCGCTCGATGGCATCCAGCACCTGCCGGTGCTGGTGTTGCGCCACCACCAAGGTGTCACGGGCGTGGGCGTCGTTGACATGCACGCCCACAAAGCCCGAGGCCGACGCAAAAGGCAAGCTCGATGCGCGTTCAATCTCACGCGCCAGCACCGCGCTGTCGGCCATCTCGGACATCTGCTTGTGAAACTGGCCGTTCAGTTCGACATAAGCAGAGAACGTCTCGTCGTCGAGGGCTGACGCTTGCAGCACCGCATCAATCTGGTCCAGGCAGTCCCGAGCCTGGCGGATCAAGGCAGCGCGCACCCCGCGCTCAGCCGCCAGCCGTGCAGCCAGCCCTTCCAGCGTTCCACGCAACTCGATGGCGTCGGCCACTTCCCGCTCGGAAAACGTGCGCACCGCATAACCGCCACCGGGCAAAGGCTCAAGCAAGCCCTCCTGGCGCAAGTTCATCAGCGCAGCACGAATGGGCGTGCGCGACATGCCCAAGCGCTCGACCAGGGCCAGCTCGGCAATGCGAGCACCCGAAGGCAATTCGCCCGCCAAAATCCACTCGCGCAGGCGCTGCTGCGCCTTGACCGCCTGCGAGCCACCGGCTTCAGGCAAGTCAGAATCCACGATGCGAACGATTGATGTGCTCATGAAAGTGTGTGTTGGTGATCCGGCCCGCTGAAATTTGAAACGCTTGAGCAAAGTCGTCCGCGTAGGTCGGCGGCTTCAGCCCCGACATGCAGTCTGTGCCGAAGCCGACCCTGTCGGGGCTGAAGCCACCGACCTACAGGAGACGGTGCAAAAACTTCAAGCTTCAGCATGTCGTACCGTTGGCTCGACGGATTAAACCACCAAGACCGCCATTCTTGTATACAGAAAACCCTTGAATCCCTGTTTTTTGCTCAAGTTTTAAGCGGTATTTTGATTTTCTGTATCCCAAATCACCTTTTCAGGCACAGCGACAATCGTCGGACCGAAAAAAAGAACACGATGGATTTGCAATATCTGGAATTTGACTGCAGCGAAGACACCGAAGGCACCGTCTGCTGGGACGCGCTGGCCCAACCGGCCCCCGCCCACACTTCTGCCCTGCTGCGCGAAGTCACCCAACTGCTGATCTGGGCCAGCCGCCAGGGCCTGCCCGGGCCCGGCCCACTGGACGAAGGCACTGACTGGGACTTTGACCTGCAAGTCAAGCTGCACACAGGCAGCGACAGCATCCCGACCAGTGCGGTCTTCCATCCCGAATTCGGCAGCTTGACGCTGCAGCCAGAACCCCAAAACGGTTACAGGCTAGAGCTGAGTCTGAGCCTGAGCGGCACACCCGGTTTTGCCGACGCCTTTCGTCAGCAATGGCGCACCGACTGAAAGACACCATGCACCACGACACCCCCGCCCCGGTCAGCTTTCGGGAAGCGCTGAAATTCTGGTTCTGGCTGGGCTGCGTCAGCTTTGGCGGGCCCGCCGGGCAAATCGCCCTGATGCACGAAGAACTGGTGGAAAGAAAACGCTGGATTTCTGAAAAGCGCTACCTGCACGCGCTGCAATACTGCATGTTGCTGCCCGGCCCCGAGGCGCAGCAACTGGCCACCTACACCGGCTGGCTGATGCATGGCACACGCGGCGGTATCGCAGCAGGCGCCTTGTTTGTGCTGCCCAGTCTGCTGTTGCTGATCGTGCTGGCCTGGGCCTACAGCGCCTGGGGCCAACACCCTTGGGGGCAAGCCATTTTGTGGGGCTTGAAACCGGCGGTCACGGCGCTGGTGATCCACGCGGTGCACCGCATCGCCAAGCGCACCCTGCTGGCGCGCTGGCTGTGGTGGGTGGCGGGCCTGTCGCTGCTGGGCATGATCTGGGACGTGCCCTTTGTGCTGATCGTGGCCGCCGCCGCATTCACCGGTTGGCAGATGCAAAAGAAAAACGCCCTGCCCGCCAGCGCGGCGGCCCATGGCCACAGCGCCACCTCTGACACCCCAGGCCCCTCGGCCTGGCTGGACGACCACACCCCAGCCCCCGCGCACACGCACTACAGCCATGACCGCCTGATCAAAAACACCGCCATCGGCGTGGGCCTGTGGGTGCTGACGTTGGGCGCAATGGCCCTGCTGTTGGGCGGCCAGCACACGCTCACCCGCATGGGCGGTTTTTTCACGCAAGCGGCGCTTCTGACCTTTGGCGGGGCCTATGCCGTGCTGCCCTTTGTGACGCACGCCGCCGTCTCGCAATACGGCTGGGTCACCGCCGCGCAGATGATGGACGGCCTGGCCCTGGGCGAGACCACCCCCGGGCCACTGATCATGGTCGTGGCGTTTGTGGGCTTTTTGGGCGGGCACAGCCAGGCCATCACCGGCGACCCACTGCTGGGCGGCATCATCGCCGCCTGCGTGGTGACCTGGTTCACCTTTTTGCCCTCGTTCGTGTTCATCCTGGCGGGTGGCCCCCTGGTCGAATCCACGCGCCAGATGCCATCACTGCAAGGCCCCCTGCAAGCGATCACCGCCGCCGTGATCGGCGTCATGGTGCAACTGGTGGGCGTGTTTGCTCGCCAAACCTGGCTGCCCGGCGGCTGGCACATGCTGCCCGACTTCTGGGCCTTTGTGCTGACAGGCGTGGCCGCATGGCTGCTCATCAAAAAGCAGCGCACGGTCTATGAGGTGCTGGGGCTGTGTACGGTGATGGGGTTGGGGGTGCAGGCGCTGCGATGACTTGGGCGTACGTCAGTTACTGATGCATGGGTTTCATAACGGCTGTTGTGGAGCATCAAGTGCGGCGGCAAGCGTCAGGAAAAACTCTGCATACAGATTGATCCGCCCATGCTTGAGACCAAAACAGATGGAAGTCTCACCTGATGGACACAATGATTTGGATGACAAGTGCTTGGCATCAGATGCTCAACCATGTCTGCCGGAATATTTCGCGATCAAATATGTAATGGCTCAGCTTTTGCTCCGGCAACAAGCTATCGAATGCTTTTGTTGCTTGATTGCCTGCGAGATCGTCAAGTATCCGGTAGCCATATCCTCGTTTGTGAGCAATATGCAGGCCGTAGCCGCAAAGCTTTTTATTGAGTCGATGGATGTACACGTAGAACACAGCCGGGTCAGAATTTCTTTTGCCATCCGAATGAAGTATTTGAAAGAGCTCATCGCGCTGGAGATGGCGATTCATGTTTCGCAGCAGCATGCTTGTCAGCAGGGTCTCCTTGTGATTGAGCTCAACTCTGGCGTTTCCATGAAAAAGAGTGTCTGTGGCACGATCAAAACGCAGCAACCCATGTTCTGTATAGGTCGCGAACTGCCCACAGCAGCGGTTCAGCATTGATCGGATCATGGCTTGAATCACCGCGATATCGGTTTCGGCGGATAAACACCGATCTGCACCCGCGTTCAACCATGCCGTTGTTTGGTGCACGATGGGTTTGGGCAACAGTACCAAAATCAGTGAACATTTCAGTCGCTGGGACAAGTTCATCAGAACGTCTGGTGGAACGAACTGATCGACTTGAGCAAGTTCAATGACGGCGACACCAGATTCGCTCACATTGTCGATGACAGCGGTGCCTTGCAGAAATGAACCCAGGTCTTTGCTCTCGCATTCGCAGGTCATTGCCTGCATGACCTGGGTCTTTAGCTCCGATTTGGGATTGGTCAACCAAAGAACACTGGGATTCACAGCAATCACCGATCAATTGTTGAAACTGAAGCCACTGCATGGCCCCACTGAAGACTCATGCGAGGGCGCTCTGCAAATATGAGGAAAGCTGAAAAACAGAGTTGGGGGAAATGGGCATCAAGGATGCTGGCTTGGGGCTCACGCCAAAGCCACTGCGCACCTGTACAGGGTGAACGTGCCCGGTCGATTCAGTACTTGCGATTTCCCTGACGGTCTTCTTGGTAAGAAACGATTTGACCTCCAGGACAAGGTCGTCTTCGAGCGCTGTGGTAACGCCGTGCGGTCTTCCCGACGAACACTCTGTGACCTCCTTGTCCTCCATCGCACTGACCACCTCCCAAATGTTGATCCGGTCGGGGCTGCGAGCGATGTAATACCCACCGCCTGGTCCACGCACCGACCGCAAAAAACCCGCCTCTCTGAGCAGGCGAACGATGCTTTCAACATGGGACACCGAAAGGGACAAGGTTTCAGCGAGAGTCAGGGTTGTCACTAAAGCACCCTGCGGCAAAGAGCCGACGACGGTCAGCACATCAACGCCCAGCAAAGTTTTTTTATTGAACACGAACATATGATTGAAGAGGTTTTTGCGACTAAAGATACATTGATATACGGTGTCGAGTAGGATGCATGCAAATAAATCCATCAAAAACCATTCAAAATCTATTCAAAAAATGAAAAAACCAGCAAGTCATCAGCACCGAATAGGCGCTGTCTCCAGCTTGAGTGGGGTTCCGGTACCCACATTGCGTGTTTGGGAGACCCGCTACGCTGCATTTCGGCCTGACAAAACCGGTGGCAGCCATCGCCTGTACAACGACGAAGATGTCCTGCGTGCCAGCTTGCTGAGGCAATTGACATCCTGTGGCCACGCCATCAGCACGGTTGCAAGTCTTGGTGCTTCAGACCTGAGTGCTTTGCTCAACCAACAGAGGTTGTCCGATGGCAGAAGAGTCGCATCTGAGAAGTCGCAGCGCACGGTATCTGTCGCAGTTGTCGGAACGGCACTGGCTGCCAGATTTCAAGCCTCGCCACTCATGACGGGTGTTGCAGGGGTTGATTTCCAAGTGACCGACACATGGGTTGATCTTGATTCAGCCGATGACCAAGCTTTGCAAGTCAGGCCAGACCTTCTTTTGGTTCGTGTCAATACGCTGCACCTGGCAGCACACGCATCGATTCGCCAGTTGGTGAGTCAGCACGCTATCCCCCAAGTCATCGTCCTTTACAGCTACGGTCAAGAGCGAGTCGTTGAAGCCATGAAGCTGGCTGGAATGATCGTGCGAAGGGAGCCCATATCAGACAGTGATTTTGTGGAACTCATCAACGCCTCGCTGCTGGTCGATGCGCGGCGAACCAACGACTTTGTACAAAAGGGCGTGATGATTCCACCTCGCAAATATTCAGATCACACCCTCACCAAAGTTGCTGGGATATCCACCAATGTGCTGTGTGAATGCCCAAGGCATGTGGCTGAACTGATCGCGCAGTTGGCCAATTTTGAGCAATACAGCCAAGAGTGCCTCAACAACAGCCAGGAAGACGCACATCTTCATGCCCAGTTGAGCGCAGTTTCAGGCACTGCCAGAGCCATGTTCGAACGAGCCTTGGAGATGGTTGCCGAGCATGAAGGCATCCCGCTTCAGTAACCTCGAAGGTACTGCTGCCTTAAATAACCGTTCACAGACGAAGATGATCACAACACCAAAGAACGTTTTGGGCCAACCCCTGGTGGCCTGCTCGTACGATCCATTAACCGGGTACTTCCGTGATGGGTGCTGCAATACACGTGCAGACGACACAGGCTCGCACGTCGTATGTGCTCGCATGACACAGGATTTCTTGAACTTCTCTCTTGCTCATGGAAACGATCTGATCACGCCCCGTCCTGAATACCGTTTTCATGGACTCAAAGCCGGTGATCGCTGGTGTTTGTGCGCCATGAGGTGGAAAGAAGCTTTCGATGCAGGCGTTGCACCGCCTGTGTACCTTGAGTCGACTCATATCAAGGCGCTGGATTTCGTGACCTTGGAGCAACTCCAAACTTGTGCCGTCGCAAAGTGAGATACCGCGCACAAGTCATCATCCTGGCAGCCATGGTGATTTTTTTGCCATTCCTGCATCTGGACATTGAGACATCCGATGACAGTTGGCTGTTATGGGTTGATGGACGACCCGTGGATGTTGCTGGCTATTTTTCGGAGCAACTCACGAGGATCACTCGCCGATGTGATCAGGTCGAAATGGTAATGCCCAATGACCCGCTGCATGAGCAAGCATTGAATGCGATTCGCCTGTACAGCCCACCTGACTCTTTGACAGCACAGCTTTTACAGCTTACGCGGCAGGATGAATGGCTGTTGGCTCAAGTCAAATTCGACCAGCTGCAAGATGCGGTCGTTCTACTCAATCAGTCAGCGCACGAGATCGTGATAGCAACAAGCGGAATTTGGAGCGGGCCAACGCATCCACACCACCCAGAACCCCTTATCCGCCGCTTCATTCGCAACGGCGTACCTTCAGTGCCTGAGGATCTGATGAGTTGCTTTGATCATGTCTTTCGGCAGTCACATGAATTGAACGGGCATCCAAGAGAGAAATCGTCAATGCACTTTGAAGACAAATGAAAACCCGCTCCCGAATAAGCATGAATTTTTAAAGAAGTGACATTTTTGAAGGCCTACTTCATCTTGACAGGAACGACTATGGACGATGAACGCTGTTGCGGCACAGGCACTTGCATCATCAACGCAGAAGGGTACTGTTGGTGCGGACAAAAATGGGATGGTGAAAAAATGTGCTTTCCTAAAGAAGACGAATCCACTCAAGTTTTGCCACTGCTGAAGCCAAGCGAGCACAGTTCAGAATAATTTCTGACGGGCTCTTTGAAATCGCAGGTATCGCACGCCATTGGCTCAGCTCAGCCTGAAGCAACCAACACACTGCCTCAGGCCATCGCAAGTGAGGAGACGAATCAAAGCCCCTCACTCCAACGTGATCTTCTCGTCCTTCACGATCTTGGCCATGGCGGGGATCTCGGCCTTGAGCCAGTTGCCAAAATCGGCAGGGGTCATGCTCGACGGCTCTGCACCCAGCGTGGTCAGGCGCTCACGCACCTCGGGCAAAGCCGCGATGCGTTGCACTTCGGCGTGCAGTTTGTCGACCACCGCCTTGGGCGTGCCCGCAGGGGCCAACAGCCCTTGGAAGCTGCCTGTCAAAAAGCCTGGCAGGCTTTCGGCCACGGTGGGCGTGTCGGGCATCTGCGCGCTGCGTTTGGCGCTGGAGACGGCGATCAGCTTGATCTTGCCCGCTTTCACATGCGGGTAGGTCGCCACCATGCCGTTGAACATGACATCCACCTGACCCCCGATCAGGTCGGTGATGGCTTGTGCGCCGCCTTTGTAGGGCACATAGCCCCATTCGATGCCGCTGCGCTGTGCGTAGATCACGCCCGCCAGGTGCGAGGCGCTGCCCATGCCGGCGGCCACCGCGTAATTGAGTTTGCCCTTTTGCGCCTTGGCATAGGCCACCAGCTCGGCCGGGGTGTTGGCGGGCACCCTGGTGCTTACCGCCAGCAGGTGCGGCGAATAGGCCACCATGGCCACGGGCGCAAAGTCTTTTTCGACGTTGAACGGCAGCTTGAACAGGGCCGGGCTGATCACCAGGTTGCCCACGTCCATCAGCACAAGGGTGTAGCCGTCGGCGGCAGATTTGGCCACCGCATCAGCGCCCAGGTTGCCGCTGGAGCCGGGCTTGTTCTCGACCACCACCGGCTGGCCCCAGCTCTCGGTCATCTTCTGGCCGATCAGGCGGGCCAGCACGTCCGATGTGCCACCGGCCGGGAAAGGCACGACGATCTTGATCGGCTTGGCCGGGTAGTTTTGAGCAGCGACCGGCAAAGCCAGTGCCAGCAGGGCAGCGCTCAAGCTGGCAGTGAAAAGGCGTTTGTTCATGGTTGTCTCCTGGGTTTCAAAAATTGCCGCGAGAGTGCGGCTCCTGCACTTCAGCGCACCATGCAAGGTCGCTTGTTGTCGAACTTCCAGCCGGGTATCAAATACTGCATGGCCATGGCGTCGTCACGCGAGCCCAGGCCGTGCTGCAGATACAGCTGGTGCGCGGCTTCGACCTTGACCATGTCCAGCTCGATGCCCAGGCCCGGTTTTTGGGGCACCTGCACCATGCCGCCCACGATTTGCAGCGGCTCTTTCGTCAGGCCCTGCCCGTCTTGCCAGATCCAGTGGGTGTCGATGGCCGTCACCTTGCCCGGCGCGGCCGCAGCCACATGGGTGAACATGGCCAGCGACACATCGAAGTGGTTGTTGGAGTGCGAGCCCCAGGTCAGGCCCCAGTCGCGGCAGGTCTGCGCCACACGCACGCTGCCCGCCATGGTCCAGAAGTGCGGGTCGGCCAGCGGAATGTCCACGCTTTGCAAACTGAGCGCGTGCACCATCTGCCGCCAGTCGGTCGCCACCATGTTGGTGGCGGTGGGCAGGCCGGTGGCACGGCGGAACTCGGCCATCACCTCGCGGCCAGAAAAGCCCTGCTCGGCACCGCAAGGGTCTTCGGCATAGGCCACCACGCCGTGCATGTCGCGCATCAGACGAACGGCGTCCTTGAGCAACCAGCCGCCATTGGGGTCGAGCGTGATGCGCGCTTGCGGAAAGCGCTCGTGCAGGGCACGGATGGCGTCGACCTCTTCCTCCCCGCGCAGCACGCCGCCCTTGAGCTTGAAGTCGTTGAAGCCATAGCGCTCGTAAGCGGCTTCGGCCAGGCGCACGATGGCTTCGGGTGTCATGGCCTCGTCGTGGCGCACACGGAACCAGGCGTTGTCGGCATCGGGTTCGCTTTTGTAGGGCAAGTCGGTCTTTTTGCGGTCGCCCACATAAAACAAATAGCCCAGCATCTCCACAGCTTCGCGCTGCTGGCCCTCGCCAAGCAAGGCGGCCACCGGGACGCCCAGAAACTGTCCGAGCAAATCCAGCAGGGCCGATTCCACCGCCGTCACGGCGTGCACCGTGGTGCGCAGGTCAAAGGTCTGCAGGCCGCGGCCACCAGCGTCGCGGTCGGCAAAGCTTTGCTGCATGCGCTGCAACACGGCCAGATGGTTGCCGAGCGGCTGGCCCACGACCAGCTCGGCCGCGTCTTCAATCGTCTTGCGGATCGCTTCGCCGCCCGGCACCTCACCGATGCCGGTGTGGCCCAGGCTGTCGGTGATCAGCACCAGGTTGCGGGTGAAAAACGGGGCATGTGCGCCGCTCAGGTTGAGCAGCATGCCGTCGCGCCCGGCCACAGGAATGACGCGCAGGCCGGTGACGACGGGGGTGGAAAAAGTGGACATGAGAGTGGTCTTCTGGGTATGGATGTTCAGGTCTGCTGATCGCGACGAGGGCGTCGCTCCTACAAGGCATTTGTGGGAGCCGCACCCTCGCGGCGAATGTCGGGAGCCGCGCTGACGTCAGCAGGGCCGCCCTGCGCGCTGCACCAGCCAGGCGGGCATGTCTTGCAGCGACACGGGGCGCAGGAAACGGTCCTGGGCGGCGTCACCTACCGAGGTGGTCATGGGCTCGGTGCTCGACGGCCAGGGGCCGCCATGTTGCTGGGCCGCAGTCACAGCCACACCGGTGGGCACACCAGCAAACAGCACGCGGCCGCAAATGGCCATGGCACCACGCACCAAGGCGCGGGTGTCGGGGGTTTCTTCGCCAGCGCCCCACAGGGTCACCGTCAGGCTGCCACCCACTGCGCCCAGCACCTGCACGGTCTGGGCCACCGAATCGGTCCAGACGATCAGGCTGGTGGGGCCGAAGACTTCTTCATGCAAAGCGGCTTGGGCCATGAAGGTGGCGGCATCGACTTCGGCCAAAAAGGGCCGGGGTTGCAGACTGTCCACCGGTTCATGCAGCAGCGCTTTGGCCCCTGCCTGCAACTGGGCCTGGGTGCCCGCATCAAGTGCGCGTCGCATGCCCTGGGTGAGCATGGTGTGCGGTTGCTGCGCCTTCAAGGCCGTGAGCAGCTGTTGCACAAAGGCGCTGCTGGCTTCGCTGCGCTGGAACACCAGCAGACCCGGGTTGGTACAAAACTGGCCGCAGCCCAAGGTGATGGAGCCCGCCAGCGTTTGCGCCAATGCTTCGCCACCAGCCTGCAGCGCAGCCGGGGTGGCCACTACCGGGTTGATGGAACCCAACTCACCATAAAAAGGAATAGGCCGCTGGCGTTCACGCGCCGCCGCTTGCAGGGCCGCACCGCCCCGGGTGGAGCCGGTGAAGGCACCGGCAGCAATCAGCGGGTGCTGGATCAGCGTCACGCCCACGGCATGCCCTGCCCCCTGCACCATGCCCAGCAAACCGGCGGGCAAACCCAGCGCCTGCAGCACCTGGGTCATCAGGCCATGCACACGCTGTGACAGTTGAGGGTGCCCCGGATGCGCCTTGACCACCACGCTGCAACCGGCCGCCAACGCGGAAGCGGTGTCACCGCCCAGCAACGAAAACGCGAACGGGAAATTGCTGGCCGCAAACATGGCCACCGGGCCCAGCGGCACGCGCACCCGCATCATGGTCGGGTGCCCGACCGGGGGGCCACCTGCCACAGCCGGATCGTCGGTGAATGCAAAGGCTTCGCCTTTTTTGGCCAGCGTGGCAAAACGGCGCAGCTGGAAGGCGGTGCGGCCCAGCTCGCCATTCAGGCGCGGCAGGCCCAAACCGGTTTCCTGGTCGGCCAGAGACACCAGGGCTTCTCGATCTTGTTCCAGCGCCAGGGCCAGTGCGTCGAGCAAGGCTGCGCGGGTGGTGCCTTCACTGGCTTGCCAGTCGGCAAAAGCGGCATGTGCAGCGCGCACGGCGGCGTCAATGTCGGCCGCAGAAGATTCGGTCAAACTGGGGCCAAAGGCCTGGCCCGTGCGGGCGTCGATGGATTGGAGTGTGGTCATGGTAGATACAGGGAACTGCTCATAAAAAATCAGGCCGATGCCTCAAAACTGGCCGTGGTCCAGCGACGCGCCTGCTCGCTGATGGACACACCCAGCCCCGGCAAGGTGGGCACGAGCATGCGGCCGTCCCGGATCTGGATGCGTTCGTTGAACAGCGGCTCCAGCCATTCAAAGTGCTCCACCCAGGGCTCGGTCTTGTAGGTGGCGGCCAGGTGGATGTGCAACTCCATCGCAAAGTGCGGGGCCAGCATCAAGCCCGCGTGTTCGGCCAGTTGCGCGATTTTGAGGAAAGGCGTGATGCCGCCCACGCGGGGGCCATCGGGCATCAGGTAGTCAGCGGCACGGTGGCGGATCAGGTCCCAGTGTTCCTGCACGCTGGTGAGCATTTCGCCGGTGGCAATCGGGGTGTCAAACTGCGCGGCCAGGGCGGCATGGCCTTCATGGTCGTAGGCGTCCAGCGGTTCTTCGATCCAGACCAGATTCATCGGCTCCAGACGGCGGCACATGCGCTGCGCAGTCGGCCGGTCCCACTGCTGGTTGGCGTCGACCATGATGGGGAAACGCTCACCCAGGTGTTGGCGCACGGCGCTCACGCGCTCGATGTCCTTGTCGCATTCGGGCTGGCCCACCTTGAGCTTGATGCCGCCAATGCCTTTGGCCACCGAGGCCGAGGCATTGACCAGCAGCTGGTCCAGCGGGGTGTGCAAGAAACCGCCCGAGGTGTTGTAGCAGCGCACGCTGTCGCGGTGCGTGCCCAGCAGCTTGGCCAGTGACAGGCCGGCGCGCTTGGCCTTGAGGTCCCAAAGCGCTACGTCAAACGCACCGATGGCCTGCACCGACAAGCCGCTGCGCCCCACCGAAGCCCCGGCCCAGCACAATTTGTCCCAAAGCTTGGCAATGTCGCTGGGGTCTTCACCGATCAGCACCGGGGCGATTTCTTTCGCATGCGCAAACTGACCGGGGCCACCGGCACGCTTGGCATAGCTGAAACCCACCCCCTCGGCCCCATCCTTCGTCTTCACCTCGACGAAGAGGATGGCGATTTCGGTCATCGGCTTTTGCCGCCCGGTCAGCACTTTGGCGTCGCTGATCGGGTTGGCCAAGGGCAAGGTGCAGGCGGACACCCGCACCCAGGAGATCGCATCAGACATGGGTTTCCTTGTTCACTGTGGCTTGATGCCCGCGGTTTTGATCACACGCGTCCACTGGTCCAATTCGGACTTGACGAATTCGGTGTAGGGCTTGCTGCCCATCGCCGGAATCACAAAACCCGTCGAACTCAAACGTTGCTTGAAGTTGTCCGACTGCATGGCCTGGGCCATGGCGGCTTCAAGTTTGTTCACGATGGGCTGGGGTGTACCCTTGGCCACCGACAGGCCTGACCAGGACAGGGCCTCAAAACCCTTGTAGCCGGATTCGGCAATGGTGGGCACATCGGGATAGAGCGCGTTGCGCTCCTTGCTGGTCACAGCCAGTGCGCGCAGCTTGCCCGCCTTGACATGCGGCAGGGCCACGTCCTGGTTCAGGAAGACCATGGGCACAGTACCCGCCAGCAAGTCGTTGAGCATGGGGCCGCCGCCACGGTAAGGAATACCGGTCAGGAACACCCCGGTGGTCTGCTTGAAGAGTTCCATCGCCATGTGGCCGGAGGCCGCGTGGGTGTAGCCGTAGTCCAGCTTGCCAGGGTTCTTCTTGGCATAGTCCACCAGGTCTTTCACCGTCTTGAAGGGTTGAGAAGGGTGCACCAGGAGCACATTGGGGCCTGAGTGAACTTGCGTCAGGTGAATGAAATCGGTGATCGAGTTGTATTTGAGGTTGGGGTCCAGACCGTGCGCCACGGCGTTCTGCCCCACGCCGCTCTGGATGATGGTGTAGCCATCGGCGGGCATCTTGACCGCGCGATCGGTGCCGACCACGCCACCGGCACCGCCGATGTTGTCCACCACCACGGGTTGCTTGAGCACTTTGGTGAGTTCTTCGGCCATCAGGCGGCCCATCACGTCACTGGTGCCGCCGGGCGGGAAGGCCACGATCAGTTTGATCGGTCGGTTGGGGTAATCGGCCTGCGCCCAGGCCGATGTGAGGCTGGCCATGCCGAGTGCCGCGAGGGCCAGGGCTTTGATGACGAAACGTTTGGTTTTCATGCTTGTCTCCTTGTTGAAATGAAAAATGGATGTGACAGGACTTCGGTGCTGACTTTCACGGACTTCAGGTGATCGGTGCCGGGTTGAACAGCACCAGCGCGTTGTGCAGCCGCCACTGTTCGGCCCAGGTCTTTTTGCCGCTGGCGGTTGCCAGCAGCATCTCAAACAGGGCCTGGCCGGCCTCTTCGATGGTCATGGCGCCGTCGGCGATCTGCCCGGCGTTGAAATCCATCAGGTCGTGCCAGCGGCGCGCCAGGTCGCTGCGCGTGGCCACCTTGACCACCGGGCAGGCCTGCAGGCCGTAGGGCGTGCCACGGCCCGTGGTGAACACGTGCACATTCATGCCGGCCGCCAGCTGCAGCGTGCCGCAGATGAAATCGCTGGCGGGCGTGGCGGCGAACACCAGGCCTTTTTGGTCGGGCCGCAGCTTCTCGCCGGGCGCAAGCACGCTGGCGATCGCACCGCTGCCGCTCTTGATGATCGAGCCCATGGCTTTTTCGGCGATGTTGGACAGGCCGCCGGCCTTGTTGCCCGGCGTGGTGTTGGCGGTACGGTCGGCGCGGCCACGGTCCAGGTACTGGTCGTACCAACCGAGCTCGCGCACGATGTCCTCGGCCACCTGCGGCGTGGCCGCGCGGCTCGTGAGTTGCTCGACCGCGTCGCGCACCTCGGTGTTTTCCGAGAACATGACGGTGCCGCCCGCACGCACGATCAGGTCGGCCATGTGGCCCACGGCCGGGTTGGCGGTCACGCCCGAAAACGCGTCGCTGCCGCCGCACTGGACGCCCACCACCAGGGCGCTGGCAGGCACGGTCTGGCGACGGCGTGCGTTCAGGCGCTCCAGGTGCGGACGTGCGTGCGCGACGATGTCATCGATCATGGACATGAAGCCCAAGTGTTCATCGTCTTGCAGGCACACGAGGTCCGGCCCCTGCCCTTCTTCGCGCGCGTCGTGGATCGGGAAGCTGCCGGGTGGCAACAGGCGTGAGGGTTGCAGCTTCTCGCAACCCAGGCTGACCACCATGACCTCGCCACCAAAGTTGGGGTTGAGGCTGATGTTTCGCAGCGTGCGGATCGGGATTTCGGCGCCCGGCGCGTCGATGGCCACGCCGCAGCCGTAGCCATGCTCCAGGCCGACCACGCCATCCACATTCGGGAACAGCGGTAGCAACTCGCGCTCGATGCGTTCGACCGCCACCTTGAGCACACCCGCCACGCACTGCACCGTGGTGGTGATGGCCAGCAGGTTGCGCGTGCCCACCGAACCGTCGGCATTCACATAGCCTTCGAAGGTGTAGCCCTCCAGCGGCGTCCAGTCGGGCGCGGGCACGTTGGCCATGGGCAAGCCCTGCAGCGCGCGCGCGGGCGGAATGTCCAACAGGCGCTCGTGCACCCAGCTGCCAGCCGTGATCGCTTCACGCGCCACACCCACCGGCACGTTGTAGCGCAACACAACCTGGCCTGCGGCGATGTCTTTCAGGGCGACCTTGTGGCCTTGTGGCACCTTGTCGCGCAGCGTGAGGCCCGCGGCCACTCCGGCGGGCATGACGGTGCCGGCAGGCAAGCCGCCGTCGTTGGCGATGATGGCCACGTTGTCCTGCGGGTGCATGCGGATGGCCAGGGGGGCGGAGGGGCTGCTCATGTCGGTTCAGTAACGGGGTTGCTTGCCGGTGAAGGTCGGGTCGTACTTGCG
>JACCEE011660023.1_pt1 | contig 20151 bp, 17 predicted proteins | sample 7449931 | NCBI WGS metagenome assembly JACCEE01 (sample SAMN15323457, study PRJNA562643) | freshwater metagenome | isolation source: river surface water | place: USA:Blue River Watershed | collected 2017-08-19 | reverse complement strand
AGGTAGAAATGGATGTTATTGTCGCAGCAACGGGTTTAACAAAAGCAGAAATTGAAAAAATAAAACTGAATTAAGCCCGATAAGATGCGTTGAACGAAGGCAAACGCATCGCACAAATGCAAAAAACTACCGCCCTTTTAGGAAACTTAAGGGCGGTTTTTTTCTATGGGGTACACTTTTGTCTTTTGCTTTACGGAGAAAAGCTATGCTCGCCATTACATTAGCCGCAGAAATTGACCAAAACCAGTAAATTCACCTGCAATTACCTAAACACATTAACGCCCTAAAGCTAAAGTCATTGTAATGTATGATGAAACGGAACAACCTTTGAAGCCGATTAAATTAGGATTCTTCAAAGGAAAAATACGTCTAAGTGATGATTTTGACGAACCGTTGCCTGACAGCTTTAACTTTTCTGCTCTTGCCAAAACAAGCCGAGTTTATCGAATAAAGCTCAGCCTGTTTGCTCAAACTGTACTTTTATTCACTCACTACCGGCGCTTCTGGCTCGCAAGTATTTTTATTCATCCCCGAATAAGCCGGACACCAGCCCGAATAACCGGTTGCCACCAACACTAACCCCAATAGTAACAAAATAATTTTTGCGGTAAAAATAGAAATTAACAATGCAGCCGCCCCGCCCATTAAGCGCATTTTTGCCTCTTTTGCGCCCACATTATGTTCAAACTTAATCATACGTTTATAATCAAAACTCATCTTCAAGCCTCTTTTGTCAATAATTATTACAACTTACCATTATAATAGAGAGTTCTGTAAATGTTCAGTAAATAAACCTTTTCCCTTTTAACGTAAGCGATAAAAAATGGATGTTACCTCATTACTTGATTCTTTAAACGATGCCCAACGCCAAGCCGTATCCGCACCGCCTCGTGCCATGCTGATTTTAGCCGGCGCAGGCAGTGGTAAAACGCGGGTTTTGGTGCATCGGATTGCGTGGAAAATTCAAGTGGAAGGCGTTTCTCCCTACAGCATTTTGGCGGTGACCTTCACCAATAAAGCCGCTCAAGAAATGCGCGGACGAGTGGAGTCATTACTGCAACTATCCGCCAGTTCGATGTGGATAGGCACATTTCACGGCATCGCCCACCGTTTATTGCGCCGCCATTGGCAACAGGCAAATTTAACAGAAACCTTTCAGGTGATGGATTCTGATGACCAATTGCGCGTGATTAAGCGGCTATTAACCGCCTTGGAAGTCGATGAAAAAAAATGGCCGCCGCGCCAAGTACAAAGCTTTATTAATACGCAAAAAGACGAAGGCTTACGCGCCGCACATATTGCTGACAATGGCGATTTTTATCAAAAAAATATGCTGCGGTTCTATACAGAATATGAAGCTATTTGCAATCGTTTAAGCCTAGTCGATTTTGCAGAGCTACTTCTGCGCGCGCATGAATTATTACGCGATAATGTTGATTTGTTGGGCTTTTATCGCAATCGCTTTCGCCAAGTGCATGTCGATGAATTTCAAGATACCAATACGATTCAATATGCGTGGCTGCGCTTATTAACAGAAGGCAAAGATAATTTATTTGTCGTGGGTGACGATGACCAATCTATTTATGGCTGGCGCGGCGCGAAAATAGCCAATTTGTTACATTTTCAAAAACACTATCCTAATCATCAGGTTATCCGTTTAGAACAAAACTATCGCTCAACCGGGCATATTTTGAATGCCGCTAATCATCTGATTGCACATAACGAAAACCGCATGGAAAAACAGTTATGGACGGACAGTGGCGATGGGCAGTTAATTTCTCTTTACACCGCGTTTAATGAACAAGATGAAGCGTTTTTTGTTATCGAACAGATTAAAAAATGGCGCGAAGAGGGCGAGTTAGGGCAAGAGGTGGCGATTTTATATCGCTCGAATGCGCAGTCACGCTTGTTTGAAGAACGTTTAATGACCGCAGGTATTCCTTATCGCGTTTATGGTGGTTTGCGTTTTTTTGAACGCGCGGAAATTAAAAACGCGCTGGCTTATTTGCGTTTAATGGCAAACCGCCATGACGACCCTTCGTTTGAACGGGTGATTAATTTACCTACCCGTGGCATCGGTTTAAAAACACTAGAAGATATTCGCCAGTTAGCCCGTTCGCAGCAACAGTCGCTATGGCATTCTGCTATTGCATTGTTAAATCAGCATACTTTAGCAGCCCGCGCTGCGTATGCTTTAAATAATTTTTTGCTGTTGATTAAAAGTTTGGCTGATACGGCACAAACGTTAGCATTGCATGATAAAGTCAAGTTGGTTGTTGAACATAGCGGTTTGTTGGCGTTATACAAAAAAGACACCGATGATCAAGGCGAGGCACGGGTTGAAAATTTAGAAGAATTGGTCAACGCAGCGCGCTTATTTGATTATCAGGTCAATAATGAAGAAAACTTAAGTGAGCTGGATATGTTTTTAGCCCATGCTTGTTTAGAAGCTGGGGAAATGCAAGTGGGGGATGGCACAGATTGTGTGCAGTTAATGACGTTACATAGTTCAAAGGGGTTAGAGTTTAAAAAAGTATTTTTAGTCGGTTTAGAAGAAGGCTTATTCCCTTCCGAACAGTCGTTGTACAATCCTGAACGCTTGGAAGAAGAACGCCGTTTATGCTATGTTGGCATCACACGCGCCATGCAACAACTTTTTATTACTCATGCCGAAGCGCGGCGTTTATATGGACAAGAACATTATCCGACTCCTTCGCGCTTTTTGCGTGAAATTCCGGTGGAATTAATGCAAGAAATTAGAATCCGTGCGCAAATTACCCGTCCTGCGACAGTGGCTAAGGCCAAGGCTGCCGACAGTTTAAAAACCAGCACTTATAAAGCCGGGCAAAAAGTTAGTCATGTTAAATTTGGGGTGGGTGTTGTATTACAAACCGAAGGCGAAGGCACGCAGGAAAAAGTGCAAATCCATTTTAAAACCGCCGGCATGAAATGGTTGATGCTCGCTTATGCTAAATTAGAGGTTTTATAAGCGCAGCGGCTAAGGAAACACAGCACCATCATTCATACCATGATTTGTCTTGGCATCGTAACGTTTTTGGCGCAGCGAATAATCGTCTACGATACGGTGCGCTAAACGGTTAGCGTCTTTTTCTAAGCGTTTACAATTATCAACAGCTTCCAGCTCTAATAACGCGGCTTCAATCTCAGCGGCAGCTTCAATGGCCAAATCACGATGTCCATTTTCATGTGCAATTAAAGCTGCATAGTAACTGTCCCAGCGTTGTTTAGCATCCTCGTCAGCCCTGGTTTCAGGCATTAACTTGGGTAACGTGAATTTTATATCGACATGGGTAGTAACGCGCGTTAGCTTACACAAACCGTCTTCGGTGTTCCAATAAAAATGCCACTTTATCCACCATGATGTAAACGCGTCATATTTGCCCTGTCGCTTAGTATTCATATCCCGCCGAATGGCGCGGGCATCTTTACCATCAACCAGATAATAATGGGTTTCAGTGTTAACGACTGGTTTTGCATAAGCCGCATTAACAACCAATACAAGTGTTGTCAATGTGATTAATCTTTTTAAAATCAACATAAATAGCCTGTATCCAGACCTGACAGGTGATAAACCTGTCAGGTTCAACAAATTAATCCTGCCACTTCCAGTCACGGATTTCGGGCATATCCTCGCCATATTCCTCAACATATAATTTATGATTAATCAATTTATCGCGCATTTGTTGTTTCACATACGCGGCGCGTTGCCGTAATTTCGGCACTCTGTCCACCACGTCAGATACTAAGTGAAAACGGTCTAAATCATTCATCACCACCATATCAAAAGGCGTAGACGTTGTGCCTTCTTCCTTATAGCCACGCGCATGAATATTGGCATGATTGCTACGCCGATAGGTCAAGCGGTGAATTAGCCAAGGATAGCCGTGATAGGCAAAAATAATCGGCTTATCAGTGGTAAACATATCATCAAAATGCCGTGCTGGTAAACCATGCGGATGTTCCTCACGCGGCGATAAGGTCATTAAATCCACCACATTAATCACACGAATTTTTAACTCAGGAATCAACTGGCGCAAAATTTTCACCGCCGCTAACGTTTCTAAAGTCGGTACATCCCCTGCACACGCCATCACCACGTCCGGCTCGCCATCTTCTTGGTCATTGCTTGCCCAATCCCAAATGCCAATGCCGCTGGTGCAATGTTTAATAGCCGCATCCATATCCAACCATTGTTCAGCCGGCTGTTTGCCGGACACAATCACGTTAATATAATTACGGCTGCGTAAACAGTGATCCGTTACCGACAATAAAGTATTTGCATCGGGCGGTAAATACACACGAATTACCGATGATTTTTTATTCACAACATGGTCTATAAAACCGGGGTCTTGATGGGAAAAACCGTTATGGTCTTGTCGCCAAACGTGCGAAGTTAATAAATAATTTAACGATGCAATGGGTCTGCGCCACGCAATATCTTGGCTGGTGGTTTTGAGCCATTTTGCATGTTGGTTAAACATTGAGTCGATAATATGAATAAATGCTTCATAGCAATTAAAAAAACCGTGTCGTCCGGTAAGCAAATAACCTTCTAACCAGCCTTGGCAAGTATGCTCAGACAAAATTTCCATTACGCGCCCGTCCACTGATAAGTGGTCATCTTCAGGGATCATCGAGTCCATCCACACTCTGTCAGTGACTTCAAACGCCGCACCCCAACGGTTTGAAGCGGTTTCATCCGGGCCAAATAAGCGAAAATTTTGCGCTTCTTGATTTAATTTTAATACATCACGCAAAAACGCCCCTTGTACCCGTGTCGCCTCGGCAATCACGCCCCCCGGAATCGGCACATCTATTGCGTACTTAGTAAACATCGGCAAGCGCAAATCTTTTAACACACAACCGCCATTCGTATGTGGATTGGCACTCATCCGGCGATTACCCACCGGTGCTAAGGCTTTTAATTCGGCTAAAAACTGCCCCTTCTCATCAAATAATTCTTCGGCATGATAACTTTTCAGCCACGTTTCCAATAATTTTAGATGCTCTGGATTTTCGCGCACTTCTGCAAACGGCACTTGATGCGAACGCCAAAAATCTTCGGTTTTTTTACCATCGACTTCTTTAGGCCCCGTCCAGCCCTTCGGTGAACGTAAAATAATCAGCGGCCATTGCGGGCGGGCGGCAATACCGGTCATGCGTGCTTGTTGTTGAATTTGCTTAATTTCTGCCAACACCACGTCTAACGTTGCCGCCATTTTTTGGTGCATCATTTCCGGGTCAGACCCTTCGACAAAATACGGTTTATAACCATAACCAACAAATAAACTAGCCAATTCCTCATGTGGAATGCGTGACAACAAGGTAGGGTTAGCAATTTTATAGCCATTTAAGTGCAGAATCGGTAATACCGCACCGTCACGAATTGGATTTAAAAACTTATTAGAATGCCATGAGGTGGCCAAAGGTCCGGTTTCGGCTTCGCCATCACCTATTACACAGCAGGCAATTAAATCAGGATTATCGAACACCGCACCGTAAGCGTGAGAAACCGCATAGCCTAATTCGCCCCCTTCGTGAATCGAACCGGGTGTTTCTGGCGCGACATGACTGGGAATACCGCCCGGAAAACTAAATTGTTTAAACAAGCGTTGCATCCCTTCTGCATCTTCTGACACATTCGGATAATATTCACTGTAAGTGCCTTCCAGCCAAGTGTTCGCCACAACTCCAGGACCGCCGTGACCTGGACCTGCGATATAAATCATGTTTAAATCATGCTGTTTAATCAAGCGGTTAGCGTGAACATAAATAAAGTTTAAGCCCGGCGTGGTTCCCCAATGCCCTAATAAACGCGGTTTAACATGTTTTAAAGTTAAAGGTTCGCGCAGCAAAGGATTGTCAAGCAGATAAATTTGCCCAACCGATAAATAATTGGCAGCACGCCAATAGGCATGAATTTTGGTTAATTCCTCAGTCGACAACGGCTGAGTTTCAATACTGTTCATAGGAATATTCTCGTGTGAAATAAAAGATAAGATAAACATATAGCCACGTTACTGCTTGTTTGTGACAAGATGATTACGTTGTGAATACATCGATTTTAGCATCCGGTTTTACTAAACCCCGAAGAAATCACTTTTTATAAAGATTTATACAGCACTTTTGAATTACGCTGTGGATTATAATAACTCTTTAATTTAGCAGGTAAAACTTGTAAATCGGCAGTGAAAAAGCCACGTTCAATAAACCAGTGGGTGGTTTGTGTTGTTAAAACAAATAATTTTTCCATGCCTTGTTGCTTGGCTTTGGTTAATAAATAATCAAACAAGCGTTGTCCGCGTGCGGCTTTTTGATAATCAACATGGACAGCCAAACACGCCATAATAGCGGTGCGTTCATCTAATACATGAAACGCAGTACAGCCAATGATTAAGCCATCACGCTCAATCACGATGTAATCATTAATTTCCATCTCCAATTTTTCCCGCGAGCGTTTTACCAATGTGCCTTGTTGTTCCAACGGTTTGATTAACTCTAAAATACCGCCGATGTCATTTAAGGTTGCAGAACGTAATGTTTCAAACGCAGTTGAGCTAATCAAAGTGCCAATACCATCGCGGGTAAATAATTCCAGCAGCAACGCGCCTTCTTGATGACGGTTTAATAAATGTACACGTTTCACCCCACGTTCACAACTGCGCATTGCCGCAGTGAGTGTTCTAACACAGTTTACATTCAGCATTTGATGTTGCTGTAAAAAATCGTGGGTTTCTGCGGAAGTCATCTGCAAAACTGCTGCTCCGGTTTGCGGGTGACAACAACTTTGTTCGGTTAATAAAATCAACTTATCCGCTTGTAATGCAATCGCGACTTCAGTGGCGACTTCTTCGGCGGCTAAATTAAACACTTCACCACTGGGTGAATAGCCTAAGGGGGAAATCAGCACCACATTATGCTGACTGAGTTGTTGATGAATCGCGGTGTGGTCAACGCGCCGTACCACACCGGTATAGCAAAAATCTACGCCGTCAATCACGCCTAACGGTCGCGCGGTGACAAAATTGCCCGATGCGACTTTAATTTTTGCACCCGCCATCGGTGAGTTGGTTAAACCCATCGACAAAAGAGCTTCAATTTCAACGCGCACTGTGCCAGCCGCTTCTTTAACGCATTGCAGAGTTTGCTTATCGGTAATGCGTAAATTGTTTTTAAATGACGAGGTAAGCTGTTTTTGTTGTAAGCGCGAATCAATCTGCGGGCGAATCCCATGCACTAACACCAAGCGAATCCCTAAACTGCGTAATAAAGCTATGTCGTGAATCAGTGACTCAAAATTATCCAGCAAGGCTTCGCCACCGAAAAAAATCACAAACGTCCGATTGCGGTGGGCATGAATATACGGTGAGGAATTTCTAAACCAAGTAACAAATGTTGGCGGTGTATTCATTATGAACGGCGAGAATTGTTTAGTCGTTGTGAGTATAACGCATCCTCTCGTGGCATAGAACCGTATCAGGGTTGTATTCGCATCTGTTTTAGGAAAAATTCCCTTTTCTTGGCTTAATCTATAATTGCTATTGTTTTTTCTCTACAATCTGCAACACTTAAATTATAAAAATGTGAAGAAACGCATGAAAAAAATAATCTCCGCACCCATTTTTTATGTTGCAGGTGTTTGTATGTTATCCACTGCCTTCGCCGCAGAGAAACTACACAACAACACCGCTGAGGACGTTGTGACCGAATTAGAATCCATTGATGTGATTAGTTCAACCCCCTTGCAAGGCAGTGATACCGCGAAAAATAAAATTGCTGCACCCGTGCAAACGGCTACGGATAAAGACATCCATAAAACGAACGCTGTCAATTTGACCGACTACATGAACCGTGGTTTGGGCAGTGTGTTTGTGAATGAAACACAAGGCAATCCGTTTCAGCCGGATGTGAATTATCGCGGTTATACCGCTTCGCCGTTGTTGGGAACGCCGCAAGGCTTGTCAGTGTATATGGATGGTGTGCGCCTAAATCAACCGTTTGGCGATGTGGTGAGTTGGGATTTAATCCCCAAAAGTGCGATTTCCTCACTCACGATGATGCCGGGGTCAAATCCGTTGTTTGGACGCAATACCTTGGGCGGCGCGTTATCCCTGCAAACCAAAGACGGTAAACGCAATGCCGGCACTTCGGTACAAGGCTTGGGTGGCGCGTATGGGCGTTATGCGTTTGAATTTGAACACGGCGGTTATAATAACGCAGGTTTAAACTGGTTTGTGACCGGCAATTATTTTAAAGAAGACGGCTGGCGTGCGGTGTCGCCGTCCAATGTGCGGCAAATTTTTGGTAAAGTCGGTTGGGAAAATGCGCAAACCTCGGTGAAATTTACCACCGCATTTTCCGATAATGAATTGCAAGGCAATGGCTTGCAAGAGAAAAAATTCTTGGTTAATCAATATAATAGTGTTTATACCAAGCCTGACATTACCGACAATCGTTCGTTATTTTTAAATTTAGAAGGCAAACACGAAATCAATAAAAACATCGTGTTATCGGGCAATTCCTATTACCGCAATATTCGTACCGGAACGTATAACGGCGACATTAACGAAGGTTCTTTAAATCAGGCGACTTATGGATTATCCGCAGGCGACAAAGCGTTATTAACGAATGCGGGGATAGCTTATCCTCCTTTTGCGCTGGATAACACCAATACCCGCTTTCCGTATTTAAAATGTGTAGCGAATGCGTTAGCAGGTGCGGCCGACATAATGGACGGTGAACCGGGGGAAAAATGTAACGGTTTAATTAACCGTACAAAAACTAATCAGGAAAACTGGGGAACAGCAGGGCAAGTGGCTGTTAATTATGATGTTTTTAATTTTAAAAATCATTTCTTGTTCGGCGGCGCGTATGACGAAAGCATTGCCGGCTTTAAACAAACCACGCAACTGGGCTTTTTAAATCCTGACCGCAGCATTACACCGATTCCATTTTATGCCGATGGCGTGACCGGCGGTAATGTGAATCTGATGCCTTTTGATAACCGCGTTTCGTTAAAAGGCAACACGCGGACGTGGAGTTTTTACTTAGAAGATACGCTGTCGTTGCGTGATGATTTACATATTACAGCCTCTGGTCGATATAATTACACCACTGTGCATAATCGGGATTTGATTATTCCTGAAGGTGCGGCGGGGTCTTTAAGTGGACGACACACGTTTGAACGTTTTAATCCAGCGGTAGGGATTGCCTATAACCCCATGAAAGAATTGAACTTTTATGCAGGTTATAATGAAGGCAGTCGTGCGCCGACCACGATTGAACTCGGTTGCGCTGACCCGAATAATCCTTGTAAATTGCCCAATTCAATGGCGGGGGATCCCCCGTTAAAACAAGTGGTGACGCGGACATGGGAAGTTGGTTTTCGCGGACAAGCCCCTTGGCAAATTGATTGGCATGTGGGGTATTTTCATGCCGAAAACAAACATGACATTATGTTTGTTGCCGATAATCAAGCCGGTTTTGGTTATTTTAAAAACTTTGGTAAAACCCAACGGCAAGGGGTGGAAATCAGTTTAGACCGCAAAGTGGATGATTTAAGCATTGGGGCAAATTACACCTTTTTAGATGCCACTTATCAGTCGAATGAATTGGTGAACGGTACAGGCAACAGCACCGCCGCGTTGACTGCCGATGCCGGTGATGTATCCGGTGTGATTATGATTAAGCCGGGCAATAAAATTCCGCTCATTCCAACGCACAGTTTTAAAACATACATCGATTATCAATTGACGAAAGAGTGGGGAACGAATTTAAATCTGATGGGGTTTTCTTCCGCTTATGCACGAGGGAATGAAAATAACGCGCATCAAGCCGATGGTGTACGCTATTTAGGTTCAGGTAAATCGCCCGGTTATGTTATTTTAAATTACGGTTTACGCTTTACACCGCGTGTTGTTCCGGGGTTGCAAGTATTTGGACAAATCAATAACCTGTTGGATAAACAGTATTACAGTGGCGCACAATTGGGTGCGACAGGTTTTGATGCGAATGGTAATTTTCAGGCGCGTCCATTTGGAGGTTCGGCAGCAGTTGGTTATCCCAATCAACAAGCCACTTTTTATGCACCCGGCGCACCGCGTACTTTTTGGTTGGGATTAAAATATTCATTTTAACCACACTTAGCTCCCCTCAATAAAGAGGAGAATGTTGTCTTACTCCTCTTTATTTTTTCGCTTGTATTAAACGCCTGTTCAATAGCAGTGATGTCATCCAGTTTTTACAATGCTGCTGCAATATGTAGACTTTGTGTAATTATGCGTTCGGGTTAGTGTAGCCACATCAGATAAAAACTAGCACCATTGGTTAATAACGCTAAATGGTTCTTGTTAATGCACATGTTTGGTTTTAAAAGTTTTTCCCTTGCCTATGTTTAAGGATTGCACATAGCTTTTTGCGCTATTTGGTGCAGAACTTTTCGGCTGAAAAGCCGGAATTAAATGCTGTTTACCGTTGCCAATTAGATGCGCTTTGCCCATTGCTTTTAATGCCTCGCGTAGCAATGGCCAATTGGCAGGGTCGTGGTAGCGCAAAAATGCTTTATGCAAACGCCGTTGTTTAATCGCTTTAGGAATCGGAATATCCGCCGTTTTGCGGTCAACTTTATGCAGCGTATCTTTACCCGAATGATACATCGCAGTGGCAATCGACATCGGCGAAGGCAAAAAAGCCTGCACTTGATCGGCTCTAAAATCATGTTTTTTAAGCCATAATGCCAAATTTAACATGTCATTATCAGTTGTTCCAGGATGCGCGGCGATAAAATACGGAATGAGATACTGCTCTTTGCCGGCTTCTTTGGAATATTTATCAAACAGCGTTTTAAAGCGGTCGTACGTTCCCATACCCGGTTTCATCATTTTGGACAGCACGTTTTGCTCGGTGTGTTCCGGGGCAATTTTCAGATACCCGCCGACATGGTGCGTAACCAATTCTTTCACATATTCAGGCGATTCCACTGCTAGGTCATAACGCAATCCTGATGCAATAAAAATCTTTTTAATGCCGGGGAGTTTGCGGGCGCGGCGATAAAGTTTAATCAGGTGGGAATGGTCGGTGTTTAAATTTTGACAGATTCCTGGATACACGCAGGAAGGTTTACGACAAGACGCTTCAATCTTGGGGTCTTTACAGGCAAGCCGATACATATTGGCTGTAGGGCCGCCTAAATCAGAAATATGCCCCGTAAACGCGGGTGAGGTATCACGAATCGCTTCAATTTCGCGAATAATCGAATCTTCCGAACGGCTTTGAATGATGCGCCCTTCGTGTTCAGTAATGGAACAAAACGTGCAGCCACCAAAACAGCCGCGCATAATATTAACCGAATGCTGAATCATCTCAAAGGCAGGGACATTAGCTTTGCCATACGAACTATGCGGGAGGCGCGAATAGGGTAAATCAAACACCCCATCCATTTCTGCCATAGTCAAAGGAATCGGCGGCGGATTAATCCAAATCAGTCGTGAGCCGTGTTGTTGAATCATTGGCAAAGCATTACCCGGATTGGTTTCGGCGTGCATCACGCGCGAGGCATGGGCGTAGAGAATCGGGTCATCTTTCACGGCATCATAATCAGGCAAACGCACCACGGTGTTGCCGCGAATCGCTTTAGTGATATGTTTGCTAAAATGAATGATGTTTTCATTCAGACCTGACAGGTTTTTAAAACCTGTCAGGTCTTGCGCCTGAGAAGACTGGCAGTCTTTTAAAGGACTGCCAGTCTTAGAATCTTCCTGATAAGGATTTTGCGGCAATGTCACTACGCCGGGTTTATCCATATCAGTGGAATCTTTCACTGCCCAACCGGTCGGAATTTGTTTGACAAAATGCACAGTACCGCGAATCCCTTTTAAATCAGCAATGGTTTCGCCATTTGCCAACCGATGAGCAATTTCAACCACTTGCCGTTCTGCATTGCCATACACCAATAAATCCGCTTTTGCATCCATTAACACAGATTTACGCACGGTATCTGACCAATAATCATAATGGGCGATACGGCGTAAACTGGCTTCAATGCCACCGATAATAATCGGCACATCTTTAAACGCCTCGCGGCAACGATGCGAATAGACATTCACGGCGCGGTCTGGGCGTTTTCCAGCGACTCCGTGAGGCGTATACGCATCATTGGAACGAATTTTTTTGTCGGATGTGTAGCGGTTGACCATTGAATCCATATTGCCTCCGGTCACACCAAAAAACAGCAAAGGTCTTCCAAGGCATTTAAAATCTTCTGCACTGTGCCAATCCGGTTGCGAAATAATGCCCACCCGAAAACCTTGTGCCTCCAGCAGCCGTCCGATTAACGCCATGCCAAAACTGGGATGGTCAATGTACGCATCGCCAGTGACTAAAATAATATCGCACGCATCCCAGCCTAATTTGTCCATTTGTGACCGATTCATCGGCAACTCTTTACAGATACCGAAACGATGTGCCCAATGTTTTTTATAGCTGAAAATGTTTTTTGCTGTTTGCATTATAGTTTAACGACCCGTGAAAAATTTTGCGGATTGTGGCGTTTTAAATCTTTGATAAAAATAGGAAATTCTAGGTCATAACGTTCTTGTAAAACCCACGTTCTGGCTTTTAGCTCTTTAAAAGTCGGCAGCGGCACAGCGTCATTCAATGCAAGGGCAATCACATTACCGCGTCCACGCACAGGTAAAAGCAATAACTTATCGCCGAACACTTGTTGTAAATTAAAATGAATCTGCGCAAATAACGGGGTATTTGTTGACCATAAATTTAGCACCATCAAACCGTTTGGCGTTAAAATGGATTTGCAATCATCAAAAAAAGCCGTGCTAATAGTTGTTTCTGCCATGCCTTGATGGTCAAACGCATCGACCAAAATTAAGTCATGCTGAATTTGCTGCTGTAAACTTTCTTTACGCACATAATTAGCCCCATCACCAATCAAAATTTTTATCCGTGCATCAATCGGTAACCCAAAATAACGCCGCGCAATTTTTGCCACCTCACGGCGATATTCCACCACTTGAATTTGGCAGTCAGGAAAGGTATGCAGAAAATATTTGGCTAATAATCCGCCGCCTAAGCCTATCATCAACGGTTTGCGACAATGGTCTTTAAACAACAGCCAACTCATCATGGCTTGTGCATAAAGCGATAATAATTTATTGGGTTCTGCCAAGAGCATAGTGCTTTGCCGTGCTTCTGAACCAAAATGTAAAGCGCGTTTGCCGTTACGGTCAATCACTTCAATCGGTCCTTGTTCATCAAAACTTTCATGAACCAAGGTTCCAGTGTATTTATAACTGTCATTCATGGCGGTCTTGTTTTGCTTGTAAGTTAATGCGTGGCACTGGCGGCGTTTTTGCAGTGCGTAACAAAATTAAACCACTGCCTACTATAAAACCTAATACCAATAAAATTAATAATATCCACATAGTTACCTTTCATTAAATTTGCTTGCCAAAAAAATTATTTATTACATTTATACACTCTAGCATTAAATGCGCAAATGTTAAAAAACCCAGCAGTGTTATTTTTGTATTCTGACTATATCACCATCATAACACAGCAAAATACTCAGTTATTAACTTATCTATGCGTAATTTACGGTAAAATAGCAGCTAACTTTGCACATAACCCCTTATTACTTATTATGAAAAAAATAGAATTGCTTTCGCCAGCCGGTACGCTTAAAAACATGCGTTATGCTTTAGCCTACGGTGCTGATGCTGTTTATGCCGGGCAACCGCGTTATAGCTTGCGGGTGCGGAATAATGACTTTTTGGCGGACAATTTAGCCATTGGGATTCAAGAAGCCCATCAGATGGAAAAAAAATTTTTCATTGCGGCTAATGTGATTCCACATAATGCCAAAATCAAAACATTTTTAGCGGATATTAAACCAGTGATTGACATGCAGCCCGATGCACTGATTATGGCTGATCCGGGTTTGATTATGCTGGTACGGGAAAATTTTCCCAGTATGCCGATTCATTTATCGGTGCAAGCCAACACGGTTAATTATGCCAGTGTGAAATTCTGGCAGAAAATGGGCTTGGAGAGGATTATTTTATCGCGTGAATTGTCGTTGGATGAAATTGCCGAAATTCGCCAGCAATGCCCAGAAATGGAATTGGAGGTATTTGTGCATGGTGCGTTATGTATTGCCTATTCAGGACGCTGTTTATTGTCCGGCTATTTTAACCACCGCGATCCCAATCAAGGGACTTGTACAAACTCTTGTCGTTGGAAATATGATACGAAACCGGCACAGGAAAATGCTGAAGGCGACTGGTTGCCGACGGAGAATACACCCGTTTTATCGATAAGTGATATGAACCATGCCAGTTGCGGTGGAGCAGAGCGTCACCCTTTAGCGGATGGCATTTATTTTTTGGAGGAAGAGGGGCGTAAAGGCGAGTTACTGCCGGTGATGGAAGATGAAAATGGCACTTATATTATGAATTCCAAAGACTTACGCGCAATTGAGCATGTGCAGCGATTAGTTGAGATTGGGGTTGATAGTTTAAAAATTGAAGGGCGTACCAAGTCGCATTATTACGTTGCCAGAACTGCACAGACGTATCGGCAAGCGATTGATGACGCATTGGCCGGGCGTGAATTTCAACCTAAATTGTTGGGTGTATTAGAAAATTTGGCAAATCGTGGTTATACGGATGGTTTTTATCAACGCCATCATACGCATGATTATCAAAATTACATAACCGGCTATTCTAAGAGTCATCAGCAGCAATTTTGTGGAGAAATTACCCACTATGATGCGCAAACGGGTTTGGCAACTATTGATGTGAAAAATAAATTTGCAGTGGGTGACCGCTTGGAACTGATTTTACCTTCAGGAAACCAAGATATTGTTGTTGAAAAAATGGAGGGTATGTATGGTCAACAGATGCAGGAAGCGTTGGGCGGGGGCTATGAGGTAAAAATTCCGCTGCCACCTGTTGCTTACGAAAAAGGACTGCTAGCACGTTATTTTAAACCTTTTTAAGCCGCAGTCTTTGCACATGAAAAAAGATAATTTTTGCTTTAAGTTAAATACAACCTGAACCTAAGCTGAATCTGATGTGTGCTTGCTTATGGCTTGGGTTTTAAGGGAGAATTTGGAAAGAAAAAGGGGTGAGTAGAAAACAATTTTTGAGATTGTTTTGACATAACGCTTTCGCTCGTGATAAAAATATCCTCGTTGTTAAGATATTTTAGCAACGCAAAATACTTAAGCTTCAGTCTCTTTGCTTTCGTGTTTTGTGCCTTTGAAAAAAAGGAAAAAACTTATCATTATAATAAATTAATCCTAGAGGATAGAAAAATGGCCGAAGAAAAAAAAGAAAAAGATAACTTTTTATTAATCGTTGGTGGTATTGTTGTCGTAACTGTTGTATTGGTTATGATGCTGAAAGCTGATGAGACTAAACACCATAAACTCAGTCCTGAATTAAGCAAAGAAGAAGTGACAAAAAAAGCTACGCATCCTAGCAATAAATTTACTGAATAAGAGACACACACTTAAGTCCCCCGTTCAATACGGGGGATTTTATATATGAGCCTAGGTTATTTTTGGCGATTGCTTTTCTACATTAAAACTTTAGTTTCGTGAAATGAACACAAAAAACATTTCCGATTGGTCACGACATTTGTCCCCACAGCAAGTCAATATTTGCTGGCATAAAGGCACTGAACCACCTTTCACGGGTAAATATGTCGACTGCGAGCTTTTTGGTATTTACCTCTGCGTTTGTTGTGGCAATCCTTTGTTTAGCTCTGAAAATAAATATCATTCGGGTTCCGGTTGGCCTAGTTTTTGGCAACCTATTTCAGCTCATAGCCTTATAGAAACCGCCGATAATAGCCATAATATGCGGCGTATTGAAGTCAAGTGTCAAACGTGCAAGGCACATTTAGGACATGTTTTTAATGACGGTCCTCAACCTACAGGGCTGCGTTATTGTATTAATTCTGCCTCTTTAGTACTGCAAGAACAACCATGACAGCTCACTTGCAAGTCAAACAATTACTTGATTTTATTGACTCTAGTCCTAGCCCGTATCAAGTAATTGCTACTATTGAAAAATGGTTAAGTGACTGGCAATTTCATAAACTAGATGAAACTGAAATTTGGTCATTGCATACTGGTGGGCGTTATTATGTTGTTCGTGACGATTCCTCAATTATCCTTTTTGTAATCGGAACACAGCCTGTTGCAGAAAGTGGTTATAAAATCATTGGCGCACACACCGACTCCCCCGGATTACGTTTAAAACCTAACCCTGCATACCAAGACAACGGTCTAATGCGTTTGGGTGTAGATATTTATGGCGGTCCAATTTTAGCTACTTTTACAGACAGAGATTTAAGTTTAGCCGGACGGATTCATTATAAAACTGACATCGGTCAACTGAAAACTAAACTGGTGCATTTTAGCGAGCCTTTATTGCGCTTACCAAACTTGGCTATTCACCTTAATCGCAATGTGAATGACGAAGGCTTAAAACTGCATAAACACTCTGAACTGCCACTTATTTTAGCCACCGTCAATGAGCAACTTCCACACCAGCATTTTCTTCAACTACTTGCAAATGCTGTTCAAATCGAACCTGAACAAATTTTAACAACCGATTTAACTGTTTATGACACACAAAAAGGCAGTTTTTGGGGGGCGCAGCAACAATTTTATACAAATAGCCAATTAGATAATCTTGCCTCCTGTCATGCTGCACTCTCAGCATTGCTCCATGAAAAAAACTTAACCTCGAATCAAACGCTTATTTGCGCCCTATTTGATCATGAAGAAATTGGTAGCGAAAGCCTTAAAGGTGCGGCTGGCTGTTTTCTAAGCGATATTTTAGAGCGTATTGCATTAACTTTTAGCGCAACCAAAACCGATTATCAACGTGCTTTAGCACGCAGTTTTATGCTGAGTGTCGATATGGCGCACGCTTATCAGCCTAACTTCCCGGCTGCCTACGATAACCAGCATAAAGTATTAGTTAACCAAGGTATCGTAATAAAAACAAATGCAAATCAACGCTATAGCACTGATGCCGTTTCTGCGGCTTCGTTCATGGACTGGTGTCAACAGGTTAATGTACCTTATCAACTCTATTCACATCGCTGTGATTTGCCATGTGGTAGCACTATAGGACCTGTTATTTCAGCTAAATTAGGTATTCACACAGTCGATATTGGCAGTCCATTATGGGCAATGCACAGTATTCGTGAAAGTGCCGGTGTACTTGACCACCATTATATGATAAAAGTATTAACGCAGTTTTTTAGTGATTGCGGATAAATTTTTATTCAATCTTCGCTAAAACCGCAAGTTCCTGTTCTTTTGAAAGCGAGAACACCATGCACAACGATAACAATTCAACGACATGCCCTTTGCAATTTACCGGCAAAACCAGTGAGTTTTTTAAAATTTGGATCGTTAACATTGCACTATCCATTATCACCCTAGGTATTTATTCAGCTTGGGCAAAAGTACGCACCCGTCGCTATTTTTATAGCAATATACTTTTAATGAACAGCCCATTTGATTATTTAGGTGATCCTCTAAAAATATTAAAAGGTCGTTTAATTGCAGTTACTATTGTGATTTTGTACTCAATAGCTCCTTCTGTCTCACCGTTATTACAAGCAGGAATGATGCTATTATTCTTACCCTTCGTACCGTTCATTATTATCAAAGCGTTAAGTTTTAATGCGTATAATACAGCTTATCATAATATCCGTTTTAATTTTAGCGGTCGTTATTTGCAAGCATTATGGATATTCATTGGTATGCCATTTTTAGTAGCTATTACTCTTGGATTAGCTTACCCCTATTTTACCCGCGCCCGGAAAAATTTTATTGTTTCTAATATGGCATATGGCAGTTGTCCTTTTCAATTAACAGCCACCACCGGACAATTTTATAAAATTTATTTGCAAGTTACCGCCATTATTTTAACATTAGCTATTCTTGCCGGTGGACTTGCTTATAGCTTAATCCCCAATTTAAATATCCATACTTTTGCTAACGAAGACATTATCATAATTCTGTTTGCAATCATGCCGCTTTATTTTTTAATGTTGCTGATTATTTTTGTCTATCTTTATACCGCTATCAGTAATTTAGTAATTAATCACACCCAACTAGCCGGACACCGTTTTTCCAGTCAATTGCAATTTGGCAAAATGCTATGGCTTTCTTTTAGTAATATACTGGCTATTATTTGTAGTTTCGGCTTAATGACACCTTGGGCTATGTTAAGAATGTTACGTTATCGGATTCAGTCCATTACGCTACATGTCAATGGCAATCCAGAAGATTTTATTGCCGCAGAAACGCAAAAATTACAAGCAATTGGCGAGGAAATTGGCGATATATTTGATCTTGATATTAGTTTATGATTGAAATCCCGGCCTTTTATTATGACGGCAAAAGTGCAGCAAAATTTACGGTCACCAGTCGTTTTTACGAAACTGGAATTATTGAAATTCAAGGGCAGAGTTTTACTTTTAAATATTTATTAACTGATGCAAACATTAGCCCTCGCATTGGGAATACCTGTCGCAGTATTTATTTTAACAATGGTGCCAAATTAGAAAGTTTTGCCAATGATGAATTGGATGTCATTGCGCAATATTTTAATCAAACACCTTACCAAGCTTTAATTCATCGATTAGAAAAAAAATTACATTTTGCCATTGCCGCAATATTTATCACGGTGCTATTAATTTGGGTAGGAATTGAATACGGTATACCGTTAGTAGCCAAATCAGCCGCCTATACCGTCCCTTATAAGTTAGAAAAACATATCGGGCAACAAGGTTTAGAGTCCTTAGATAAAGTTTTATTACAACCTAGCCAATTAAAAAAACACAGACAGCAGCAGTTAAGACAAAAATTTGCTCAAGCATTTGGCTATTTACCCCATTATCAGCAATATCAATTAAATTTTCGCTACAGTGCGCAATTAGGCGCAAATGCGTTTGCATTTCCGGGCGGGGTATTCATTATTACTGACGATTTAATTAAATTAGCTGATAATGACGAACAAATTATAGCGGTATTAGCACATGAAATTGGACATGTTGAATATCGGCATGGATTACGTGCTTTATTTCAAAACTCTTTTTCTGCACTATTAATGGCAGGACTTTTAGGCGATATTAGTTCCATTTCCAGTTTATCGGTCACGTTGCCGACAATTTTAGTACAAACTCGCTATTCAAGGCAGTTTGAATTAGAAGCCGATGACTACGCTCTTTCTTTTTTAGCCGCACATCATATTAAACCGCAAGCGTTTACCACACTTCTATCGCGCTTAGAACCACATGCGGCTAAAGAAATGACAGAGTTTTCAGCATTGGATTACTTATCCAGTCACCCCAATACCGAAGAACGCATTAAGCGAGCCAATCAATCTACCTTATGATGTCAATTATTTATCGCATTAGTTATAGGAAAATTATGCACTCATCACCGCCCCACCGACCATTATCACCACACTTACAAGTATATAAACTGCCTTTAACCGCCTTGCTTTCTATTAGTCACCGCCTAACTGGCGTAGCATTAGCGGTAGGTTTGTTATTTTTTGGCTACAGCTTAATCAGCATTAGTTTAAGTGCGAAAAGTTATTTATATATGCAGGCTCAATTAAATAGTCCAGTTGGACAATTACTATTATGGCTATTTATTTACGCACTGTTTTTTCATCTCTGCCACGGCATTCGTCATTTGATTTGGGATAGCGGTAAAGGCTTTATAAAACAGGATATGACTAAATATGCACTACTTGAATTAGTCACTTCCGTTAATTTAACTTTAATCACCTGGATATTTCTTTTTAGGTCATAATAATGGATTACAGAACACCGTTAGCAAAAGTACGCGGATTAGGCTCGGCACATCATGGCAGCGCACATTGGTGGATGCAACGCATCACAGGATTAGTATTAAGTGCCTTGTGTGTGTGGCTGATTTTATTTTGTCAGCAATTATCGGCAGCGTCTTATGAACAAATTATTCTCTGGCTAACGCAGCCTGTACATAGTTTTGCGGCAATAAGTTGGACATTGGTAGCGTTTTATCATGCTGCATTAGGTTTGCGAGTGATCATT
>JACCEE012746476.1_pt1 | contig 20152 bp, 18 predicted proteins | sample 7449931 | NCBI WGS metagenome assembly JACCEE01 (sample SAMN15323457, study PRJNA562643) | freshwater metagenome | isolation source: river surface water | place: USA:Blue River Watershed | collected 2017-08-19 | reverse complement strand
GTGTCATGATGGAAGTTGTTAAAATAACCAAGAAATACAAGAACTTTGTACCAACAGTTGAAGGCATTCAAGATACTGTCGAGCAAGAACTTATGCTCTCAGATTTTGTGAAGACTTCCAAGAACTACATACTTTATCGTGAGGAAAGAGCTCGTCTAAGATCTCATAGTTTAGTGGTGCCTCCACATGTTAAGAAGTTGGCTGATGAAAGTAAAAAATATTTTAGGAACCCACTTTCTGAATTCGTTTATTATCGTACTTATGCAAAATGGATTGAAGAGGAGGGGAGACGCGAAACATGGGTGGAAACAATTGATCGCTATATAAACTTCATGAAAGGTAAGCTTGGAGACAAGTTGAAGGAAAGTGAATACAAGGAAGTTCGTGAAGCAATTCTTAAACAAGAATCAATGCCATCAATGAGACTTTTGCAGTTTGCTGGTCCTGCTGCTGAGAAGACAAATGTTTGTGCTTATAACTGTTCGTTCGTAGCACCATCTCGCTTTGAAGACTTCGGTGAAATAGTTTACATATCTATGTGTGGAACAGGAGTTGGTTTCTCTGTTGAAAGTAAGAATATTCAAGCCCTTCCACAAATTAAAAATCAAACAGGAAAGAAAATCTCAACATTTGTTGTTCCAGATACAAAGGAGGGTTGGGCAGATGCATTGGTGCACGGTATGAAAACCTGGTTTGATGGTAATGATGTAGATTTTGATTTCTCTTTACTTCGTCCAGCTGGTGCAAGACTAAAAATAATGGGAGGTAAGAGTTCTGGTCCAAAGCCATTGATAGACCTACTTGGATTTACTAGGGAGCGTATTCTACGCCGCCAAGGCAGACACCTAAGAAATATAGATGCTCATGACATTATATGTAAGATTGGTGAATGTGTTGTTTCTGGGGGCGTTCGCCGCAGTGCCTTAATCTCACTTTCTGATTTGGATGATGTTGACATGAGAGATGCCAAGATTGGTCAATTCTGGATCAACGAAGGCCAGAGAATGCTTGCAAACAACTCTGCTGTTTATAATACAAAACCAACAGAGACAGAATTTCTAAAAGAATGGATTGCTCTTATGCAATCTGGTGTGGGGGAAAGAGGAATCTTTAATCGTGGTGGATTGTATAAAACTTTACCAAAAAGAAGAATCCAAAAATCTGCCGACTATATTGGTGAAATGGGTACAAACCCTTGTGGAGAAATTATTCTACGTTCACGCCAATTTTGTAATTTATCAGAAGTTGTTGCTCGCGCAGAAGACACAGAAGAAGACCTAATGAGAAAAGTTCGCATCGCAACAATTCTAGGAACTTATCAATCAACGCTTACAAAGTTTGGCTACCTTTCAAAGGAGTGGAAAGATAATTGTGAGGAGGAGAGATTGCTTGGAGTTTCTGTAACTGGTCAGTGGGATTCAAAACTTGCTCGTGATCCCGAAATGCTAAGAAAATTAAGAGATGAAGCTATCAGAGTAAACAAGATATATGCAAAGAGGTTCGGTATTGCTGAATCAACATGTATTACCGCTGTGAAGCCTTCTGGAACAGTATCTCAAACAGTTGACTGTGCCTCAGGTATGCACCCACGCCATGCACCTTATTACATCCGCCGTATTCGTATTTCTGCTACCGATGCACTATTTAAGATGATGAAGGACCAGGGTGTACCTTATCATGCTGAAGTAGGACAAAACGCCGAGGATGCAAATACTTATGTTCTTGAATTCCCAATGAAGGCGCCAGAAGATGCAATCTGTAAGGATGACATAAGTGCAATTGATCAGCTTGAACACTGGAAGGTGGTAAAGGTAAATTACACTGAACACAATCCTTCTGTTACTATTTCTGTCGGAGAAAATGAATGGATTCAGGTTGCTCACTGGCTATACCAAAACTGGGACATAGTAGGAGGTCTGTCATTCTTGCCTCGCTCAAATCACGTTTATCAGCTTGCTCCTTATGAAGCTATAGATGAAAAGACCTATAAAGAGCTTACAAGTAAAATGCCCGATTTTGATTTCTCAAAGATTGTGACTTATGAATTAAGAGATGAGACAGAAGTAAAGAAAGAGCTCGCTTGTGTATCTGGTGTTTGTGATATAGTTTAAGTTAATTACTACAAACACAGGTCCGACCTGGGACTAGTCCCAGGTCGGACCTGTGTCTAAAAACAATGAAAAAACAATTTAAGTACATCATTATATTTTTGACTGCTTTTGCTGTGAGGCTCATTCCTTTCAGAGCCCCAAACATAGAGCCTGTCATGGCATCTCTTATGCCTCTAAGTAAAAAGTTTACAAAGTTCGGTTCATTCTTTTTTGGATTTGCCAGCATCTTTGTTTACGACTTAGTTACTTCTGGTATTGGGGTTTGGACTGTCTTTACTGCTATGGCCTATGGTTTACTGGGATTAGGAGCAAGTTATTACTTTAGTAATAGATCTGGTTGGAAGAGTTATGCTTCATACGCAGTTATAGGAACAATTGTTTACGATTTAGTTACTGGTTTAACTGTTGGTCCTATTTTCTTCGGTCAATCATTCATGGTGTCTTTGGTTGGGCAAATTCCTTTTACTGTGATGCACTTGATTGGTAATGTTTCTTTTGCTATAGTTCTGTCACCAGTGATTGAAAAGTGGCTAGCGAAAGAAGAGAAGAAGGTGGAAGTTTTAGATGGGGTTTTGGTGAGTTAATGTATTTTAAAATTTAAACTATTGTGTTTGGAAATGAGGTGAGATTCCTCTACTGTGCCGCAACGGTAATACCCCAAAGGGTGAGTCCGATCTTAATACAATAGGTGTGTCCCGAGCAGGAGAATATATTTATGATATATGGATAATCCTCCGGCTCTGGCCGGAGGATTTATTATTATTTATTTGATTTATGAAGAATTACAAAAAATACATATTATACGGTTTCATTATAATTACTCTTGCAACTTCACTTTTTATATTCCTAAGAAATAAAAAGGAAATACCCTTAGTTGTTCCTCAAGACAAGAATTATATAGAAGAAAAAGTAGAACCAAAGCCAGAAATTAAACTTAAACTTACAAGCGCCAATAAAATTGTTCAGGAAAGTACAGTAAAACAAGGCCAGATTAAATATTTGCTTTTAGTTGAGGGTAATAAATATGAGGCATATATTACCGATGGTTCTACTGCCTTTGAAGCTATGGATAGTCTAAGTAAAGAAAATAAAAATTTTAGTTTCAAATATACAGAGCATAGTGGTATGGGAAATTTCATAACAGAAATAAATGGGGAGAAGGGGACACCTGGTAAGTACTGGATTTATTATATAAATGATGAAAAGCCGGGAGTCGGAGTTTCAAAATATGTATTGAAAGATGGCGATATTATAAAGTGGAGTCAAGAAGGAATTTAATTTATGGATAAAAATATTTTTAAGAAAATTTTAATAGCAGTTTGTTTTATTTTTGTTTTTAATATTAATAATGTTTTTGCCGAGGATGTTTTGCCTGTTGTGGTAGAGTCTTCACCAGAAGTGATTCCTTCCCCAGAAATACCCGAACCAGTAATTCCTGTTACTACAAATATCCATCTAAAAATTTTCACACCTGATAATATTTTTTACGATGCCGATGTAGCCGTCACTTCTTGTGATAGTGATAACGATTCTGCTACAGATAATACAATTTCAGCTTACTGTGCTGTTTTGCAATCTGGGGTTACAAGTTCTTGGAATTGGGAATGGAAGCCGGGGGCTTTTGTTAATTCCATAAACGATGTTGCTGGTTATACCAGTAAGGATTCTAGTGGTGGCGATGTTTATCATTATTGGAGTTGGTCTGTAAATGGTACTTTTGGTCAAACTGGTTTAAACGAATATATTCCAAATGAAAATGATTATATTTCTATAGAATTTGTTGATCCCAAGCCGGAAATTACAAAGACAAATATACACTTATCTGTAGTTGATGGTGATCAATACATTTATAACAACGATGTTTCTGTTGCACCATGTGATAGTGATGGTGATTCAAGTACTCCCGATGTGGCAACTCCATACTGTGCGCTTAATGATGCTAATGTAGAAAGTAGTTGGGGAGGTTTGTGGATTAATTCTATTGGTGGTATAAGTAATGACTATGAAAAATATATTTTCTGGATGTGGATGGCAAATTTGGATTTTGCTAATTTCAATTTATCGTCAAAGCAATACACATTAAAAGATGGTGATAATATACTCTTTTATTTCAATACAACACCCTTAAACATTTTCGTAGATAAATCTAACCCTGTTGTTGGTGATGTTGTAACTGCATCAGTAAAAGAATTGGGATTTGATGCTTCCTGGAATCCTGTTTGGAATCCTGCTTTAAGTGGCAAGGTGAAGATAGGTCAAGATGTATTTGACTTGGATTCTAATGGAGAATACAAGATTACAGTTCTAGATAAAAATCCAATCACTATTGAAGCTTTAAAGGCTGGTTATGTAAGCACTAAAATATTAACTATAAATCCAGAAGATAATCCAAACACTAATAACGAATCATCTGGTGGCGGTTCATCTAGTGGTGGTGGAAGTGGAGGTAATGCAGTAAAAGAATTTTCTATTGATAAAGCTTTTCAATTTTTAATTTCAAAACAGAATAGTGATGGATTCTATAATGGGGAAATGTACACAGATTGGGCAGCAATAGCGCTTTCCCAAAAAAGTGGGACATCAAAAGAAAAAATTAAAGAATATTTAATTTCAAACGATATAGATTCTTCTGTTTTGACTGATTATGAAAGAAGAGCTATGGCCTTGATGTCATTAGGAGTTAGCCCTTATGATGGAGCAGGGATGGATTATATTAAGAAAATAATTGATAGTTTTGATGGAACGCAATTTGGTGATCCCTCACTAGTGAATGATGATATTTTTGCTATTTTGGTTTTGAAAAATGCTGGATATGGGGAAAATGATGAAATAATAAAGAAAGATATTTCTTATATTATTAGCCAGGGGAATAATGGTTCTTGGGGTAGTGTCGATATGACAGCAGCTCTTGTTCAAGCACTAAGTGGGCTGGAGAGTGTAGGTGGTGTGGGTGAAGCTATTTCTTCTGCTAATAATTTTATTTTATCAAATAGTTTAAACTTTAATAATCCATTTACTGCTTCATGGATAATGCAATCTGGAGTGGAAACAAGTAAAACAAATGAATATATTATTTCAATCCAGGGTGAAGATGGGGGGATTAATATTGATGGGGGAGATGTGGATTCTAGATTGTGGGCAACTTCTTATGCCATACCTGCAATTTTAAATAAAAATTGGGATAGTTTGTTAAAGAATTTTAACAAGGTTGATTATAATTCTCCTTCACCAAAAGTCAGTGATAATGTTTCGTCTATTAAAGAGGTTGCAGGGCCGGTTTTATTTAGTGAATCGATAAGTAATGAGTTTGTTGTTTCAACCGAAAAACCAGAAGAAAAGCCAATCGTGAAAACTGAAAGAATAAAAACCAATATAAAGAAGGATGTAATTTCAACAGAAGAATTTTCCAACGAAATTGAAACACTCAATCCTGAACCAGAAACAGTTTTGGATAGAAAGGGTTTTTGGAGCAATTTTGATAATTTTTGGCTCAAAATAAAGGGTATATTTTCGTGGCTTTTTGTAGGATTTGGTTTCTGATATAATTGAATGATGAAAACAAAATTTTTTATTTTATTTATTGTTATAGTTGTTTTGCTTGTTGGAGGTCTTGGTATGTTCCTCGGCAAGGGGAAGCCGGCAAAGCTGGATGCTTTTGCGCAGGCTCTGAAGGCTAATGGAGCAGAATTCTATGGGGCCTTCTGGTGCCCTCACTGCCAAGAGCAAAAGGCCGAGTTTGGAAATTCTAAAAAATATTTACCTTATATAGAATGTTCAAATCCAGATAATTCTCAAAAACAAATCTGCATAGACAACAAAATTGAAAGTTACCCATCTTGGAAATTTAAGAATGGTGTAAGTATTAATTCGGACAAGGAGCCACTAGTTTGTAATCAAAGGGCAGGTGATACAGTTGGTGATGCTGATAGTGTCTGTAATCAGGTCTCTTCAGAATATTTTAAAACTTGGATCTTCCCAGATTATCAATTTTCAATTAAGAGCCCAGTCGAGCCAGTTAAGGAAGGTAATATTTGGAAGTTTGATTCTAGTGCAATAGTTTCAGGTAAACTCCCACTTTCATTCCTTGCAGAGCAGATTGGTTATACTCTTCCACAATAATATGCCAGCTTACGTAGACATCGTAAATAAGACTCTATCCGTCGGCACGATTGTTATTCAGGCCCTTATTCTTCTTATTGGTATAAACTTTGTATTTTTCCGAAGTAGAGAAAATAAAATACTTTCTTTTTTCAATAAAAATACTTTTATATTTGGTTTTCTAATTGCTTTGGGTGCATTCGCTTTGTCATTGTTTTATTCTGAAATTGTTGGCTTTCCTCCATGTGAGCTTTGCTGGATACAAAGAATATTTATTTATCCACAATTAATATTGTTTGGCATGGAGTTGTATAAGAGGGATAGATCAATCGTCGATTTCTCAATTGTTTTTGCTCTTATTGGTTCTCTTGTTTCTATCTATCATATTTTTGTAGAAGCTGGAGTTGCTACTGGAATTGCTTGTGCTAGTCCATCCAGTGGGGGAGTTTCTTGTGCTACTAGGTATATATATGAATTTGGTTATGTGACGATGCCTATAATGTGTTTAACAGCATCTCTCTTCATAATTACCTTGCTAGTGAATTACAAATACATAAACAGAGTCAGGTAAAAAAATATCCGCACATATATAATGTGCGGATATTTTTTTATTATTTTATTTGGTATAATGTTTACATGCATATTGATGAAGGCTCAATCATAAAACTTTTAAGTACATCTGGTCTTGTTAGTAAGACTGATGTATTGATGGCTCAAAAAAAAGCTAAAGAAACAAATCAATCTCTTGGTTCTGTTCTTATGAGTGAAGGCAAACTTACTGAAAAAGATTGGAATAGTATGCAGGCAGTTTCCCTGGGGATTCCATTTGTAAGTTTGAGAGGGGAAAAAATTTCTCCAGAGGTTTTAAGCTTAATTCCAGAGCCTATCGCTAGGAACAATAATATAATTGCTTACAAGAAATCACCCCAAGGTCTTGAAGTTGCAATGCTTGATGTGGATAATCTTCCTGTTATTGATTTCATTAAGAAGAAGGTGGGGGTAAGAATCTTACCACGCATGACATCTTCTGATTCAATCAAAGAGGCCCTTTCTCTGTATAAGAAAAGTTTACAGGCAGACTTTGAGGATATAATTAAAAAGGAAACAAGTAGCACTCTTAATACTATTGCCGAAAGTGATGGTGGAGAAAAAAAGAGCGGGGAGAAGAGTGAAAAAGAACTGGCGGAAGACTTACCGATTGTAAAGATTGTTGACACTCTTATTTCTCACGCTATTTTGCAAGGTTCTTCTGATATTCATATCGAACCATGTGAGGATTCACTAATAGTTCGATATCGTATTGATGGAATTTTGCATGATGCCATGGTACTACCAAAGGATACCGCACCTGGTATTGTAGCTCGTATTAAAGTTCTTTCCAATTTGAAGCTTGATGAAAAGCGTCTACCTCAGGACGGAAGATTTAAAATTGTAAATGATTCTGGCAGGGTTTCTTTCCGTGTTTCAACTCTACCTACTTATTTCGGGGAGAAGACAGTTATTCGTATCTTGCGTGAAAATACTAAAGGTTTTTCTCTTGAAGGCCTCGGTTTTCATGGTGAGGCGTTAGAGAGAATCCATCGCGGAATGAAGAAACGTACGGGCATGCTTCTTACGGCTGGTCCTACTGGCTCCGGTAAAACAACCACCCTTTACACCATGCTAGACATTTTGAATACCCCAGATGTAAATATATCAACAGTTGAAGATCCAATTGAGTATCAAATGCCACGCATAAATCAAACTCAGACGAAAGCCGAAATTGGTTTAACATTTGCCAATGGACTAAGGACACTTCTTCGTCAGGATCCAGATATTATAATGGTGGGGGAGATTCGTGATGGAGAGACAGCTGGATTGGCGGTCAATGCTTCTCTTACTGGACACCTGGTGCTTTCTACAATCCACACGAATTCTGCTGCTGGTGCCATACCTCGTATGATTGATATGGGGGTTGAGCCGTTTCTGATTGTTTCCACCGTTAAAACTGTTATTGCCCAGCGTCTAGTCCGTAAGTTGGCCGAGGAAAAAGAGCAATACTTTTTAACAGAACAAGAAATATCAGCACTAGGTAAGATGGTTAATCTTGATATTGTTTTGGAATCTTTAAAGCAAGAAAAGGTTGTTAGAGAAGATGCCGAATGGAAAGATATTCCTTTTTATAAACCAAAACCAAACAAAGACTCTCCAGATGGTTATAAGGGGCGTGTAGGTATTCATGAGGTTTTGGAGGTTTCATCAACAGTAAAAGAACTTATATTAAAAGGAGCCCCAACAGACGAAATAGAAGATATGGCAAAAAAAGAGGGTATGATGACAATGCTTGAGGATGGAATATTTTTGGTTGCATCTGGTGTAACCTCAACAGAAGAAGTCTTGCGTGTGGTCTCAGAATAAAATAAAAAATAAACGCGATGAAGTTTAAATTTAAAGAACAAACAAAAGATGGAAATCTTATAGAAGGGGTTGCAGAATCTCAAGATACTTTTTCACTGGCGAAAGAAATTCGCGATAGAGGTGGTATTCCAATGTCTATCAAGGAAACAACTGAGCGAGATGGTAAGGGAAGTATGGATATAAAATTCTTTAATCGAGTTTCTCTTTCCGAAAAAATAATGTTTACGAACAATTTAAGTGGAATGCTTTCCGCTGGTTTATCTCTAACTCGAGCTTTAACTGTTCTTGAAAAACAAACCACAAATAATTATTTCAAGGAAATATTAAGAAGTTTGATTGATGATATAAATAAAGGCGGGACTTTATCTACTGGGATGAAAAGATTTCCCAGGGTTTTTTCGGCTGTTTTTGTTTCTATGGTTCATGCTGGTGAAGAATCTGGTGGTTTGCCGAAAACACTATCTGAGATCGGAGTGACACTCAAGAAGACATATGATTTAAACAGAAAAATAAAAGGGGCATTAATTTATCCAAGTGTTATTATAGGAGTAATTATTATTATAGGAGTTTTAATGATGATATATGTTGTTCCTACTCTTACTGCAACCTTTAAAGATGTTGGAATGGAACTTCCTGCTACTACAAAAATTATAATATTTATTTCCGATTTCTTGAGCCAACATATACTTTTGTTTATTTTGGCTGTTGGCTTAATTGTAAGTGGAGTTATTTATCTATCAAAATGGCAGGCTACTAAAAAGTATTTTGATTTAGTTGTAATCAAGATTCCAGTTTTAGGTACAATGATCAAGGAGATGAACACAGCCCGTACCTCGAGAACCCTATCCTCACTTCTATCTTCTGGTGTGGATGTTTCCCATGCATTAACTATTACCGAAGATGTTTTGGATAATGTTCACTATAAGGAACTTATTAGAAGCGCTATTGTTTCGATTGAAAAAGGTATACCTATGTCAGTTTCTTTTAAAAACAATATCAATCTTTATCCAATAATGGTGGGAGAAATGATAGAGGTAGGAGAAGAAACAGGGAATCTTTCTCAGATGCTTATGGATATTGCAACATTTTATGAAAATGAAGTCGATAATAAAACAAAAAACCTTTCAACAATTATTGAACCAGTTTTGATGATATTTATTGGTGTAGCTGTTGGATTCTTTGCTGTTGGTATGATGAAGCCTATGTATTCAGTTATGGATACTATCCAATAATTTATGTTTAAAAATACCAAAAGCGGAATAACTCTTCTGGAAGTAATGGTTATTATATTTTTAACCATTATTATTTCAACCATTGTTTTTACAAACCTTTCTTCTTTCAAAAAGGAACAAATGTTGAGAAATACTGCTAGTGATATTATTACATTTTTAAATAAAGCAAAACAAAATACTCTTTCCTCGGTAAACTCTTCATCTTATGGTGTTCATTTTGAGTCAAACAGAATGATTCTTTTTTCCGGGAATGTTTATTCTTCTTCTGGTGCTGACAATGAAATTGTAGAGTTTGATAATCTGGTCTCTATTCCTTCTACTGATGGTCTAAATATTGGTGGTGGCAGTGATGTTGTCTTTGAGCGTTTAACAGGGGATACTGTAGGTGGTACAATAAAATTACAAAGGAATGATGATTATACAAAGTTTAAAATTATTAATATTAGCAAAACGGGTTTAATTAGTCTCTAATGTTACATAACTATAAAAAAATTTTAATTTTCAAAGCAGGATTTACACTAGTGGAAGTCTTAATTGCCTGTTCTATTATTTCAGTGTCGACGCTATCTTTGATGCATGGAGCACAAAGAGGTATTACTCTTTCATCTGATGCTTTATCTAAATCCCAGGCGAGCTTCCTTTTAGAAGAGGGGGCTGAAGCAGTTAAATCAATTCGTGATGATAGTTTTATTACTATTTCAAATTTATCTAATAATACCCCATATTATTTATTTTTTAATACAACTACCAGTAAATGGGAGCTCGTGAATAGTAATTCCCTTATAGATGATATTTTTGAGAGATCAATAATATTTTCTCCTGTTGAGAGAAATTCCGATGATGATATTGTTGCTTCTGGTGGTACAGAGGATTCAAGAACTAAAAAGGTTACAGTAAATGTTTATTGGAATTCTTCTGGTCGTCAAATGTCGAAATCTCTATCTTTTTATTTGGCTGACATTTTTAACTAAAGATGAATTTTAATTTTATTAAAAATAAAATAAATGGTATTAGCTTAATTGAATCAGTTATCTATCTGGCAATTTTTTCAGCCATGTCGATTGTTGTTATAAATTCTTTTATTATCATACTATCTTCTTTGTCTAATATCGGTCTTAATCATAGTTTACTAAACTCTGGCTCTATGTCGATGGAAAGAATATCAAGAGAAATTCGTCAAGCAAAAAATATTGATTTAACAAATACCACAACGGAATCTTTGCAGCTTAACTCAACTGATGTATCTGGAAATAGCACCACTATCAAGTTTTTAAAAGAGGGGAACGCTTTAAATATTTATAAAGATGGGGTTTTAATGGATAATTTACTCACACAAAATACAATCATAGATTTTATTTCATTTAATCGTATTTCAACTGCAAATAGTGAAGCGGTAAAAGTAAAAATAACAATTGAAGAAACACGCCGAAACCGAACAAAAGTTATTAGTTTTTATGATACCGTTAATTTAAGAGGTGGTTATTAAAAATAAGAATGAAAAATAAAAACAAAATTAAATATAATGGTGGTGCGGCGATGATGATTGTTGTTTTTTTCTTCGTTCTAATAAGTTTAACCATACTAATTGGTATTGTAACTCCCACTGTCAGAGAGTTTAGAATTTCAAACGAAAGCTTTAAGTCAAAGCAAACATATTTCTTGGCAGAATCTGGAATTGAAGATGTTATTTATAGGTTAAAGAATAGCAAGCAAGTTAGCAATACAGAGTTACTAGTGCTTGGTGATTCTCAGGCCACAACAACTGTAACAGATTTGGGCGGAACACAAAAGGAGGTTAGTACTATTGCTAATACCAATTCAATACAAAGAAAGGTTGATGTTAATTTAAATACTGCAACTGGCGTTTCCTTTAATTATGGTTTGTTGGCTGGGCAGGGTGGTGTTTACTTGGATAGTGGGGCTATTATAGGCAATGTGTATGCCAACGGCCCTATAACTGCTAGTTCTTCTGGTAGTAATTCAATAAGCGGTACCGCAATTTCAGCTAATAGTCCGTCTATGGTTTCTGATCAATCAAATGGTTCTGGTGTACCTGTATATAATGTTAATTTTGCTAATGCAAACAGCACACAAGATATAGCTCAAGGTTTTTCTCTTTCAGATGAAAGTCCAATAAACAAAATATCGTTATATATAAAAAAAGTTGGAGCACCTAGTAATATAACCCTAAAAATAATGAACGACTCTAACGGTTCAGTTGGTGGTACTATTATTGCCTCTGGAACATTATCTGCCTCTTCTGTTTCTACTTCCTATGGTTGGGTAGATGTTGCTTTGAGTACGAATCCTCTATTGAAAGAGAACCAACCATATTGGCTTGTATTAGATGCTAGTTCGTCAAACTCAAAATATTATGTCGTTGGGGCAAGTAGTAATACTTATAGTGGTGGTTTGGGTAAAATAGGACAACTGGGTGGTACTTGGAATAACACAACACCATCAGGATTAGATTATTTCTTCAATATTTATTTGGGTGGTGTCAGTGGTTTAATTCAGGGTGCTGGTCAATGGACACCACTCAATATAGGTACTGTTTCTGGTACGGCACAAGCTCATACAGTTAATTATGTTAGTGCCACTGGTAATATTTATTGTCAGACCGGTGTTTATAATAATAAATCTTGTATTTCGCAAGTTGATCCGACATATACTGCCTTACCAGTATCTGAATCAAATATTGCTGGATGGGAGACTGATGCTTCTACTGGGGGAACTTATACGGGCAACTATACTGTTGGCTGGGCAGGAGCAACACTAGGACCAAAAGTAATAACTGGAAATCTAAGTATCAGCGGTGGTGGAACTTTGACTATGACGGGTACTCTTTGGGTTAAGGGTAATATGGTTTTGAATGGTGGAGGTAATATAAAATTATATTCTGGTTACGGGTCTAATGATGCAGTTATTATAGTAGATGGAACAGTAACAATTTCTGGTGGTGGTCATGCTACTGGTTCTGGTACTCCAGGTAGTTATATTATGCTTTTATCGAAAAACAATACCACCTCTGCTATATCAGTTTCTGGTGGTGCCGGGGCCATGATTGCTTATGCTCAATATGGAACAATTACTGTTACGGGAGGAGCCTCCCTTAAAGAAGCTACAGGATATAGGATAGTGGTGACAGGAGGATCAAATATAACATATGAATCTGGTCTCACTAATAACAACTTTTCAAGTGGTCCATCTGGTACATGGAATATCAATAGCTGGAGAGAGGTAGAATAACTATTTCAGTTTTTTATGCTAAAATGATGGCATGAAGGACACAAAAAAGATTATTATAGGAAATTGGAAAATGAATCCGCAATCAAAAAAAGAAGCGGAAGTTGTTTTCGCTGGTATATCAAAAATAGCTAAAACTATTAAAAGTACAGAAATTGTAATTTGCCCTCCTTTTCCTTATTTGTTTATTAAAGGAAAGATTAAAGATAAGAAAATAAAGCTTGGAGCCCAAGATGTTTTCTTTGAGAAAGAAGGTTCTTATACTGGTGAAGTTTCTGCATCTCAATTAAAAGATTTCAGTGTGGACTATGTTTTGGTTGGGCACTCGGAGCGTAGAGCGTTGGGCGATACAAATGAGATAGTAAACAAAAAGATTCTAGAGTTATTAAAATCAAAGATCACTCCTGTGTTTTGTGTTGGTGAAAGCGATAGGGATCATAATGGTTTTTACCTTTCATTTTTGAAAAATCAAATTGAATCTGGTTTGGCTGGCGTAAATAAAACTCAAATCAAAAGTATAATTATCGCTTATGAGCCGATTTGGGCTATTGGCAGTAGTGCTACTCGTGTTGCTACTCATTCTGAGTTTATCGAAATAAGGATTTATATAAAGAAGGTTTTGTCCGATATTTATGGAGTAAACGTGGCCAGCGAAATTAAAATAATATATGGAGGCTCAGTCAATGCAGCTAATGCTAACACCTTCTTAAGGGAAGGGGAAGCTTCTGGTTTACTTGTTGGTCGTGATAGCTTAACGGCTAAGAAATTTGGTGACATTATAGCTATCACAGGAAAATAATATGAAATCAATTAAAGAATTAAAAAACATAAAAGGTAAAAAGGTTTTAGTCCGTGTTGATTTCAATACACCAATTAAGGATGGGAAGGTTGTTGATGATTTTAGAATAAAGGCCGCTATACCTACAATCAGCTTTTTGCAGAAAAAGGGAGCAATCATTATTTTGATGGCTCACCTAGGTGATGACGGAACAAAGAGCCTAGAGCCTGTTTATTTAAGGTTAAAAAAGATGATTTCTGGGGTTAAGTTTGTTACAAGTAGTATTCATTCAAATGAAACAAGCAACATAATATCAAGTCTCAAAAATGGAGAAGTTGTTTTGCTTGAGAATATTCGTCGCGATGAAGGGGAGAAGAAGAATATGCCATCATTCGCTAGGGGTCTTTCCCGCTTGGCAGAGTTTTATGTGAATGATGCCTTCTCTGTATCACATCGCACCCATGCTTCAACGGTTGGAATCACAAAGTATTTACCTGGGTTTGCTGGTTTTCAATTGATTGATGAAATAAATAATCTTTCAAAATCTTTTAATCCAAAGCACCCATTTCTTTTCATCTTGGGTGGAGCAAAGTTTGAAACAAAAATTCCTCTAGTAAAAAAGTTCTTGAAAAATGCAGACAATGTTTTCATTGGTGGGGCAATTGCTAATGATTTTATAAAAGCTAGGGGTTATGAAGTTGGTACCTCACTTGTCGGTGGAAGCAATATTCAGATTAAACCCTTCTTGAAAGCCAAGAATTTAATCATTCCCTCGGATGTTGTGGTGGATAAAGACGGGAAGAGTCATAATGCAAAGATTGATGAAGTTGGTAGTGATGAATGCATATTAGATATCGGCAAGGACTCTATTTCTCACTTGAAGAATTTAATTGAACAATCAAAGTTTGTACTTTGGAATGGTCCACTTGGTAAATATGAGAGTGGATTTGGTAGTGCTACTGAGGATGTACTTAAAATAATTTCCAAGAGTAAGGCTCTTTCAATTGTTGGAGGAGGGGATACTGTGGCTCTTATAACCAAGCTAAAGCTAAAAGATAAAATCGGTTTTGTCTCCACCGGTGGTGGTGCGACTCTCGACTTCCTAGCTACTGGTACTCTTCCTGGAATAAAGGCCTTAAAATAAGAATATTTTAGAAAAATAAAAAGTATAAAAATCCCCATTAGGGGATTTTTATTTTTTAATAATATTCCTAAAATTAAAATAATAATAAATAAGCAAATAAGCATTTGCACAAAATATATGCTATAGCACACATTTTGTGCAAATGATATAATTTAGCTATGTCTGTAAAAGATGATTTGTTAAAAGTTTTAAATACAAAGACAGGTAGATATAAGGGGATAGACTTAAATATTATAGGGTTACCTGTATTTAATGGTAAAAGCGAAAGGACTGTCAAAAATGCTTATTATTCCTTATGTCAGGATGGGCTTATTTCTGTGGAAGACAAAAATTTAATTTTGACTGCAAGGGGAAGGGTTTATTTAAAAAACAAGGTTTTATATGAAAATAATTTTATTTCTTCATTTAAAGAAAACTCACCAAAAGATCTACTTGTTATGTACGATATTCCAGAAGACAAAAAACCAGAAAGGGAATGGTTTAGAAGACATTTAATAAAATTCGGATATATTATGATTCAGAGAAGTGTATGGGTTGGACCATCTCCACTGCCTAAAGATTTTCTTGATTATGTAAAAAAGATTGGACTCAAAGATAATTTGAAAACTTTTAAACTTGCTTCTTCTTATGAGAGTAGTAAAAACCAATTAAGTTAAAATCAAACTAAATATTTATTTTTTATATAAATACTAATTTCATTAAATTATAGGTTGCACAAAATGTGTGCTATAGCACACATTTTGTGCAAAGTTGTTTAGTTGTTTGGAAATTAAAAGTCTTTATTTTTTATGCTACAATCAACAGTATGCCGGAAGAAACAGAGCTTATTGATTTGCTTTTAAAAAATCGGGGAATCAAAAAAGAAGATAGGGAGAAATTTTTAAATCCATCTTATGATGAGCATGTTTATGATTCTTTTTTGATGAAAGATATGGAGCGTGCCTGTGTGCGTATTTTCGAGGCTATAGAGGCAGGGGAGAAGGTGGTAATATACAGTGACTATGATTGTGATGGAATTCCAGCGGCTGTAATAATGCATGACTTTTTCCAAAAAATAAATTTCAAAAACTTTTCAATCTATATTCCTGATAGGCATGATGAGGGTTATGGTCTTCATCTTGATGCCATAGAGAATTTTATTAAAGACGAAGTTAAACTACTCGTTACTTTTGATTTGGGAATTACAGCAATAGAAGAAGTGGCTGAGGCTACGGCCAATGGTATAGATGTTATCATTACAGATCACCATTTGCCTCGACAGCAGCTTAAGCAGCTAGACGGGCAGGCTCAAGAAGAAGTTCCTCGTGCTTATGCTATCCTTAATCCAAAACAAGATGGTTGTAGCTATCCTGACAAAATGCTTTGTGGGGCTGGAATTGCCTTCAAACTTGTGCAGGCCTTGATTAAAAAATATGGTGAATATTGGAAGATTAATAATGGCTGGGAAAAATGGTTGCTCGACATGGCTGCGGTGGCAACCTTGGCAGACCAAGTACCACTTTTGGATGAAAATAGAGTCCTAGCTTATTATGGACTCAAGGTTTTAAGGAAAGGACGCCGCCCAGGACTCGTAGAAATTTTCAAAAAAGCCAGTGTTGATATTACAAAATTGAATGAAGAAGATATTACTTTTACTTTAGCTCCAAGGATAAATGCTGCTTCGAGAATGGCGGACCCAATCATGGCTTTTGAAGCGCTAGCTGAAACAGATGCTTCTTTGGCAAAAAGTTATGCAGATAATCTTTCAAAAATAAATGATGATAGGAAATATACGGTTGCTCAAATAATGAAAGAAGTGCACAAAAAAATGTCCGATCGAGAGAAAAGAGATGTTATTGTAATAGGTAATCCTTCCTGGAGAGTTGGTGTTTTAGGTGTTGTGGCATCAAAGATTGCCGAGGAGCACAAGAAGCCGGTTTTTGTTTGGGGAGCTGATGGAAGTGATGACCTAAAAGGTTCTTGTCGTTCATGGGGTGGAATAAATCTTGTAGAGGTTATGAGTGCTCTCCCAGAGAATAGTTTAATTGATTTCGGTGGGCATGCTTTGGCTGGGGGGTTTTCTGTCTCACATGAAGAGATTCATTTCCTAGAAGAAAGAATCATAAAAGTTATAGGGGAGATGGAGGATACAGTTGATGAGGCTGTTAAAGAAGGTGCTGAAGCAACTATTAGTATGGATGATGTAACTTTGAAAAACTTTTCAATTATAGAGAAACTTGCCCCTTACGGAATTGGTAATCCAAAGCCAAGATTCCTTTTTAAAGAAATTTCTGTTTATAGTGTAAAAGAATTTGGCAAAGAGAATAATCATCTAGAGTTAAGCTTTTTAAATAATAAGGGTAAGCAAATAAAAGCCATTGCTTTCTTTAAAACTAGGGAGAGTTTTGGTTCTATGATTTCAGCTGGTTCAAAAATAAATTTAATTGCTTCGTTTGAAAAAAATACTTTTGGTGGTAAAAATGAGCTAAGATTAAGAATTATTGATATACTATAGATATCTTGGGATGAAGAAAGCTCCTCTTCGCAAGGTCCAGGGACCTGGGGGACGGGAGCCGGTGCCAGACCATTGCTCATAGGACTTTCTTCATTCCAAGGCTAAATACAATATAATGAATAAAAAAATAGAAATATATACAGACGGAAGTTCGCTTGGTAATCCAGGTCCTGGTGGTTGGGGGGTGGTTGTTGTAGAGAAGGCTAAACCCATCGAAGATGGGTCGCCCCACTCTTCAGTAGAAGCGTTTAGGGATAAAATAATCAAAGAAATTGGTGGGGGAGAGAAGAATACTACAAATAATAGAATGGAGCTAAGGGCGGCAATTGAAGCCTTGAAATTTGTTCACAAAAATAATTTTACCGATGTTACTATTCATGCCGACTCTGCTTATGTGCTTAATGGAATCACTACTTGGATACATGGTTGGGAGAGAAATGGCTGGAAGACTGCTAACAAGAAGCCAGTCCTTAATCAGGATTTATGGCAAGAATTAGTGTCTCTAGAAAGAAGCCTTAAAATAAAAATCAATTGGCAGAAGGTAAAAGGTCATTCCGGCCATGTATATAACGACAAAGCAGACGAAGTGGCGACAAGTAATGCAGCGTTATGTCAAAAAAAGAAATAATAATAATTTTCATTTTAATCGCAATTGCTTGTGTTCGATTTTTATTTTTTACTCCTCATAAACCCGATTTTCATAATGCCATAGGCAAAGAAGTCACACTTGAAGGTGTGATTAATGACGATCCCGATATTAGACTTAAAACCAAACATTTAAATATTAAGTTAAAAAATAGTGAGACGACTATATTGGTTTACGTAGATAGGAATATGGAGGTTCGCTATGGAGATCTGGTTTATGTAAAAGGTGTTTTGGAAGAGCCAGAAAACTTTATTACGAATTCAGGCAAGGAATTTAACTATAGAAGATACCTGACTAATCAAGACATCTACTATATTATCAAAAATGCTGATTTGAAAATTATTACCACTGACAATGGAAATAAAATAAAAAGTTTACTTTTTAAAATTAAAAATAATTTCTTAGAGAAAATAAATAGTGTCATTCCATCGCCCGAAAGTGATTTAGGTGGTGGGCTTGTTTTAGGAGTTAGGGGAGGGTTTGATGATGATATGAAGAATGAATTTATCGAGACTGGCACAATACATATCGTGGCTTTATCCGGGTATAACATCTCAATAGTAGCAGATGGTGTGATGAAAGTTTTCGGTTTAATTTTCTCCCAAGTAATATCCATTATTTTTGGATTTTTTATAATAATACTATTTATCATCATGACTGGAGCTTCTGCCACAGCTATTCGTGCGGGAATCATGGCGACCATCATGCTCTTAGGTAAGCTTAGTGGTAGGCGTTATGTGGCCGGGCGAGCATTGGTAGTGGCAGCATTTTTAATGATTACTTATGAACCTAGGATTATTGTTAATATGTCCTTTCAATTGTCTTTTATTGCAACGGCAGGAGTTTTGTTTGTGACACCAAAGGTTATTCATTGGTTTCGATTTGTGCCGATGCGTTTCGGATTTAGAGAAATGATAGCGACCACAGTAGCGGCTACTATTTCAGTCTTACCAATACTGCTTTACCTCACAGGAGTATTTTCTCTTGTTTCTATTCCGGCCAATATTTTAATACTTTTGTTCATACCTATAACCATGCTTTTGGTTTTCCTTACTGGCGTTTTGGGTTTTGTTTATACCCCTATTTCTATTATTTTTGGGTATATATCGTATTTACTGCTGGCTTATATTTTATATGTTATTCATCTGTTCGGCAGTCTATCTTTCGCCAGCTTTAATATTCAAAGATTCCCGTTACTACTTACAATAATTATTTATATTTTCTTAATTTGGTGGGTGTTTGGGAAGAAGAACGCAAAATAAAAATACTCTCGAGGGAACCCTTGCGCAGAGCGACGGCCTGAGCAGAGCAAAATCATAGTAAGGATTTATGCGTGGGGATTCCGAGAGTATTTTTATGACACGTTCTTCTAGAATAATGATTTATAATTTTCTTCAACCACACCCCAGTTCAAGTTTTCGAAAAAGGCTTCGATATATTTTTTCTTTTCAGCAGGTATATAGTCTAATAAGTAGGAATGCTCCCACATATCCAAGGCTAGAATTATAGAACATCCAGCTAGGTGGCCCATATGCTGCTCGTCGATCCAGGTTATTATTAGCTTTCCACTTTCTTTATCAAAGTAAAGCATTGACCAGCCGATACCTCTGGTAAGAGCTACGAATTTGAAGTGCTCAAGGAACATTTCAAATGTTCCCCAGTCTTCTATGATTTTTTTGTATAGTTCACCATCCTTGTTTATTTCTTTTGAACCACCAGAAAGGGAAGAGAAGTAGTATTCATGATTTCTCATTCCGCCGAATTCAAATCCTAAACGTCGCTGTGTTTCAGCTAGGAGATAAGAATTCTTTTCAGGGTCACTTTTTAATTCATGTAATTTATTGAAAATCACATTGGCGTTATTCACATAGCCCTTGTAGAGCTTTAGATGTTCCTCGATTGTTTTACTGCTTATGCCCTTAAGCTCGCCAATCTGGAAATCTTTTGGTTCAAATGTTTCCATAATATTTATAATGTTTTAATGTTAATATATAAAGTATAGCATG
>JACCEE010187522.1_pt1 | contig 20153 bp, 16 predicted proteins | sample 7449931 | NCBI WGS metagenome assembly JACCEE01 (sample SAMN15323457, study PRJNA562643) | freshwater metagenome | isolation source: river surface water | place: USA:Blue River Watershed | collected 2017-08-19 | reverse complement strand
TAGCAGCAGGTTTTTTGGCGGTGGCCATGTGGGCTCTCCTAGTGAGGCAGATTAATGTGCACAACAGGCGCAGCATAATACTTCTGCGCAGGAAAGACAAAGATTTTGTCGAAACCTAGACGAAATAATACTAAATGTCGCAAATTTGTCTACGAGGTAAACTCGTTTTTCCTAGGACAAACGGGATTGTTTTCGCTATGTACCCTCGCTCACCGCTGGCTTCCATACAAAAATTCCACCAAGAACTTGTGGCGCTGCGGCGCGATTTACATGCCAATCCCGAGCTAGGCTTTCAGGAAATTCGTACCTCTGGAATCGTCGCTGGCGCACTTGAAGCGATGGGTGTTGAAGTGCATCGTGGCATAGGGAAAACCGGTGTTGTCGGCGTGATTCGCGGACACAAGAATGACTCAGGGAAAATGATTGGATTGCGTGCAGATATGGACGCTCTCCCGATCAAGGAGGAGAGTACCGCTGAGCATTGCTCGACTGTTCCGGGGATGATGCACGCCTGCGGACATGACGGCCATACAACCGTTCTGCTGGGTGCGGCGAAATACTTGATGCAGAACCGCAACTTCAATGGCACAGCAGTTCTGATTTTTCAGCCGGCCGAGGAAGGCTTGGGCGGGGCCCAGGCGATGGTGGATGATGGACTGTTTGAGCGTTTTCCGTGCGACGCGATCTATGCCCTGCACAATTGGCCGGCCTTGCCAGCTGGTACGATTGGTTTAAATCCTGGCCCTATGATGGCTGCGTCAGATCGATTTGAGATCGTGATCAATGGACGTGGCGGGCATGGCGCGCATCCCTATCAAACGATTGATCCGATTGTTGTTGCAGCGCAAATGGTGACGGCGTTGCAAACGATCGTGTCGCGTAATGTTCACCCAGTTGAGTCTGCGGTTATTTCATTCGGCCATATACAGGCCGGCAATGCTGGCGCTGCCAGTGTCATCCCCGGTACTGCCAGGCTGATTGGGACCGTACGTACCTTTAGCGATACTGTACAAGCCTTGGTTGAGTCGCGGATGCGCAGTTTGATTCATTCGATCGCCGAAGGGTTTGGGGCAACGGCCGATTTCACATACGGACGTTACTACCCGGCTACGATTAACGTAGCCGAGCACGCAGCATTTGTTGCTCAGGTGGCGACCGACTTGTTTGGCGCAGATAAGGTGGTGGCGAACCTGATCCCCTCGATGGGGGCTGAGGATTTTTCTTTTATGCTTAAAAAGGTGCCCGGAGCATACTTTCGTCTCGGGCAAGGCGGGGCAGAGCAAGGGCGTGTGCTGCATAACTCGCGCTTTGACTTCAATGATGAAGTGATCCCCGCTGGTAGTGCCATGTTTGCTTCGATTATTGAACGCGCGATGCCTTTGGAAAATTAATGATGACGCAACAGACCCTTACGATCGTCCGGCCCGATGACTGGCATGTGCATTTACGCGACGGAGATGCGCTTGCAGCCGTCGTGGGAGCGACCGCCCGACAATTTGCTCGCGCGATTGTCATGCCTAATCTCAAGCCGCCCGTCACAACCGTTGCGCTGGCACAGGCGTATCGGGCGCGCATTGAGCAGGCGCTCGAGCAAGCGGGGATCACTCCCGGTGCATTTACTCCTTTGATGACGCTCTACCTAACGGATAACACTAGTGCGGATGAGATCGTACGGGCGAAGGAGACAGGCGCTGCGGTCGCCGTTAAGCTCTACCCGGCCGGAGCTACGACTAACTCCGATGCCGGCGTGACAGACCTTCTGGGGCGCTGTATGCCTGCGATGGAGGCCATGCAGCGTGTTGGGATGCCGTTGCTGGTGCACGGGGAGGTCACTGACCCAGCTGTGGACGTGTTTGACCGCGAGGCCTTGTTCATCGACCAAGTCATGATTCCGCTACGCAAGGCGTTGCCTGCACTGCCTGTCGTGTTTGAACACATCACCACCAAAGACGGTGCCCACTATGTGCGTGACGCAGAGGGCCCCGTTGCCGCCACCATCACAGCGCAACATCTGCTTTACAACCGCAATGCGATTTTTCAAGGCGGAGTGCGGCCGCACTTTTACTGCCTACCTATTTTGAAGCGAGAAGTGCACCGTTTAGCCCTCGTCGAGGCCGCTACAAGCGATAGCCCGCGATTTTTCTTGGGCACGGATAGTGCGCCACATGCCAAGGGTTTAAAAGAGCATGCGTGCGGTTGTGCGGGGTGCTACACGGCACTGCATGCCATGGAGTTATACGCAACAGCTTTTGACCGTGTCGGTAAGCTTGACAAGCTCGAAGCGTTTGCGAGCCTGCGCGGGCCAGATTTTTACGGCCTACCTCGCAACCAAGGCACAATCACCTTGCGGCGAGAGCCGTTCGTTATTCCACAAGAGCTTGCTTTCGGGAACGAAGCGATTGTCCCACTGGCCGCGGGGGAATCTCTGCCTTGGTCGATGGTTAGCCCCTAACCGCTTGGTGTGACACTCCAGGTCACGCCAAAGATTTGGCCTCGAGCGCTTCCCAGCGCTCGAATTTTTTTGTGAGCTCCGCTTCGAGTTGTGTGAGCTTTGCTTGGATTTCGGAGAATTTGCCTGGATCGTTCTTGTAAAGCGCACCGTCACTCAGCTTTGCCACCAACGACTCTTGCTCTATTTCAAGACTTTGAATCATTGCCGGCAGTTCGTTTAGCTCTTTGGTTTCCCAGGGAGCTAGTTTGGTTTGACGTGACCGTGCTGAGGTGTTGTTGCCGCTTTGACTTGTATCGGCAGGCTTACTGGCGATCGCGGTTGTCGCCGCTCCGGTGGCCGCCTTTACTTGGTCTATCGCCGCACGCGGCTTGCGCGCCTTACGTTGACGCTCCCAGTCGGCGTATCCACCGACATAATCCATCCACTTTCCGTCGCCTTCGCTAGCGATCGTTTGTGTGACAACGTTATCCAAGAAGGTTCGGTCGTGGCTGACGAGCAATACGGTGCCTGGATAGTCTTGTAAAAGCTCCTCAAGGAGTTCGAGTGTCTCAATATCCAGATCATTGGTTGGCTCATCGAGAACCAGGATGTTTGCGGGTCGTGCGAATAGGCGGGCGAGTAACAAGCGCGCGCGTTCACCCCCCGAAAGACTTTTAACGGGTGACTGTGCACGTGCAGGTGCAAACAGAAAGTCGCCCAAATAGCTCATGACATGTTTGCGCGCTCCGCCGATCTCAATCCATTCGCTTCCTGGGTTAATCACGTCAGCGAGAGTCGCATTTTCGTCGAGCTGACTGCGCATCTGATCGAAGTAGGCGACACTGAGGTTTGTTCCAAGCTTTACGGTGCCGCTGTCGGGCTCGAGGGTCCCGAGGATCAGCTTGAGTAGCGTAGATTTACCTGCGCCATTTGGACCGATTAAACCGATACGATCTCCGCGCATGATTGTCGTTGAATAGTTTTTAACAACACAACGATCACCAAAAGATTTACTAACGTCTGTTAGTTCAGCCACGAGTTTGCCGGAGCGTTGCCCAGCATCCAGGGCGAGTTGAACGTTGCCCTGACGTTCCCGACGATCGGCGCGCTCCACACGCAAGCGCTCAAGACGTCGCACGCGTCCTTCATTGCGCGTACGACGCGCTTCGACGCCTTTACGAATCCAAATCTCCTCTTGCGCCAGGAGCTTGTCGAAACGCGCATTCTCAAGGCGCTGTGATTCTAGCCATTGCGCTTTGTGGCCTTGCCAGTCGGTGAAGTTGCCAGGAAAGCTCAGTAGCTGACCGCGGTCGAGCTCAACGATACGGGTGGCGACCGAATCTAAGAAACGGCGGTCGTGGGTGATGATGATGGCGCTGCCGGGCCACTGCTTGAGCGTTGTCTCAAGCCACGCGATGCCATCTAAGTCGAGATGGTTAGTTGGCTCGTCAAGTAGTAACAATGTTGGGTCGTTAGCGATCGCACTGATGAGTGCTACTCGCTTGCGCATACCGCCCGACAATGTGCCGACGCGCGCGTCGGGAGGGAGCTCCAGTTTGTCGATTAGGGCACGGACACGCGAGGCGCGACCCCAGTCTTCGCTGTCTGGATCATATTCACCCATGACGGTTTCTTCGATGGTCAGGGCTTCGTCCAGAGTGGGCTCTTGCTCAACCGTTGCAACGCGGACGTGGCCTGCCACATTGATCGCGCCGTCATCCGGTTGGTTGCGGCCGTCAAGCAGCCTCAGCAGTGAAGATTTTCCTGCGCCGTTGCGCCCGATTAATCCGATACGTTCGTTTGCTTGAATGGTGAGATCAGCGCCATCGAGAAGAGGATGGTGGCCGTAAGCGAGGTGCACGCCGTTAAGTGTGATCAGGGCAATGGACATGTAAGGTGCGCGCGTGCGAGGCACGAAGTAGGTTGCTAGACCGCTATTGTCGCAGGACAGCGGGATTGTGGTTTCGCATGACCTGTCTACGAGGGCTGGGACTAATGCACCGTACAATGCACATGCAAGGCGAATTGGGCAATCGCGGTGTCTTTACGGCATCGAGGAAGGTCCGGACTCCAAAGAGCGGGATAACGGTTAACGACCGTCCGGGGGTGGGTGGGTGCAAACCTGCCTGTCGTCGAGGACTAGGGCCACAGAGACGAGTCTGCAATGGGGGTGCGCTGAAAGGCGTACTCCGCCACGGTGTTCCCGTGGTGCAAAAGGCGCTTGCGTCTTGAACATTGCAGGGTGAAACGCGGCAACCTCTATCCGGAGCAACACCAAATAGGCATACGTGTGGCCTTGTGTCACGTTGGGCGGCTCGCCCGAGTATGCGGGTAGGTGGCTAGAGCACTTCAGCAATGATTTGCCCAGAGGAATGATTGCCAGCCCATGCAAGTGGGTTTACAGAATCCGGCCTATAGATTCGCCTTGCACCTCCTCATAAATTATTTTGTACGGGTTATCCCTATGCCCGCACTTAATAATCAACATTTAGTTGATTCTCCAATCCATTGATTTATTTGATTATTTCAGTTCTGAAATATTTAGAAAAAAGCATCTAAGTCATTGATCCTATTGAAAAAAATGCGTTTTGCGCTTGACCAAGCTCGATCATTCACTTAGAGTGGTGAAAAGTAGGTTTTTGTGTATTTAAGTGGGGTAAATGGGGTGTTTCAAGGAAGCAGTGCGCTGACGCTAGATGCGAAAGGTCGGATCAATGTCCCGACTCGGCATCGTGATGCTCTGATCGAGCAGGCGCAGGGCTGCCTGACGCTCACGCGCCACCCTGATGGCTGCTTGTTGGTTTACCCCCGGGCGCAGTGGGAAATTAAGCGTGAACAGATTGTGGCGTTCCCGATGCAGGCTCGTGCCTTGCAGCGCCTGTTGCTCGGCAATGCTCAAGACGTAGAAATCGATGGGTCAGGACGCATTTTGATTGCGCCTGAGCTGCGCTCGGCCGCCGGCTTCACGCGTGACGTGATGCTGTTGGGCATGGGCGCGCACTTTGAATTATGGGATGCCGCTGCCTTGGCTCGCCGAGAGGCTGCTGATTTGTCGCAAGGCATGGGTGATGTACTGAACCAGTTTTCGTTTTAAGCCGTGACGCAGTTTGTCCATCGGCCCGTTTTGCTCGAGCCGACAGTCGAGTCACTGGTGGGTGCGCAGTACGGTCGTCGTGGTTCACATGCGTTAGATGAGCTGCCTGATCAACAGGCAAGGCTATCTGGTGTGTATGTGGACGGCACGTTTGGTCGCGGTGGACATTCGCGTGCGTTGTTGGCGCGTTTGAATACTGACGCACGGCTAGTGGTCTTTGATAAGGATCCGCAGGCAATCGCTGCGGCGCAGGAGTTAGCGGCACAGGACAACAGAGTAACGGTTGTCCATGATGGGTTTTCAAGCATGGTTGACGCGTTATCTGCGTTGGGTGTGCATGAAGTGGATGGTGTGATGTTGGATCTTGGGGTGTCTTCACCCCAGATCGATGAGGCAGTGCGTGGTTTCTCATTCATGCGTGATGGTCCGCTTGATATGCGAATGGATACGACGCGTGGCGAGACAGTGGCGCAATGGTTGGCGCTGGCAAGTGTAGATGACATGCGGGAGGTCATAGGACGTTATGGCGAAGAACGGTTTGCTTTTCAGATTGCAAAGGCGATTGCTGCTCGCCGCGCAACAAGTCCGGTGGCAACCACGCTCGAGCTCGCCGAGCTCGTGTCAGGCACCGTCCGCACGCGCGAAAAGGGCCAGCATCCGGCTACACGCACCTTTCAGGCTTTACGGATTTACATCAATCATGAACTCGAAGAGCTCGAGAGCGCCCTCCCGGCAGCTCTGAGTTTATTAAAAACAGGCGGACGTATGGCCGTGATTAGCTTCCACTCGTTGGAAGATCGCGTCGTCAAGCAGTTCATCACCGCAGCATCCAAACCGGAAGCTGCGTACGCCCGCCTCCCTCTGCGCGAAAGTGAAATGCCCCAGCCTGTTCTGTTGGCGCTTGCGCGTGTCTTACCCAGTGATGATGAAATTTCTGAGAACCCACGTTCACGCTCAGCGGTACTACGTGTGGCTGAGCGTACTCGTACTTCTTTCGGCCCTGACGGTGCGCAGGCCTTCATGCCTCGTGTCCGGCGCGATACGGCACGCTCCAAAAAGGGAGCGCGTTGATGGGGCGTCTTTCCGTGCTGGCCGCGATTGTGTTGATGTTCTCGGCGATCTCTTTGGTCACGGCGCGGTATCAGGCTCGGCAGCTTTACAACCAGCTAGACAAATATACGACGCAGGCTGAGGACCTTGAGATTGATTGGCGCAAGTTACAGCTTGATCGTGCACAGGCGTCTCGTAATGCCCACGTTGATAAGGTCGCGCGCGAAGAGCTTCGCATGAACGTTATTGCGCCCGAGCGCACAATCTACGTCAGCCAACCACCGGTCGCGCAGCCAGCCGCAACTCAGCCCGCTACAAGTCAGCCAACTCCAGCTTCTGGGAGTCGGCGATGAAGCACATGCCTTTCTTCAGCAACCCGATGCTTAAGGTGCCCTATCCCTTGTGGCGTGGTCGCCTGGTGTTGTCGTTGATAGGTGTTGCGTTTTTGGCTTTGGTGGCCAGAGCAATCTACTTGCAGGGCTTTACGACGGAGTTTTTGCAACAGCAAGGTGAAAAGCGCTACGAAGTAACCCAGCCGCTGTATGCGAGTCGGGGCAAAATACTGGATCGTAACGGAGTCGTGTTGGCTGCCAGCATACCTGCTCGTGCAATCGGCTTTACTCCAAAGCATGCCAAAACACTTAGTGATGATCGTTTAAAAAAACTGGCCGAGCTGCTTGATATGCCTGAGGCTGATCTGAAGACAAAGATCGACCCAGAAAAAAAGACGTTCATTTATTTGAAGCGTCAGGTGCCGATCGAAATCGCGCAGCAGATACAAAAAATGCGCGTGCCAGGCATAAGCTTGCACAGAGATAATCGCCGCTACTATCCTGAAGGTGAAGTCGCGGGAAATATCGTTGGCTTAAATACACTGGATGACCATGGCCAGGAAGGTGTTGAGCTCGCCTTTAACGACCAGTTGGCCGGCAAAGGTGGAAGTCGTCGAATCTTACGCGACCGGATGGGACGCCAGATCGATGATGTGAAGGATGTGGACCTTGCTGTAGATGGTCGCGACATACAGTTGTCGATTGACACGCGGATTCAGTATCAGGTCTATCGTGCGTTGCAAGAGGCGATGGTGACGAATAAGGCCAAGGGCGCTGCTGCAGTCGTGATCGATATCAAGACGGGTGAGATCCTGGCTTTAGGCAATATGCCAACGTATGATCCGAACAAGCGCGAAACGTTTCGTAGCGGCAATATGCGAAATCAGGCGCTGACTGACACGTTTGAGCCTGGTTCGATTATGAAGCCCTTCACAGTAGCGCTGGCACTGGAGCTCAATCGTATTACGCCAGCTACGCAATTCCGAACTGGTAATGGAAAGTTCACTTATCAAGGCGCAACCATTAGCGACGTGAGCCCTAATGGAGTCCTTGATCCAGCGGGCATTTTGCTTAAGTCCAGCAATATCGGGATGACCTTGATTTCAGAAAAGCTCGAGTCCCGCGAAATGTGGACACGCTTTAATGAACTCGGCTTAGGTCAAATGCCTCAGACAGGATTTCCGGGTGAAGTGCCAGGTCGCCTGCGACCCTGGGAGCGCTGGCGCTTGATTGAGAAGGCGACCATGTCTTATGGCTATGGATTGTCTGTATCGCTCTTGCAGATGGCGCGTGCGTACTCTGTGTTTGCACGAGATGGGGACATGGTGAGCTTGAGCTTGATGAAGCGTGATCAACCCCCAGCCACGACTCAAGTGTACCCACCAGAAGTTGCTCGGCGGGTGCGCTTGTGGCTCGAAGCCGCAGCAGGGCCCGAAGGTGCAAAGGCAGCACAAGTGCAAGGCTATCGCGTAGCTGGAAAGAGCGGCACAGCTCGCAAAATTGTCGATCGTAAATACAGCACCAGTCGCTATCGTGGTTCTTTTGTCGGTTTTGCGCCGGTATCCGACCCACGGATTGTCGTCGCGGTGACGATTGATGAGCCAAGCTCGGGTGTGTATTACGGCGGGCGAGTTGCCGCACCAGTCTATGCAAATATCGTAGGTAGCACCTTGCGAATCATGGGCGTTCAGCCTGACGCACCTTTTGCCTCGACGGTCGCGGCGACGCAGGGAGGCGCACGATGATTCGCGCAGAGCTGTTCGCTAAAGACGTAACCATACCTGCGCTGATTGAAAAGCTCGGTGTGACAGTCAAGGCTGACGCCCAGTTGCATATGGATTCCCGGACCGTGAAGGCGGGCGATGTTTTTATCGCGTGTCCTGGCGTGGTCGGTGATGCGCGCACATTCGTTGATGCAGCGATTCAAGCGGGTGCGGCTGCGGTTTTGCTGCATGTTGATCGTGCAAGTGAATGGCAGGACCGGTCAGCCGCGATTCCAATTTTCGGTATTGAGAATTTGACGGCGCGAGTCGGGGAGTTTGCGGACGCTTGGTATGACCAGCCGTCGGCGCAGCTCTGCGTGGTCGCGGTTACCGGGACGAATGGCAAAACAAGTTGTGTTCAGTGGCTGGCCCAAGCGCTTCGCAGTGAGGGGGTTTCCGTAGGCACCATCGGTACATTAGGGGTGAGCTACCCGGATGGTTTAAGTGCGACCGGCCAATTGACGACACCAGATGTTGTGTCGGTGCACCGCACGCTGGCTGAGATGCGTGCGCGTGGTGCTGAGGTTGTCGCTTTAGAGGCGTCGTCGATTGGTCTAGACCAAGGACGATTGAACGGCGTGCGTATTGCGCACGCAGCGTTTACAAATCTGTCGCGTGATCACCTCGATTACCATCTAACGATGCAAGCGTACGAGGCAGCAAAGCTTCGTTTATTTGTGCACGCAGGTCTGCAGGGTGTCGTACTCAATGTCGATGACCCCGTTGGCGTAAAGGTAGCGCGTTCGGTCGAAGTGCCTGTGACAACGTTTAGCCTGTCGCGTCAGGCAGATTCGGCGAATCTTACTGCGCGAGATCTTTCTACCAATCATCGTGGTGCAGTCTTTATTTTGTGTGAGCACGCGGAGTGCGTGGAAGTCCAGACGCAGGTGCTTGGTGCACATAATGTTGCAAACCTTTTGTGTGTTGCAGGACTCTTGCGTCAGCTTGGGTGGAGTTTGTCGCGTATTGGTGCGGCTGTCGAGAAGATTGAGCCCGTCAGTGGACGATTACAGCGGATTGACCCAATTGTTTCGCGCACGCCGAGCCCAACGGTTGTAGTGGACTATGCGCACACTCCTGATGCGTTGGAGCGCGTCTTACGTACCCTACATATCATCGCCCAAAGCCGTGGCGCTAAATTGTGGTGCGTATTTGGTTGTGGCGGGAATCGTGACGCCGGTAAGCGGTCTTTGATGGGTGCAGTCGCGCAAAAGCTGGCGGATCGCGTCGTTGTAACGAGTGACAACCCGCGCGACGAAGCGCCTCAGGCGATTATTGCCGACATCATCGCTGGCTTAGCGAGTGGTGCAGCGAATGTGTTGATCGAGGCCGATCGCGCGCAGGCGATTCTGCATGCAGTCTTGGGCGCGGATGCCGAGGACATCGTCTTGCTTGCGGGCAAAGGGCATGAGGCTTATCAAGAAGCGAATGGTCAACGTATCTTTTTCGACGATGGTCAGTGGGCGCAGGCCGGTTTGATATTGCGCCAGGAATGCAGTGTCCAGACCGACTCCAGAAAGCTTGATGCAGGGTCTGTATTTTTGGCCTTGCGAGGAGAAAACTTTGACGGGCATGATTATCTAGGGCAAGTGGCGGCTGCCGGCGCAGTCGCAGCCTTTGTTGATCAGCCCGATACTGCCGTGGCGCTACCGCAAATTGCGTTGGGAGACACGCGTCTAGCGTTGCTGACCCTCGGGCGTGCATGGCGTAAGCAGTTTTCCATCCCTATTATCGCGGTCACCGGTAGTAACGGTAAAACAACGACTAAAGAAATGATCGCCTCGATTCTTGCCGCCTGGGTAGGTGAGGAAAATCGTTTAGCGACTGCGGGCAATCTGAACAATGAGTTAGGTGTGCCACTGACACTGCTCAGACTTCGTACGCAACATCAAGTTGCCGTCATCGAGCTGGGAATGAATCATCCAGGTGAGATTGGTGTTCTTGGTGGCGTGACACTGCCGACGGTTGCTCTAGTAAATAACGCTCAGCGCGAACATCAAGAGTTTATGGTCAGCGTTGAGGCGGTCGCAATCGAGAACGCCGCTGTATTTGATGCACTGATGCCCGGCGGCACCAAGGTCTATCCCGCCGACGATGCGTTCACCACGTTGTGGGCAGATTTAGCACGTCAGCACGTATCAAGCACGTTCGGGCTGACTGCGCCTGCGCGCGTGTGGGCCAGCGATATAGAGTCAGATGTCTTGGGTTCAAGTTTTGTGCTGCACACACCTCTCGGGCAAGCAGAAATTGTTTTGCCTGTGCCGGGGATGCATAACGTGCGCAACGCACTTGCTGCTACCGCGTGTGCGCTTGCAAGCGGTGCTTCGTTAGCCGCGATCTCGAAGGGGTTGCAAGGCTTTCGCGCGGCGAATGGCCGCATGCAGCCGCATCGTCTCGCAGATGGTCGAGTCTTGATTGATGATACATACAACGCGAATCCAGATTCTGTCCGGGCTGCGATTGATGTGTTGGCAAGCTTGCCCTCGCCGCGTGTGTTGGTGCTGGGTGATATGGGTGAAGTTGGCAATAACGGACCCGCCATGCACACGGAAGTTGGGGCGTATGCCCGTGCGCGTGGCATCGATGTGTTGTTGACCTTAGGCGACGCTACGCGTGACAGTGCTCAAGCCTTTGGGCAGGGAGCAAGTCATTGTGAATCGCCGGAACAAGCGTGCGAGTTGCTTGGCAAGATGCCGATAGCCAGTTTGCTCGTGAAAGGGTCGCGATTTATGCGCATGGAGCGTGTGGTGCGCGGGTATATGGAAAGATTTGGGACAACTCCCGGGGAAGTGGTGAAGCATGCTGTATGAGTTGTTCGGTTGGTTGGCAGATAACCACATACGTGGTTTTGGTGTCTTTGAGTACATCACACTGCGTGCAGTGTTGGCGTGTGCTACCTCTTTGCTTATTGGATTGTTGGCAGGTCCTTGGGTGATTCGGAAGTTAACCGAGCTAAAAATTGGGCAGGCTGTACGAAGCTATGGACCTGAGTCCCATCTTGTCAAAACGGGTACCCCCACCATGGGTGGCGCACTGATTTTGATCTCTATTGGCGTGAGTACGTTACTTTGGGCCGACTGGAGTAATCGCTTTGTTTGGGTTGTTTTGCTCGTGACCTTTGGCTTTGGCTGGATCGGTTGGGTCGATGACTACCGCAAGGTTGTCCATCGCGATCCGGAAGGGATGCCCGCGCGTCAGAAGTTTTTCTGGCAAGCCCTGATTGGTTTGGTTGCAGCTCTTTACCTAACTTTTGCTATCTCGGCACCCGGGACGAGCAACGTGTGGCCCTTGATGCGTGATTGGGTGAATAGCGGCTTTACGTTAGTGTTGCCAACCCGCACCGACTTGATCGTGCCGTTCTTCAAGACAGTTAGTTATCCACTGGGAGTATTTGGCTTTGTTTGTTTGAGCTGGTTTGTGATTGTTGGAACAAGTAATGCAGTGAACTTGACTGACGGGCTTGATGGCCTAGCGATTATGCCCACAGTGATGGTGGGTTCTGCTCTAGGCGTGTTTGCCTATGTCGTCGGACGTGTCGACTATTCGCGCTATCTACTTTTCCCATACGTTCCCGGCGCAGGTGAATTGATGGTGTTGTGCGCGGCACTTGCTGGCGCAGGATTGGCATTCTTATGGTTTAACGCTTACCCCGCTCAAGTGTTTATGGGCGACGTCGGTGCTCTTGCGCTCGGGGGCATGCTGGGAACGGTTGCCATTATTGTGCGACAGGAAATTGTTCTATTCATCATGGGTGGAGTGTTTGTTGTTGAAACTCTCTCTGTGATGATGCAAGTTGCATGGTTCAAATACACCAAACGGAAGTATGGAACCGGACGTCGAATACTCCGTATGGCACCTTTGCACCATCACTTTGAGGTGGGTGGTTGGAAAGAGACTCAGGTAGTAATTAGATTCTGGATTATCAGCATGATGCTGGTACTTGTTGGTTTGGCCTCACTCAAAATTCGATGAACGATACGACTACCGCTATTGCCTTTCCTTCTCGCGTCCTGATCGTCGGACTTGGCGAGACAGGCATTGCTGCCGTGCGCTGGTGCGTTCGTCAGGGGGCAAGCGTACGCGTGGCCGATACACGGCAGACGCCCGTCGGCTTGGATGCCCTGCGCCGAGATCTTGATCCTGCTGTAGTTCAGTTTCATCTGGGTTGTGATGTGTTTGCTGAGTCTCTATTAGACGAAGTAGATGCGCTGGTATTGAGCCCTGGGCTTGCTCCAGGCATGTCGCCTGTCCGAGAATTGCTCGAGGCTGCGCAGGCACGCTCGATAGAAGTGATTGGCGAGATCGAGTTGTTCGCGCGAGCGCTGGCACAACTCAAGGATGAGAGGGCGTACGCGCCCAAGGTATTAGGTATTACTGGTACAAACGGTAAGACGACGGTGACAGCGCTCACTCGTCATATGCTGTCAGCTGCCGGCATGAATGCCCGTGCTGCTGGAAACATTAGTCCGGCTGCCTTGCATGCATTGAGTGATGCCCTAGATGCAAACGATTTACCTGATGTATGGGTACTAGAGCTATCTAGCTTTCAGCTCGAGACGACAAAGAGCTTACGTTGCACCATGGCGACTGTGCTGAATCTCACGCAGGATCATCTGGATTGGCATGTCACCATGGATGCCTATACGGCGGCAAAAGCGCGCATCTTTGATATGGCCGATACGCTCCTTGTCAATCGAGATGATGCGCGAGTCATGGGCATGGTTGATTCTCTTGGCGCGTTGAGTGTCCGCAGTTTCGGCCGTGATGTGCCTATGCTGGCTGGTGATGTTGGTATTGATACCAACAATGGTGTGACTTGGTTATGCATGAGTGAGCCTACCGAGTTTGAAGACGACTTGCCTGCACCGGTTAAGCGAAAAAAGAATGCTCCCGAACCGCAAAGGCAGCCAGGTCGAACCGTTCGCATGATGCCGGTAGACGCGCTGGGCATCAAAGGCATGCATAACGCCTTGAACTGCCTCGCGGCAATATCGCTTGCGCGAGCATGTGGTGCTGGGCTTGCGCCGATGTTGCGTGCAGCGACTGAGTATCTTGGCGAACCCCACCGCATGGAGTTTGTTCGCACTATTTGCGGCGTTGACTTCTTTAATGACAGTAAAGGAACCAATGTCGGGGCGACGGTGGCCGGACTGGACGGGCTAGGACGTCGATTCGTGTTGATTGCTGGGGGCGTAGGGAAGGGCCAGGACTTTTCACCGCTAGGTCCTGTTATCGCCAAGCATGCTCGTGCAGTCACTTTGATTGGGCAGGATGCGAATCTGATCGCGCAGGTATTGAGCCCGAGTGCGGTACCAATTGATTTTGCGACCGATATGCAACATGCGGTTGCGCGTGCGTTTGCGCATGCAAGCGAAGGCGATGCAGTGGTGTTGTCGCCCGCTTGCGCGAGCTTTGATATGTTCCGTAACTATCCGCACCGCGGACAAGTGTTTTCTGACGCCGTTTCTGAGTTGGCGCTTGATCAAGGGGAGGTGGTGTGAGCCTCTTTGCGGAACTGACCGGGAGTGTTAATGCCGTGCCCCCTGGGCGCACGACGATGCGTAATTACGACTTGGCACTGATCGTTGCCACGGCTATCTTGGTTGGTATCGGCATTCTCATGGTGTATTCAGCTGCGATCGCGTTGGCGGACGGACCACGTGGACAAAACTTTAGCCGTTACTCATTTGTTATCCGGCAATCGGTCTTTGCACTAATCGGTACATTCTTGGCCACACTGGTGCTGACAGTGCCCATCGAATCTTGGCGAAAAACTTGCATATGGTTTTTTGGTTTTGCTGTGGTCTTGCTTATATTGGTCCTGATACCTGGAATTGGACGTAAAGCAAATAATGCCTGGCGTTGGTTGCCCATTGGGCCCCTGACCTTCCAACCCTCTGAGATGATGAAGCTCGCGATGGTCGTGTTTACGGCAGACTATGTGATACGCAAACAGGAATACATCCAAAGTTTTAGGCGTGGCTTTTTACCTATGGCTGTGATTCTGGGTGCGGTTGCCTTCCTGCTAATGAAAGAGCCGGACCTTGGAGCGCTTATTGTCATCGTATGTATCGCGATGGGAGTTTTGTTTCTGGGCGGAATTAATGCACGAATTTTCTCGGCGCTAGTTGGAGGATTGCTCTTTGCGTTCTCGATGGTGATTTGGCTCTCGCCTTGGCGGCGTGAGCGCGTGTTCGCTTATCTAGATCCTTGGAACCCGGACTACGCGCAGTCTAAGGCGTATCAACTATCGCATTCGCTCATGGCGATCGGTCGTGGCGAATGGACGGGAGTAGGTCTTGGTGGAAGTGTCGAGAAGTTGCACTACCTACCAGAGGCACACACGGACTTTATCGTGGCGGTGATCGGCGAAGAGCTTGGATTCATCGGCATTTTCCTGGTCGTTGCACTCTTTTCCATCATCATCTATCGCTGCTTTGAAATCGGTCGGCAAGCGATCGCCATGGAACGAGTGTTTGGCGGATTGATCGCACAAGGTGTCGGCGTATGGTTTGGCGTACAGACATTCATCAATATAGGCGTGTGCTTAGGTTTGCTGCCGACAAAAGGGTTGACCTTACCGCTCGTCAGTTACGGCGGTTCAGGCATTTTGATGAATTTGATCGCGATCGCAGTGGTCTTGCGCGTTGATTTTGAGAACCGTAATTTGATGCGAGGCGGAAGAGCATGAGCTTGATCTCCCCCGTTATTCTCATCATGGCAGGTGGCACGGGTGGCCATATCATGCCCGGCCTGGCGGTTGCCGATGTGTTGCGTGAGCGTGGCTGGACAGTGCGCTGGCTGGGTCATCCAGAGAAGATGGAAGGAAAGCTCGTTCCTGCTCGAGGCTATGAGCTTTGTCCTCTGCGCTTTGCTGGCTTGCGTGGCAAGGGCTTTGTTGATCAGCTCAAAGCGCCATTCCGATTCATGCGCGCGCTCGCGCAAGCATGGGGACACTTCACTCGCGTTAAACCAAATGTTGTTCTGGGCATGGGCGGGTACGTTGCATTTCCTGGTGGTGTCGTGAGTGCCTTACGTGCGAAACCATTGGTGTTGCATGAGCAAAATGCGATCGCTGGAATGACAAATCGATACCTGTCTCATCTGGCTCGGCGCGTCTTGAGCGGTTTTCCGGGCGCACTTTCTGGTGCGGAGGTAGTCGGTAACCCAGTGCGTGATGAGGTCGTGCGTCTTGCCGATCCAAGCGAGAGATACGGGCAGCGCAGTGGGGCGTTGCGCGTGCTTGTCGTGGGCGGAAGTCTTGGAGCGACGGCGTTGAATACAGTGCTGCCTCAAGCATTTGCGCAAATGCCGTTGCAGGCGCGTCCCATTGTGACTCACCAGGCGGGAGCGCAACACATTGATGCATTGGAGCGCGCGTACGCAGAAGCTGGGGTCCAGGCTAAATGCGTTGCATTCATTGATGATATGGCGAGCGAATTGGGTCAGACGGATTTGTTGATATGTCGAGCAGGTGCGATGACTGTTGCAGAAGTGTCTGCCGCTGGCGTGGCTGCTTTATTTGTTCCTTTCCCCTTTGCAGTGGATGATCACCAGACTGCGAATGCAAAATTTTTGACTGATGCTGGAGCAGGCTGGGTGTTGCAACAGAAGGATATGACCGCAGAGGGCGTCGCACAGTGGTTATCGCTTCGCACGCGTGACGAATTGAGTGACGTAGCACAGCGTGCGCGTAAGCATGCGCAGCCGCACGCAGCGCAGCGGATTGCAGATATTTGCGAAGAATTGGCCGGAGGCAAAGCATGAAACATCGTCTTCAGCACATTCATTTTGTCGGGATCGGTGGTTCTGGCATGAGCGGTATTGCAGAAGTTTTGTTGAACCTTGGTTATCAGATTTCAGGATCAGACCTCGCACACTCTGCAGTGACGCAACGACTTCAGGGGCTTGGCGCGACCATTGCGCTGGGTCATCAGAAAGAAAACGTCCTAGGTGCGGATGCGATCGTGACCTCAACTGCCGTGGCGAATAACAACCCGGAAGTGATCGCTGCGCGTGAAGCTCGGATCCCGGTTGTTCCGCGCGCTGTGATGTTGGCCGAGTTAATGCGCCTTAAGCGCGGCATTGCCGTCGCCGGAACGCATGGAAAAACGACAACGACAAGCTTAGTCGCGAGCGTGCTAGCTGCGGGCGGGATGGATCCTACCTTTGTAATTGGTGGTCGCTTGAACTCTGCCGGTGCCAATGCTGGTCTTGGCGCAGGGGACTACATTGTTGTCGAAGCAGATGAGTCCGATGCTTCTTTCTTGAATCTACTGCCTGTGATGGCCATCATTACGAATATTGATGCCGATCATATGGATACGTATGGGCACGATATTGCGAAACTCAAGAGCGCCTTTGTTGAGTTCACGCAGCGCCTGCCATTTTATGGAAGCGCTATTGTTTGTTCGGACGATGCGAATGTCCGGGACATTATTCCCTTTGTGTCGCGACCACTTATCACTTACGGTTTAAATGCGGACGCTCAGTTTAGGGCGTCGAATGTACGTGCAACCGGGACGCGTATGCAGTTCGATGTCTCGCGCACAACGCGTCAAGGCACGATGCCATCGTTATCCATAGATTTGAGTTTGCCTGGCAAGCATAACGTCCTGAACGCGCTGGCTGCGATCGCTGTTGCGACCGAACTAGGGGTAGATGATCTCGCAATTGCCAAAGGCCTATCGGAATTCCGTGGTGTGGGTCGACGGTTCACCCAAATCGGTGATTTTGCTGCCACGAAAGGCGGTACGTTTAGCGTGATTGATGACTATGGTCACCATCCGGTTGAAATGGCTGCGACGTTGGCTGCGGCACGCGGTGCGTGGCCGCAGCGCCGCATCGTCTTGGCCTTTCAGCCGCATCGCTACACACGGACGCGCGATTGCTTTGAAGATTTTGTCAAAGTCCTGAGCTCGGCGGATGCAGTCTTGCTCACTGAGGTGTATGCCGCGGGTGAGCCTGCCTTGGTCGCTGCTGATGGAAGAGCGCTCGCCCGTGGTGTTCGCGTGGCAGGCAAGGTCGAGCCCGTATTCGTCGAGGACGTTGCCGCCATGCCAGAAGCAATCAAGAACTTTGCGCAAGATGGTGACGTCGTGATCGTCATGGGCGCGGGCTCCATTAGCAAAGTGCCGGATCAAATTGGGGGGCTGCGATGACGCATCCGATGGGTCGTGTGGGAGTCCTGTATGGCGGTAAGTCCGCCGAGCGCGAGGTCTCGATCATGTCTGGCACTGGCGTGCATGCAGCACTGGTCAGTCAGGATGTGGATGCGCATTTGTTTGATACGGGCGTGCGTAGTTTGGGCGAACTGGCAGACGCAAAGTTCGATCGCGTGTTTATTGCGTTGCACGGTCGCTTTGGCGAAGACGGCACCATACAAGGCGCTCTGGAACTATTGGGGATCCCCTATACCGGCAGTGGTCCGATGGCATCCAGTCTCGCAATGGACAAGATTATGACCAAGCGAATCTGGATTGAGGCGGGGTTGCCCACGCCGGGTTATGCGGCCTTACACGATGCGCAAAGTGTCAAGAGCGCGGTTGAGCGGTTGGGCCTGCCACTCATGATGAAGCCCCCGCACGAGGGCTCGACACTAGGCATTGTCAAAGCGGCGCGAGCAGAGGATGTTGTAGGTGCATATCAGCATGCAGCGCAGTATGACGACGTCGTGTTGGCTGAGCAGTTTATTTCTGGGCGTGAATTGACTGTAGCGATTCTGGGTGGCGGCGACTCCGCGCGCGCCTTGCCGCTCATTGAGATTGTGGCGCCAGACGGCAATTACGATTACCAAAACAAATATTTTTCTGATGACACGCGTTACTTGTGTCCAGCACCGATCGAACCAGCCCTTGCTGAGCACATCGCTCAAATTAGCGTTCAGGCGTATCGAGCACTTGGTTGTGAAGGCTGGGGACGTGCAGATGTCATCCTCGATGCGACGGGCAAAGCTTGGCTCATCGAGATGAATACTTCCCCTGGCATGACAGGACACTCGCTCGTGCCGATGGCAGCTAAAGCAGTTGGAATGGATTACCCCAGTTTGTGTATGCATATCTTGAGTGAGGCCCGCTGCAAAGTGGGTCGCCTCAAGCAAGAGTAACGGAGCCTGTTGTGTGGAACGAAGCTCGTACGATCAATCGCCTTGCCAACACCCTTATGGTGCTGGCGGTGCTAGCTATGCTTGCAGGCGGTGTGTACTGGCTGATTCAGCGCCCGATTTTTGCGTTGACTGCGATCGAAATCGAACCTGCACCAAACAGCACGTTGAAGTACGTCACACCAGAGAACCTGCAGTCGACGATTGCAGGGAATCTGACCGGCAATTTCTTCACGATCGATCTACTCGAAACACAAAGTATTTTCGAAGAGGCGCCATGGGTGCGCTCGGCGACAGTTCGTCGGATCTGGCCCAATATGTTGCGTGTATCGATCGAAGAGCAACAACCGTTGGCCCTTTGGAACGACAACCAAATGATCAATACGTGGGGGCAGGCGTTTACTGCGAACCAGGGCGAGTTAGACGACGACACACAGTTGCCCCAGTTCGAAGGCCCAGAGGGCAAAGAGTTGTTGGTTGTGAATCGCTACGCAGAGATGACGAGCTGGTTCGCGCCATTGGGTCTGAATGTCCGCAAGTTGTCCTTAAGCGATCGACTCGCATGGGAAGCAACCCTCTCAAACGATATGACGCTAGCCTTGGGTCGCGACCCAGGTGCCGATGCTCCGAACACGCAGGCCGGTATACCTGGTGCTCTACCGTTTGCCGCACGAATTCGACGTTTTGTACAAGCCTGGCCAGAAGCCAGTCAAAGAACCGGTGGTCGTGCGGTGACGCACGTCGACCTTCGCTATCCCAATGGCTTTGCATTAACGCTAGCTGCACTGCCAGAACCTACTCAACCTCAAAAGAAACGATAACGCCATGACCCGTGACATCAAGGATCTAATCGTCGCCCTCGACATCGGCACCAGCAAGGTCGTTGCTGTGGTCGCCGAAATATTGCCGGAGGGCCGTTTTGAAGTGCTCGGCCTCGGTCAGCATGAGTCGCGCGGCATGCGCAAAGGTGTCGTTGTCAATATCGAAACGACCGTTAACTCCATTCAACGTGCATTGGAAGAAGCGGAGTTGATGGCTGACTGCAAGATTCGTGATGTGTACACCGGAATTGCTGGCAGCCACATTCGGAGTTTCAATTCGAGCGGTATGGTGGCCGTAAAAGATAAAGAAGTGACTGCGGCTGACGTTGCGCGCGTGATTGAAACAGCGAAGGCCGTCAATATTCCAACGGATCAACAGGTCTTGCACGTGTTGACGCAAGAATTCATCGTAGATGGTCAGGAAGACATCCGCGAACCAATCGGCATGAGCGGATTACGCTTAGAAGTAAAGGTGCATATTGTGACGGGCGCTGTCAGTGCTGCCCAGAACATCGTGAAGTGCGTGCGCCGTTGCGGCCTGGAGGTCCAGGATCTTATTT
>JACCEE012370881.1_pt1 | contig 20170 bp, 30 predicted proteins | sample 7449931 | NCBI WGS metagenome assembly JACCEE01 (sample SAMN15323457, study PRJNA562643) | freshwater metagenome | isolation source: river surface water | place: USA:Blue River Watershed | collected 2017-08-19 | reverse complement strand
CTCCAATAAAATAACTCAACTTCCGTGTTTGTGTAACCGTTATTAATCAGTGCAGGTGTTGCACTATGGACTGGTCGGTCAACAAATACAACATTTACATCTTCTTTTTGAAATATTACTCTAGGCTTGTCGGTCCCGAATATGATCCCGACACGTTTTCCTTGATCAAAATTTTGTAAATGTTGTTTGTTAGTAGCATGATTATATCGTACAATACAACCGGGGGTTATATAATCGCCTGTCCAATGAATGAAGTTTTCATCCCATACTAAATTATCTGATAAGATGTCCTTACTAAAATCGTGAATTGTTATTTTTGTCCTTGGGCTAACTACTGCTAGCCATTTTAGCAAAGGCTTAGCAGCATATTCAAACTCACTGAATTCGTTTGAAGGATCAAAATTTAAATTTGAAGGCTGATATTTCGAATTACCTGTTCCCGAGTGTCTAACTACTACTTCGTCCAGTAACAATCCCTGTTTAATAAAACTGTAAAGAACAGTGGTAGAGTCGCCGCCACCGGAGAGATTTAAAATTAGATAGTCATATTTCTCTCTAATTTGTCTTGCCCTCTTATAATAATAGTCTCGGATATCGCCTGGAGGTTCACAAGTCCAATCAAATTTTGAAAAATCAAGATCATTAAAGTTCCACTCAAGGTCTTTATAACCGAGGCCCATTTTAGTGCCCTCCATTAGAGCAGATGCTTTATCCCAGAAGATTTGTCCTCCAATTTTATAAAAACCCAAAGCAGGATTTTTAGTTAGAGTTTGATAGTCCATCTTGATCATATAATTAATTATCCTTAATTGGCAATGAGAATTAAATAAGTTGACATAGAGTTCTCTAGATGCTATAATAAGTTGTGGTCGTGAGTGGAATTGGCAGACCTGCCGCCTTTTCCGAAAGGAAGGGTTGGTGTCGGGGCAACGCTGTAAGCACAGCCTTTGTAGGTTCGAAACCTACCGACCACACCAAAGGATAATAATGATAAGAACAGAAATCCCGAATATTAATCCAGACAAATACATATACGAAACAGACTTAAAATTTGGACAAGATTTTAGTGAAAAAATTTTAAGTAAGGTATTAAACGAAGGTTCTGATTTTCTTGTCCCTAGAAAAAAATATCTACATCCTAGAAAACATATAGAACAATTAAAAGACCCTAGTATCGTTAAAAGTTTTGACGAAGGAAAGAGGTTCTATAGAAGGATGATGCAGTATAGAGATACATACTCCGAGTCTGACTTTATAGACTTTCAACAGTTCTTTATGCCGGAAGACGTGCTGAAAGAATTCTGGACACTAATTCCCGATTGGCTAAAAGAACTCGTACCCAATAAAACATACGAAGACAAGGAATGGGGTAAAGTTCCAGAATGGGTAAGAAATGTAGTTCCCGGGGAGCCCATGCCGTGTGTACAAATTAGTCAAAACGGTAAACTTCTTGCACCGCATAAAGGTCATCCTAGACAAAGCTCGTTGTTTATGCTTCTTCAAGGCAACAGTGAAGAAACATATTGGTACAGAGAAAAAGAACCGTTTGAGGTTTTTGATTATTTTCGTGTTCCCGATTTAGATAAAATAGAACATGTTGTTACTGCTAGATTAGAGCCTTTCAAATGGTATGTGTTTAATCACAAAGAATGGCATAGTGTTCATCGATTTGGCTCAGGAAAAAGAATCAATATTGGGATAGACTTTGATAGTATCTCAACTACGGATCTAATCGAATTAATTAAATCTAAACAATGACAAAATATCTAAAGGCTAGTCCAACATCTTTATTCATACTCCAAGTAATATCTACAATTATCATATTGCTAGGAGTATTTTTTGTTGACACTACCTTTTCTTATTTCTTAATTTCTATTTTATTTTTTTATTTCTATAGTATTATAGGTATAAGCATGATGCTTCATAGGTACTATAGTCACAAAGCCTTTGAACTAAATTTAGTATTCAAATGGATCTTTACTTTGTTTGCAGTACTAGCAGGACGAGGAAGTCCGTTAGGGTGGGTGTACATACATCGAATACATCACACAACAAGCGACACTGAAAAAGATCCTCATAGTCCTCATTACAGTAATTTTAAATTTATTGGATTCAGGCCGAACTATGACAACAGCAAACAAATCAATTATTTTATTGTTAAAGAATTACTAACACCAGCACATATTAATATAGACAAGTATTATATGCTTATAATATTTTTATTTGTTATGCTTCTAGCAGTAATCGATTACAATCTTGTCTTCTATGCCTGGGCCTTACCAGTATTTTTAGTAAGTGTTAGTCAAGTATGCTTTAACTATTTCTGCCACATGAAAGGTTATAGAAACTTTGATACAAAAGATTATAGTACAAACAATATATATCTGTGGCCTTTTATTTTAGGAGATGCATGGCATAATAATCATCATGCACAGGCACAAAATATCTCATCAAAAGTTAAGTGGTGGGAGTTTGATCCTTTAGCACTTTTTATTAAAATGGTGAGCAAGTGAATGGATTAGGAAAAAACAATTGGTTGCAGTATCATTTTTCCGGCAACTCGTCGAGAGTAAACGACTCTGATAATCTATCTATATCGTTAAACAACTCTCCTACTAAATTCTGTCTTTTCGAAAGAGCCTGCAAAAACGTAGCAAGAGAAATATTTGAATTACATAAGCATCAAAAGATTTATGTTGCTATGAGCGGAGGGTGCGACAGCGAAACAGTAGCCAATACGTTTTATAATGAAAAGATAACTTTTATTCCTATAATAAATGAGTTTTACTATGCAGGCATAGAAGTTTCGTATGCAGACACCTGGTGGGCTAAACGGTGGTGCCAGGAAAAAAGAATTGAACCCTACATCAATAGGTTAAATGTTCGAGACTTGGTAACTGAACTTTTACCTATTGCAGAAAAAATTAAGGCAAGAAAATTATTTTCCATACAAAACTTATTACTTGCAGAACATGCAAAGGCACACGATGGGATCTTAGTTAATGGGCAGGCCTTTATAGAATACTATCCTGACCTAACCCTTGACTATCTTAAAGATGTTATTCGAGATCCCGCGTTCGAAAGTAATAAATCTGGCTGGCTGATACACGAAGATGACTTTTATATAGACATGAACGACCCCGGCTACCACCCGTATAACTTCTTAAGTTGGAATCCAGAGATTGTATTATCTTACATCAAGTCCAGAAACATGAAACTAAATTCTGAAGAAAACAAATTTAGAATTATGAATTGCTTGCCAAGACCAAAAATCGGAAGTCCAGACATTGTTTGGACCTTTTTAGGAGAAGTACAGAAAACTCTCAAGCAAAAATACGGAACTAGCGAAGTATTCTTTTTAGGCTCGCATGACGAACTAATAAGTAAACTAGAAAGTTCTAATCCTATATATAGAAAGAAATTATGAGTGATGCATTTAACAATTTTGTTCACTGGGCGTGGCAAAGAAAGTCAGAGTTAACAAAGATTATTTTTGAAAGAACTAGTGGAGAAGTTTATCAAGGACCATTTAAGGGAATGAAAATATTGCCAAAATGGGCATGGGGTGATGGAGATACTGCTGGTAAACTTTTAGGTTTATACGAGTGTGAACTGTTTGAACATATTGAACAAGAAATAAAAAAGAATCCCGACCTTATTATCAATGTAGGGTGTGCAGAAGGGTTTTACGGAATCGGGCTTGGAAAAAGAACAAATGCCCAAGTTGTCTTAATTGATGTGTCTAACGAATTGCTAGCCATTGCTAGAGAAAATGCAAGTGTAAACAAGGTTAATAAGATACAATTTAACAGCAATAGTTCTATAGAAACATTAAACAATTATCTAAACAAATTCAGTCGACCGTTCATCTTTATGGACTGCGAAGGATTTGAAGAAGAACTTTTGTTTCCTGAACAGATGCCCGCTCTTTCTCATACTAGTCTAATTGTAGAAAGCCATGATTGTTTTAGGCCAGGAATTACAAACAGAATAATCGAAAGGTTTGCTAATACACACGATATAAAACTTATTACTCAAGGTTCTAAGAACCCTTACAGTTCTATAACACATGACCTAAGCGACTATGATAAAGTGCTTTTATGTTGTGAGGGCAGGCCTAGCACAGCAAGTTGGTTATATATGGTTCCTTTATTATGAAATATGTAATTTACAAAGAGCCAATCCTACACATTATTGTAGAAGATGTGCTGCCTCCTATTATAAATTCAATGATGCTAAAGGAGATCGAGAGATTGATTCCTTACATGCAACCTGGAAAAGTTGCTAAGGGCAATACAAATTCTGTTGAAGGCGAACTTAAAAGCAATTTTAATCTGTGGCTATTTCAGTTTTATCAAAAATATACTCCCCAATTTGACATAGCAAAGAATTTAGAAAAGTATACATGGACTGACAAACTAAAAGAAGCATTTAAAGAAACAGGCGATTCTCTTTTTATGAATACGCTGTTTACTGACAACAGCCAGATGTTACTCAGCAAATATGTAGGAGGGGATCATTACAATTGGCACCGAGATTATAATCAACTCTTAACTATGAACTATATGTGTGCAACAGAGCCATTAAGTTTTTCGGGTGGGGATTTTGTAATAGGGGATTGGGATAGGAAAGAAGAATTAATAAGAGTACCTTTTAAAAATAATTCTATGGTTATCTTTCCTAGCAGAGTTTGGCACAAAGTTACTCCGGTACAAAACTTTAACGGAAAAAATAAAAACGGTAGATTTACCATCCAATATTGGCCAGGATTGAAACATCTCAAAGACGTTTGACTTCAGATATTAGTTAACATATAATATACATACTTAAATAAACGCACTATGACAAAAATTTACGATTGCTTTACCTTTTACAACGAGTTCGATATTTTAGAACTAAGATTACAAGAACATTGGGACTATGTGGATAAGTTTGTTATCGCAGAAGCCAACACAACACACCAAGGCGCCCCAAAAGAATTTCTACTAGAGCAAAATTGGGACCGCTTCAAACCATATGCAGACAAGATTGTACATATCAAAGTAGACGACATGCCAGTTCATGCCAATGCATGGGTTCCGGAAAACTTTCAACGTAATGCTCTAGCAAGAGGACTAATGGATGCAGACGAAGGAGATGTTATCTTAGTCAGCGACTGTGACGAATTAGTTAGAGATGCGGCTTTAGAATATATGAAAGAAAGCGAACACGACTTGTTTGCTACCCGTATTCCTCTGTTCTACTTCAAACTTAACTACATGATGTATCAACCTAATAGCACACTAATCGGTGCTATCGGTGTTCGTAGAAAATATCTACAAACTCCACAGAAGATTAGAGACATGGGTGTAGCACTAATGCAACGTCCTTGGGATTATAACGACGGTCGTCAGTGTAGTATTCCCCATGCAGGCTGGCATTTTAGTTACTTTGGTAACGATGATCATGTAAAAAATAAAATTAAAAGTTTTGCACACCAAGAGACTAATAACGAATATATTCTTAATCAAATTAATCTCGACGACATCTTTAAAAATAAAAGAGGTCTTGATGCAAAGAACACATCAGAAAAATTTGAGATTGTAGAAGTGGATGAATACTTTCCTAATACAGTCGTTAACAATCCGGAAAAATATTCCGACTTCATTTTACCTAACGCAGAAGCAAATGTGTTAGACTTTTTACCAGCAGAGTGAACATGTCAGATCAAAAATTTAGATTTCATATTTTAGGGCTACCGCATACGGTATCTAGCAAAGAGTATAATGCCTGTGCTTACACACAAAAAGTTGTTAAGTTTGGCAAGATGATGAAGGAGCGTGGGCACTACGTCATTCATTATGGACACGAAGAAAGCGACTTAGTATGCGATGAGCATGTTACAGTTAGTACCAATCGTGATTTAGAAATTGCTTACGGTAACTATGATTGGCGCAAGAACTTTTTTAAGTTTGACACTAATGATCATGCTTACCAAACATTCTATGCAAACGCAATTCGTGAAATTGGCCTAAGAAAGCAACCGAAAGATTTCTTGTTACCGTTCTGGGGTTCAGGTGTCCGTGCTATCTGCGATGCACACAACGATATGATCGTAGTAGAACCGGGAATTGGATATGCTGGTGGTCATTGGGCACGTTGGAAGATTTTTGAATCGTATGCTATCATGCATGCCTACTTCGGCCTACAGTCAGTAGGAACTTGTAATCAAGATTGGTATCATGCAGTTATTCCTAACTACTTTGATTTAGACGACTTTGAATTCGCTCCAGAAAAGAAAGAAGATTACTTTTTATATATGGGCCGTGTATACGAAGGCAAAGGGACGCACATTGCTATCGAAGTTACAAAGGCGTTGAATCAAAGATTAATTATTGCAGGACAAAATAATCTTGCATCAATGGGTTACGATAAAACTCCCGACCATGTTGAGTTTATAGGATATGCTGATGTTCCTACACGAAAACGACTAATGAGTCGTGCCAAAGGTGCGTTTGCGGCCAGCCTGTATACAGAACCATTCGGCGGTGTACAAATTGAAATGTTGTTAAGCGGTACTCCTACTATTACAACAGACTGGGGTTCATTCAGTGAAAACAATATTCATGGTGTAACAGGTTATCGTTGCAGAACATGGGATCAGTTTATGTGGGCTGCAGAAAACATCGGTAACATTAAACCAGAGAATTGTCGCAAGTTTGCCGAAAACTTTAGTTTAGAAAATGTAGCGCCAATGTATGAAGAGTACTTCCAAATGGTATATGACGTACATAACGGTAAGGGATGGTATGAACGACACCCCGAACGTAAAGATATGAATTGGCTTGCTCGTCGACATCCAGGGCTTGATCTATGAAAAGAGTAGTATTTTATTTCGAGCCCAACTGGGCATTTGGAACTGTACACTACGAAATGATGAAATATTTGTGGGAGTACGGGTTTGATTGTAGGTTACTTCCTTGGAACAAAAGTTATACTCGAGAAGAAATGCTCGAGTTAAACTATAACACTGATTTGTTTGTAACTACTCCGCACGGTTGGCGTTTCCTCGGATACAACTATGCCACGGTCATGCCTCAACAATGTGTTATTGTTAGCCATGCTAAACTAGACATGACAGAACTTGTTCATTATCACGGCTACGAAGATTTTGATAAGTTTTACAAATATGCTTGTGTAAGTCAATGGTTAGTTGACCTAAGTAAAGAACTAGGTATTCAACGACCTGCTGAACTTGCACCTGTTGCTATTAATTACAACGCATTTAAGATGGAGCCAAACGATTCTCTACGTGTTGTAGGTTACACGGGTAGTTTTCACAAGCGTGAAGAATTTGGTCAAGATATGGTTCAATCAAATTTAGCACAACCTAAGTATCATAAACGTGGATGGCTTGTAGAAGAAGCAGTTCGTAGAGCAGGGTTAGAATTTAAAATAGCACAACAATATCATAACAGTTATGTAACTATGCCCGGCTTTTATAAAGGAGTCGATGCTGTTATTGCAGCCAGTACAGAAGAAGGTGCAGGACTACCGGTAATGGAAGCAGGTGCTGCTGGTAAACTAGTAATTAGTACTGCTGTAGGGCACTGGAATCAACGGATCGGAGACAAAGGTGGTCACGCTGTTCCTGTAGAAGAAAACGAATTTTTAGAGCGTACAGTAGAAATACTAAGTTACTACAAAGACAACCCTGACAAATATAGGGCTAGATGCAGAGAAATTCAGCATCATGCTCGCAGTTACGATTGGGATCATGTCATAGAAAAGTGGGTTAATTTGCTGAGTTAACCGCTAACATAATACTAAGCGAATTCTGATAACTATTATGTATAAGGAAGACATAATGACCAAAAGCTCAAACTTTGACTGGTCTTGTGTAGATCGAGACATATTAGCACATATGATTCGCTTAGGCGAGTCGTCATTTGTAGGCAAAGCCCTACAACCTACTTCTTTTGCCAAAAAAATAAGAAACATATTCAAATTCTTTGAACTTCCTATTAAAGTTCGATGCGCTTATAATCAAGCAACAAGACCAGAACATGTATGGATCGGTGGGCTTTACGAAGGCACTAAGGACAAGCAATCTAAAAAATTCATTACAATTATAACCCAATTTAATGAACAAGGAAAGTCTGTAAAAATATCAAAAGATATGTTTAGAAGAATGTGCTATACTGTAGCAGATACTATATTGCATGAAGTCATACACATGAGACAGTATAGAAGAAGGAACTTTAAAGATATCCCGGGATACTATAGTACTGCAAGTTCTGGCAAGAAAAGAGCAGAACAAACATACTTGGGACACCCAGACGAAATAGATGCTTACAGTTTTAACATAGCATGTCAATTATATGATCGTTTCAATGGAAACGAAAAAAGAATAATAAATTATCTTAACACAAATTTACAAGACGGTAGGCTTAAAAAAGATACATATAAAATGTACCTCGAAGCCTTCGATTACAATCAAAAACACACAGTCATAAGAAAATTAAAAAAGAAGGTTGTACACTATCTCCCAAATGCAGAAATAGGTAAACCTTATAAAACTTCAGATTGGTTAAAAAAGTGAAAAAGAATAAAAAAATAAAAAAGTTTAATTGTTGTCCTAAATTAAACAAACCAGTAGTAATTCCTACAAGGAAAGAGATTTTAGAGATATTAGATGATCTAAAACCAACTATAGTAAATCAATTTTTAACAATCGATGAATTTGTACAAAATTACGGTGTGTTTATAGGAACAAGATTTAATGTTGATGTCAAACATGCAGAAGCCGGCCAGGTAGATCCCAATGACATGGACCTTAGCGGATACTACGACGGAGGTCTAGACGAGTTCGGTGATGTTCCAATCGAAGTCTACTTAGTTACCAATCCCATGCAGGATGTAATCATTGTAGACGAATCACAGTTTAATGTTATTGCTAGAAGAATTGCCGATACATTAAGTCATGAAGTTATTCATATGAAACAATATCGTGCTAGAGATTTCCTTGAAGTTGAAACAGTAGGATATGTAGAAGTCGAAGATGAAGAAGAAGAAAACAGATATTATTTAAGTAGCCCAGATGAGATCAACGCCTATGCTTACAATATCGCTAACGAACTCTTAGACCGTCATGCATTGCCTGTTGTTTTAGAAAAATTAAATGAAGTTTCAAAAATAGAAATCGAAGACAGCGTTAACCTTTGGGCATACGTTCATGCTTTCGAAAAGAATACCAATCACCCTGTACTCAAAAAACTTTTCAAACAAGTATATAAGAGTGTTGTAGATTTATCCAAAAGGTATTGACAAAACCAGTCTAATCGTGTATTATTAAAACATGATTAGACTTCTTACTCTATCTATCCTAGTAATCTCGTTATTTGGGTGCGCTTCTAAACCAGAAGTTATATCCGAATACCGTGCTAGCATTGTTCCTGTAGATTGTCTAAATCAAAAAAATATAACTGACTGGTTATCAAGAATGATTTCAGTTGCAAACGAACAAGGATCAAATGCAGATGCTATCAAGTACAAACTTTGGCAGATTCGTTCTAGTTGCCAGTCTTTTTAATCCAAATGCATTTGCGTCAGACTTCTACCCTGACCATTTAAAAATTAGGCACGAAATTATTAGCATTCAACCCAATTGCAATATTGCCAAACAACAAATCGAATGGTTACATTCGATTAGGCCTACCTATTCTGAAAGATCCGATGCAAGGAATAAATTGTTCTTTATTGGAGGGTTTTCTAGGAACTTTTGGCAGAACCGTGATGTTGCAGAAGGCACTATTGACTGGGCAATCGATTACAAAATCAAAGAGATTTTAGAACAATGCAGAAGTTAATTACATTACTGTTGTTAATCTCTTTCAATTCTTACGCACAAGAATGTCGGATGAAGGAAACTTTGCGCTCAAAGGAGAGTACAGTTGTAGAAATGATCCGAAATGTCAAAGCAGAAGTTGTTCCGCACGGTAATCAACAATTGAGATGCAATGTTCAACTCGAAGGATGGGCAAATGGAAAATGGAATTTAACTTCCGGAGATTTCATTTGGAATGGAAATTACTCAAAAGAAAACGCCTGCAAGGCTGCAATTGAATTGGCAAAAAAGAACTTGCAAAATGCGTTAAATTCAAGTACAATAGAAAGTGAAAGTGTTATTGTTTGCGAAGAGCCTTGGCCCAAAGCACAGCCTATTTTAAATCCTAAAGTAGGAACTATCTTAGATAGTATCAAAGGTCTTAGGGTACATCCGCAACATCCGCAACCTTTTTATCACAAAGGCGCCGAATGCCGGTGGTATCTAGAAACAGGATGGAACGGTAAGGATATTTTTCAATTCAATGGCATTGTCTGTCAATACGGTCCTAAATGGATCGTTGTTGATAAATTTTAACACAGAGAGAGGCTTTTATGAAAATGTTTATTGCAGGAACTATTTTTGGTCTAGTGCTGGCAACTGTTGGCTTCGGCGGCATTGCTCGTATGCTTGATAAAGGTATTGATACAGTTAAAACTCAATCACAGGAGATGGCAAAATGAAAAAACTAATTCTAGTTTCAGCAATTATGACATTAGTCGGTTGTTCAACAATGACTGATATTAAGACAGAAACTCTTAGTAAAAAGAGCGTTCCCTCTTGGTATCTAGATCACGTTGATACCGGAACAGAATCTAAAGCATGGTTTAAACCCTGGGATCGGGAAGGCATGTACTATGCTGTAGCAGAAGATGTAAGCCCGTCATTAGAGTTTGCAATGAAGAAAGCAACACTAAAAGCAAAAGCAAAAATTGCAGATCGTGTTAATGGCGAAATGAATAATCGTAGCACAATTAAAATTGACGAAACTGGAACTGTTGATGCTCCTGTTGCTAGAGCACAATCACAAGATGTCATTGTTAATCTAATTGCAGAAAGTGTAGTTAGAACATACGGTGTCGAAAAGAAAATGATTGTGTACAACCCAGAACAACGTCTTTACCGAGCTTTTGTTATGTTGAAGATTAGCCAAAAAGATGTTTCATCGATGGCACAACTATACGATCAAAATAAACAAATTAAACTGAATGGCCGTGTCGGTGGCCAAAGCCTTGAGGATACTACATCCGAAGTATTAAAGCAATCGCAACGATAATCAAAAACTTACATTGCGAAGTCCGAGAAAACATAATTAAAAGAAACAACAACAAAGGACACTATGAAACAAAAACCTAAGTTCAACGTTAGACCGGCGGCGGCTGCGGCAAAGCCGCAGGTTCCTGCACAGACAGCACCATCTGGCGCACAACAAGCACAAGGTAAACCGCCTTCTGTTATGATTGCGGTTCCAGCAATGGAAATGGTTAACGCAGAATTTGCACAACATCTTGCTATGGCGGCTGCTAATATGGTCGCCAACGGTATCAAGATCAATTGTGCATTTAACATTGGATCAGTTATTACTATCGCTAGACGTAACCTAACTGACATTTTCCTTAAGAGCGATTTTGATTTTATTTGGTGGGTCGATAGTGACATGAAGTTCCCAATCGATGCTCCAATTCGTTTGCTCAAGAGACAAAAGCCTATTGTAGGTTGCAACTATCGTCGTCGCCGTTTTCCTAATCCTAACTTTACAGGTATGATGGGTACTAACGGACAGTTTAAGGAATTTGAAACTCGTGACGACAGCCCACCAATGGAACTAATCGATGTTTTACCACACGGTTGTGTTATGGTACACCGTAGTGTTTACGAACAAGTTCCACAACCACACTATCTACAAGAATACATTCCAGAGTTGAATCTTGAGATCGGTGAAGACATCTACTTCTGCCAAAAAGCACAAAAGGCTGGATTTGAAGTATGGTGTGATCAAGAACTGAGCAGAGAAGTTTCTCATATCGGTATTTTCCACTTTAACTACAATCTTAGTGTACCTAAGTAAGAAAGGCGAACTATGTTCGAAAGCATTGAACTTCGTAAAGTAGAGAACGGTATTATTATCGTTCTTCGAACCGAAGAAGAAGAAAAAGAGTACGTATATGATACAACTCGTAAGGCTTTGAAATTTGTAAAAGATTTGCTCGAAGCCAAGGAAGCGAGAGTAAGTTGAGCGAAATTCTTGTAACTGGCGGCAGTGGCTATGTAGGCAGTCATGTTGCTAAGATGCTTTTTGAACAGGGTTACAAGCCCGTAGTATTTGATATGCAGGCTAAAATTAGAGACTGGGCAAGTCCTAATTGGCCTGCTATCTGCGGAGATATTAATAATAAATGGCAACTAGATCGCCTCTTTAGTGAGCACAAGTTCGACGCAGTTATTCATCTAGCCGCAAGTTCAGAAGTTGGCGCTAGTGTAACTGATCCATTAAGGTACTATCTAAATAATGTAGGCGGTACAGCAAGAGTGCTGGAAGCCTGTGCTAATTATAGTGTCAACAAGTTTATCTTTAGTTCTACCAGTTCAGTCTATGGAGAAGTAGATCCTAAAGATTTGCCTACTAAAGAAACACACTCGAAAAATCCAGCAACTAGTTACGGTGCTAGTAAACTAGCAGTTGAGTATATGTTGCGAGATGCCGACCGTGCTCACAACATAAAATATGTTGCCTTGCGCTATTTTAATGCCAGCGGTGCTGCCTTTGACGGTTCTATTGGAGAGTTTAGGGCAAAGCCTACACACCTTATTCCTAGTATACAAGAAGTTTACGACGGAGATAAAGAGTATTTTACCGTTAATGGAATTGATTATCCTACAAAAGACGGAACTGCTGTTCGTGACTTCACTCATATTTGGGATATTGCAGATGCTCATGTAAAGGCTCTAAAATATCTATCCTCTGGCGGAGCAAGTGATGTGTTTAACATCGGGGGCGGCTGCGGCAAAAGTGTTGCCGAAGTGTTGGCCGAATACCAGCGTCAAATGGAACTTCCTATTATTGTACAAGCAGGAAATCGTAGGCCTGGAGACATTCCTATGAATTATGCAGACATTACCAAAGCCAAAGAAGTTCTCGGATGGGAACCTAAAATGAGCGATACTACGTCTATTGTGCAGGATGCAATTAAATGGGCAAAAAGTGAGCAATATAAGAACTGTAGAAATACCCTTCGAAAAAATTAAAAAACCCAACTGGCAAGAAACTTTTCATGCTAGTTCGTTTGGTATTGAGCTTGTTCAATGGTGCAAAGATCAAGGATTGTTAATTTATAAAGACTTCGAATGGCGTTGTGATACCGGAAACAAAAAACTCGTATTTAGGTTTTTCGAAGGAGCAGGAAATATTCCTACAATGTTTATGTTAAAGTTTGGTGGCGGAAATGTTTGAGTTTATTATATTTTTATTGTTACTACAGGTTAAGCATTGGTACATTGATTTTATAAATCAAAATGATGCTGAGATAAAGTCAAAAGGTATATACGGTGACTTAGAAGGAATTAAACACAGCCTTAAGCACGGACTTGGAACATCGGCCGCTGTTATTTTATCATTTGGTCCTTTCTTTGCAGTTTTTGCAGTTGTGCTGGGAATCCTCGATAGTTTAATACATTATCACATAGACTGGGCGAAAAGTAACTGGGGCAATAAAGATATTGCTACTAAAGATTTCTGGGTACATTTAGGGCTAGATCAAATGGCACATCAAGTAACTTACATTGTTTTTCTAGCAATGGCAATATTATGAAAAAAGAATACAACATTAAAGATAAAGTTTGGATCGCAATGGGCGAACGAAAACTTGTCGAAGGTCGGGTAGTTGAAATTATCGACCTAGCACACCTCAAAGAAAATCACAATCCTGATCGTGAACTATATATTATCGAAATCAAAACAGGTATTGATGATATCTACGAAGTCCGAGATTGGGAACAGATTAGTTCTACTGCTAACGGCCCGTTGAATATGTTTCTTTCTATTCGCGAAGAATTAGTTAAAAATAATCGCTACCTCAGAAAGGTAGGAATTCCAGTTCCTAATGTCGAATCAAATTTTCTAGCAGAGGTTGTAGAGGAAATTAGTAAACCTAAGAAGCGACATTATAGAAAGAAAAAATCCTCAAATGAATGATCCGTGGTTGCACATTTTAAGATCTTTAGAACCAGAGCTCGATAGATTGACTGAAATGTTAGTTGCCGGTCCATATTCAAAACCAGAGTTATGGAAAAATAGTCACGGTAAGTGGGCAGTAACTATTCAAGAAGTTTGGAACGATAATACTATTTCGGATGTTAATTTAAGTGTAAATTTTAATAATTGTATTATTTGGACAGAGGAAGAACTTAAAAAATGGGAGTGCAAACGTACTTCCTACGATACTTGGGTTTTTAAATCAAAACGCGACGCTGAAAAATTTATAACACTATTTTTACTACAATGGCCAAACTAGAATGCAAAGTAATCGACGGAAAAGTTTATACTTTCCATAAAGTAGTCGTACACACCTTTCTTCTAGGTGATGTCGATGATCCGGAAATTTATGCTGCCGAACCAATATGGAAATGGCAACAAACAGATGCGGGTAAATTTGTAATGGAAAATGCAGCCGAGCAACCTGTATTTCATAGCCAGTTAGATCATTTAAGTTACGGTTATAAGTTTGCAATTACAGCCATCTTGGAAGAAAAAAAATTAACCGAATATTACCTTAAGTTCGGTAAGCCAAAACATCTAGTAATCAATTGACTTTTTTTGTGTTTTAATATATAATTGTATCATGAAAAAAATAGTATGGCATAGCAATACCTGCAAAGTTAAGCAGGCTAATTCAAACAAAGAAGTAGAAGCAGAAGTAATGGCGTTCAACGAGGGTAGAAATTTAACTGTTGTTTTAAACAAATCTGTTAAACTTCTTATGACATGGAATGGTAGAGTCTATGAGGGCAGGATGGCCGGATTGGACTTTATTACTGGAGGCCCAGAAATTAAAAAATCACAAGGTACAATTAGAGGATAAAATGGCGCAACACACAAATTACTGGACCTGTTCAAAATTTGCCGACTGGCTTCGCGGCACTACCAAACTAAAAATGGGTACCAGCGAAGAATGGGCTGAATGGGAAGATCGCGCTAAAAAAGAGCACCCCATTCGCTGGTGGCTTGCTGAAGAAGGACTAGACCATATTCAAGACTTCGTCACTTGGCCTATAAGGAAAATTTATGATGCCAAATATTACATTAACAATCGTTGGGTCACTCGCACACATGCTCTTACTGCCCATTCTAGGGATATTAAGCCTGGTCAATGGTGTGACGTGGGAAATCGCTTTCTTCCCTGTCTTTTTAATGAACTTGTGGATTTTGTTGAAGTCGAACTAGCATGGTGGCATCTAGCATGGAACAGTGAAGAACGTTCCAAATACAATATGCCATGGTGGGCAGTAGGTTGGTGGCGTGTTCGTCTGTGGCGCTGTCCAGAAGCAGGCATTGATAATCTCAAATGGCAAATGAATATTAAAGCCGACGAGGGTTACGGACTTAAAGAAGGTGACAAAGGTTGGAATGAACCTACTCGCCAGGCTATTAATGCTAAAGAAATTTACGACCTCTACACATGGTGGACTACTACATATCGTAACCGTCCCGATCCACATGATGCAAGTGGATGGAGCGAGTACTGCGACCGTATGCGCCAAGAAAAGGGTGAAGGCATTCGCTGGATTGGTGTAGAATCGAGCGTTAAAGAAACTAAAGCATTAGGTAAAAAGGCTCTCAAAGATCTTCAAAAAATTGAAGCCGCTTATGAGAAAGAAGACGAAGAAATGATGATTCGTCTTATTAAAATTAGACAAAGTCTTTGGACATGAACACAACACCTAGCGATCATGAAGTTATTCTAGATTGGGAACCTCATCATAGTACTATATGGTGGAATGAACAGTGTGCTAAAGTACTAGAAGTTTTTGGACTGCCGGGGGAGCGTTACATCTACACTCCTTCGGTAGATTTTATGACATTTACATTTAAAGACAAGAAGGACGCCTTTATGTGTAGACTAATGTTTTCGGATGCCTAAAGAAAGGAATTATTATGGCTGTTTGGAAGATTCAAAATTATCATAAAAAGAATGCTGTTGAAAGACAGTTCTGGACAAAAGACGGTGTTACAGTAACCAAAGACGAAGGCTTTCGTTGGGGTACTTGGACTTGCGAAAGCGACGAAAAGCCAGATATTGATTTAGACAATCCGGAAGGATACGAAGTTCTATTCGGAGACTATGACTGGGAAATGGACTCAATGGATGACGGCTGTTGGGTTGAATGGACATTTCCCGATGACATGCCCGAAGAAGAACGAGAACGTATCCAAGCTCTTTGGGAAGAAGATTGGTACGAAGGCATGGAAGGTGACGGTTGGAGCAATGATGATACCGAGCATTGGATCTACGGTCCTTTACAGTTAACCAACGTCGACACAGGCGAAGAATTTGTAGGAGAAGAATAATGGCATCCCGTAAAAAGCAAATTGCAGAATTAAAAGCAAAAGACGAACCTACTGTAGTTGTCGGCTCACATTTAACAGTTATTACTCATCCGGATGGTAGCACAGAATTAATTTGGGACGACGAGGCATTGGAACGAGATGTTCGAGAGGCTATCCTTAAGGCCGAATCTGTCATTCCTGTAGCAGAAGAAAAACCAAAACGGACTCGCAAGAAAAAAGATGCGTGAACTCCTTATAGCGGCCGCCACTTTAATTGCGGCTCTAATTTTTCTGCTTACAGGATTTGGCGAATCAGAAGAAAGAGTGTATAATTGTGACTTAGCAGAGTTTCATCCAGATTACCCTGCTAAGGTCAAAGAAGAATGTCGCCGTTTACGATCACCACCTAAATACACAACATGAAACCCAGTACTAGCCCAGAACGTCATACTTTTCAAAAGGAAGCATACATCAAGCGCAAGGAAGAAGCAGGCGAAGAACCCAGCCAAGATTACCTTGACATGTTTGAGAAGGTCATTGAGGATGCTAAAAACAAGTGGAGTGATCCCAAGAGAAAACTAAACAGCATGGAGTGGGATCTACTTACTACTAACTGGATTCTAGAAAAGGTGCGGGGAGACAATGTCTACGCACAGCATCTCTATGCCGCAATGTGTAATAACGATTTCCAAAAGTTAGACACTATGCCCATTTTGAAGAACGAGACTTGGGGTTGTTCGTGGCGATACGCAGGCGGTATTGTGGCAGATATGCAACAAAAGGGTGACTACATTGATTGGTACTGTTCGGGTATTAAAAACGGGCATCCGGACGATGTTGATCTAACCAAATTTAGTGAAGAACAACTAGCATGGCATAAAGAGGCCCAAGCCTATGTAGGTGAAGGCTGTATTACTGAAGAAATCCGAATCGATCTACAACGATTAGGTTGGGTGCCGGCGCCCGGTGGCGACTGGGAAAGCATGTAATTTTGGTAAAACCAAGTCTTGACAAAGACTTCTTTTGGCTATATAATAATAACATACTGAAACGCAAAGGAGCACAAATGGCTACCAAACTTCAAAAAGCAAGCATTGCAATTCGCACTAACAAAGGTCGCGATATGAGCCCAAAGTGGGACGGCGCTGACGAGTGGACTAGCGAAAAGTTTACTGGACATTTCCGTCATGCTATGGAATGGTATCGTCTAGAAAGTTCTGTTAAAGAACTCAAACCCAAACTTGTAGAGTGGATGAATATGAACGGCTACGACAAAGCCGATTCTAATGCCATTCGTAAAACTAAAGACAAATATTTTAACGGCACTATGGTGGGCATTGCCGCTTGCCTTGTTAAAGGTATGCCCGAAGTTCACGAAGGCTTTAACCAAGGTCGTGATACTGGCGCATGGCTACGCAACGAAATTGAGAAAGTTCTCAAAGATGGTGCCGATGACCGAGAAGAAGATGAAGATGCTCCTAAAATTGTTGAAAAGGTGGCCGCACCTGTTATTACCATTCAAGATCGTCTGCGTGATGCCGCTGGCACAATGAGCGAAGAATTGGATGCCGCAATCGATGCTTGGATTATGGATCCAGAAGGTTTTAATCCTAAAGAATTTAAAATTGTCAATTTGTTGCGTGGCAAGGGTGCCAAGGCTCCCCATACTCGTTACATTAAAAGTTTCTTCCAACGTGGCCATGCAGAACTGTTGGAATTGGCATCCGGTGATGCTGATGAACAGTTGCGTGAAGCATATAAGCACAACAGCCGCAAGAACGTTAAGAAACTAATTGAGTTCTATGACAGTATCATGGCTGCTTGTGATCAAATTGCCGCAGAGCAAAAGGTACTTAAGAAGCCCCGTGCTAAGAAAGTCAAACCTGCAGAGCAGATTGTTTCCAAATTGAAGTTTAAGGCTGTTGACGATAAGTTGGGAGTAGTGTCAGTGCCGGCGGCACAGATTATCGGTGCCCAGGCTGCGGTAGTGTATAACACCAAGACCCGTAAGTTGGGCGTGTATATTTCCAAATCGTCAGCAGGTCTTAATGTTAAAGGAACTAGCATCATTGATTATACTGACAAGAGTTTCCAAAAGACTCTGCGTAAGCCCGCTGAACAACTCAAAGAGTTCAAAGAGCAAAATACGCAGAAGCGTGTAGAAACTTGGTTTGGCAAAATCAAGAGTGTAGAAACTGTCCTTAATGGACGGATGAACGCAGATATTATGATTTTGAAAGTTTTCAAATAACATAATTTTGGTAAAATTAGCCGTTGACAAGTAGGTAAAACCAGTGTATAATTAATACATAGACAGCAACACACTACCTAGAAAGGTTCCAAATGATTCTCAATAACGCTCCTGCTAACGAAGCGATTGTATCCAATGTTGGCGAAATTGGCGAGTTCCGTATTCGCAACTCAGCCAAAGCATTTAACATTCTGTCCAGCGGCCTGTACGCCAACAAGGTTCGTGCTATCATCCGCGAACTTTCTTGCAATGCAGTTGATTCGCACACTGCCGCAGGCCGAGCAGATACTCCGTTCGATGTACATCTGCCCAATACCCTCGAACCTCATTTTTCTATCCGTGACTACGGTACTGGTCTTTCACATGAACAAGTTACAAACATTTACACTACATATTTTGAGTCTACTAAGACTGATAGCAATGCCTTCATCGGCGCTTTGGGTCTCGGCTCTAAGTCTCCTTTTAGTTATACTGATAACTTCACCGTAACCGCTATCAAAGATGGTGTTAAGGGTATCTACACCGCTTTTATTAACGAAGCAGGCGTGCCTAGTATTGCTCTAATGATGCAAGAAGAGACTACTGATCCTAGCGGAGTCGAGGTTCGATTCTCTGTTAACGATCGTTATGACTTCGACAAGTTCCGTCAAGAAGCTCGCAACGTCTACAAGTATTTCAGCCGTAAGCCTGTCATTACTGGCAACGATAGTTTCACCTTTGAACTAGTTGATTACGAAACCAAGGACATCATTCCTGGTGTTCACAGTTACAAAACTGCAGGCTATCATAGCATTGCCATTATGGGCAATATTGCTTACCCTATTGAGATTCCCAAGTCTGACAACAGCCTCGGCGATCTGCGTAACCTGTTGAGCTGTGGGTTGGAATTGCACTTTGGTATTGGCGAGTTGGACTTCCAGGCCAGCCGTGAAGGCCTGAGCTACATTCCGCAGACTATTTCCAGTATCAAGTCTAAGTTGGAAGCGGTTAATACGGCGCTGGCGGAGGTTCTGGCTAAGGAAGCCAATGCTATCTCTAACCTGTGGGATCGTGCTATCTTTGTTTCTAAGAAGAAAGAAGTTCGCCTGTGGGCAACTGCTGTCACAGAATACGTTACTAAAAATCCGTTTCCTACATTTGACAGTCATCACGGCTACGGTGCTCGTCCTAAGACTTTCAATTTTAAATTGGAAGACTTGGCTAAAAATTGGAATATTCAAATTAAGCATCTGATTCAAACTCGTGGAGGAAAAACTATCCAAAACGGCAAGGTCAGTACAGAATATGCTCCTGGCCATGCTAAGGACGCTAACGGTCATTACATCACTTGGGGTGCATGGAATATTCCAGTAGACTCCGGTAGCGTGTTTGTTATCAACGACACTAAGACCGGTTGCGCTGAACGTGCTCGTTACCACTTCCGAGAAGAAGGTTCCAATCATTACAGCCGTAACATTTGGTGCTTGGAGAAGGTCGACAAGACTAAAGACATGGATCTTAAGTCCTTCTT
>JACCEE010603499.1_pt1 | contig 20174 bp, 22 predicted proteins | sample 7449931 | NCBI WGS metagenome assembly JACCEE01 (sample SAMN15323457, study PRJNA562643) | freshwater metagenome | isolation source: river surface water | place: USA:Blue River Watershed | collected 2017-08-19 | reverse complement strand
TTGATAAATGGTATTTTTATCGTAACTTACTACTTGAACATAAAAGTAATATTAAGTTGTTTCTTACGTTGTGTGCTGATAGCAACAATAAACACATAATAGATGACTGTAAAAAACATTTTAAAGGATGTAAGATAACAATAGTACCTAATAGAGGTTTAGATTTATTACCATTTTTAGAGTCATTACAAAATATAGATGATAAGCAACATCCATATTTTATTAAGCTGCACGCTAAAAAATCTATCATATTTGATAGCGATAATGAAAATCTATGGAACAGTGTGCTTTCTCATTCACTTTTAGGTAGTAATGATATACTACAAAGTAATATCAATAATTTGAATGATAATATTGGTGCAGGTTGTTTAGACACTTTCATTTTGAGTAATAACGAACGACAACATACATATAAAATACAAGAGTTGTGTAGAGTATTGAAAATAGATTACACTAAATGTTGCAACAAACCTATAATGACAGGTGGTATCTTTATAGGTAACACAAAAATTTTTAAAGATTTCTTTAATAACAAATATTTAAGCATTTTGAAGAACTATCTTGAATATGGTAAAATCAATGAAAGCAAATCTACATATGTACATGCATTAGAATGTATAATAAGTTATTTTTTATATAATAACGAGTATAAAATACATGAAATAAAATTACCAAGTATAAAAATTTATAATAAGGAGATCGATAGTTATTTGAATCTTATAAACACCTTTAATAACCATTGCTACATAGTGGAGAACCCTGTCGTTAACGGTAGAGTGATGAACACTACCGAGCAATATATTGAAATAGCTTGGGACAATACATATGATAAACGTTCACAAAGATATATTAAAATAAAAGATAATACATATCAAAGACAGGTTAAAAACAACAATAGTACAGGTTTTGATGTGGTTGAATACAAATCTTTAAACAGAGATTTAATACATTTATCAGATGAAGAAGCTGAAGAGCATTATCTCACCCACGGTATCAAAGAACAACGAGTTTATAAACTGGATACAATAGAAGGTGTGTTTGATAAGCAATTTTATGCTAAAAAGTATAATATAAAACCTGAAAATGCTTTATATGAATATATTAAAAAGGGTAGATTTGAAGACAGAATTTACAACTCTTTAATAGAAGATGGTTTTGATTACAGTGAATATATATGTAGTCTCAATTTAAAGGGAGAGAGTATTAATATCAATCAATATGAAGCTCTTAAACACTTTAAAGACTCCAATACAAAAGATTATAAAAAAATAGAGCGAATAGATATTATTGACGACGTTAAACAAATAACGCTTAAAAACACAAAATGTATATATGTTGCTTCAATTAGAAATAAAAACGATAAAGCGCTAGCGCTACAAGATTTGTTTCAACTTAAAAAGTATTGTAATATTATATATGTTTATACTGATTCTAAAAGTTTTGAAAAGGTAATTACAGAAACATATAAAGACATACAATGTTTCTACAAACAAGCAACAAACTATAAATGGATGTATGAATGTTACATACATGGTTTAGAAACAACTAATATTAAGAAACATTATAATACCCTTCTACTTACTAATAAAACAGTAATAGTACGAGATTTAGAAAATGTATTAAAATCTTCTCAAGAAAATAATGCAGACTTTATTTCTCTTACAAGTGAATGTAGTAAACATGTATATAATGATTGTTTAAACTTTAAATTACATCATTATTTTCTTTTCTTTAAAAAGAAGAATGACAATTTCTTAAAAGACTTCTTTAGTAATATTATAAAAACGCAAGCTACATACACTTTATACGAATTTGTTGAGTTTGAATTTACTAAACACTTATTTGAAAATAAAAAAGTTGTAAAATCGTTTTTAAGAACTAATGATTTTAAAAATGTATTATGGAACAGCTTACATCAGTTTAATGTAAGTAAAGAGCCTGATTTATTATATGAAAATAAAATACCTATAATAGATAAACAAAATTTATATTATTTCACCAATCTTATACCTCAAGATTTTATAAAGAAAGACAAAAACACACTTAGATTAACACAGTGGTTAGAGAGTGATAATATAATACGAAGTAAAATACAAAAAAAGATATGCGCTATTATAAATGTTTTTACTGAAGACAATATTGACGAGTTTGCTAAGTATATACGAACATTATACGTAAAGTGTAATAAGATAACAGTTTATATAACAGGTAATTTTCAAGCATTTGAAAAACTTAAAAAACGTACTAAGAAAGAATTATTCTATATTAATTTTCCTAACAAAGGAATGGACATTGGCCCATTTATGAATGTTCTAAAACATTTTCTTGATGAAGAAAAAGAGTTTGATTATATAGTAAAACTACAAGAAAAACGTACTGTGCATTGGAGAAAATACATGTTCGATAATATTATTAATAATCTCGAACATTACTGTAAGCTTTTAGATAAAAAACAAGTATCAATATGCGCTCCCTATAGATATCTTTTAAATTTAGACAGTTTAAATGAAACAACTATCAACTATATAGTGAGTAGATATGATTTACCTTTTAACTATGCTTTTGAATCTACATATAATGGTTTTATAGGAGGTACAATGTTTATTATGAAACATAGTGTATTTAACAGCTTTATTGATTTGTATAATATAAACTTAGAATATGAAATTAGTATTTTAGAAGAAGGTTCTGTTGTTAACGATTTTCCTACATACACACATGCATGGGAACGTATGTTTACATGTGTAATACCTACAGTTATGGAGACAGAATTAAAATGTATATAATAATTTTTGTTAATAAATAAATATGTAACCATATATGGCAGGAAAATACACATCTACTATTGATAGAGAAGAATGCATAGGTGACTCTTTAGTTACTATCAATAATAATTTTGCTAATTTAGATAGCGCTGTTGAAACACTATCTACAACTTCTCATGCATGGGTACGTAGTGTTAGTACCAATCTTAATAATCAAATTACATGGTACAGTAAATATCAAACACAACTAACAACAGCTACAGAATGGTTGAGTAGTAATTTTGATAGGCAAACATCTACATACACATGGGTTGAAAATAATAGTGGAAATGTAGGAAGTACTGTTACTGAGTTTAATAAGGTAAGTAGTAATCTTACTAAAAATCTTACATGGTTTAACACATACGGTGATTTATTAACTAATTCATACCTTACAAGAGCGTTTGAACTAACTCGCAAAAAAAGTATTAATGTAGTAGCAGACAGACAAGACCCTAGCAAAAATAATGTAGAATCGTTGTATTCGGATTATAGTTCTTTATTAGGTGGTTATGCAAATAGATTGAGAGGGGATTTTAACATTCTTGCTGGTGGTAAGACAAATGTCGTTGAAGGTTCAGCGAGCATTATTGGTTGTGGTGTGTCCAATAGAATTAATGGTAATAATAGTATTTTATTAGGAGGTACGTTAAATTTAGTTACTGGCTCAAATAGTGTTCTAGGTGGTGGTTCTGAGTGTACTGTTACCGGTAATTATAGTGTTGTTAACGGTGGTTTACTTAACAATGTAACAGGTGATTTTTCAGGTATTTTAGGTGGCACAAACAACAATGTAGTAAATGATAATAGTTTTATTGTAGGTTGTAATATTACAACTACTGAACCCAACACCACTTACCTTAATAATTTAAATATAGCTAACACACCTAAGTTTGCTAATGATGCTGAACATATTTTAGTGCGTTCAAGAAATGGTAATGTTGGTATAGTTAAAGCACCAGATTTTGAACTCATTAAAAATACATCTACGTGGACTAAAGGTTATAGTTCACTATTGTTATCTGCAATTGAATATACCAACACTCACAAAACACTTACAGTGCCTTTAACAGTAGATGCTAACGGTATCCCTATTGCTCCAATTAATATTGAACACAATTTAAATACAAGAAATGTTATTGTAGCTGTGTATGACGATAATACCGGTACAGATGTTTTAAGTGTAACATCTACTCGTACTGATGTTAACAATATATCTATTTCTTTTAGTCAAAATGGTGTTTATAAAGTCGTAATTATGTCTTGATTAATATAGAGTATTTATTATTCTATATTATATGTACGACAATCTTAAAAGAAGCTTTATTGAATATGTAAGAGAATGGCGTGAGGTTACCACAAGACTTCTACCAGAAGGTTCATACGCTGAAAATGATTTTATTTTTACGGTAACATATGCTCAGTTTGTTACTGTCTACGACGGAACTGAAGATGTTGGTACAGATAAACCTTACTGGCTGTTACAGCATGTAGGCAAGCTTACCGATCATGTTATTTCTATGTATTTTAACACAGAACGTGAACTATACATTTGGGGTTGTAACTTTCTTGTCGAGCGTATTCGCCTTATTAGAGAGCGTAACGGAATTTAATTTATTATTCCAAGTTTTAGCATCTTCTTTGACATTTGGGTTAATTGTTCTATAATTACCTAGATGACCTATTAAAAGATGACAATTAACACCGTAACTCCAATCTTCACACAACGTAATTAAATTAGATTCTTCAAGTTCTAGTTCTGGGCTTTGATGAAATGGTTGTATGTGGTGTACTTCAAGTTTCTTTTTACCACCACATACAGCGCATAACTGGTTCTTAGCTAAAAAGTTTTTTCTGACCTTAGGCCATTGATTAGAGCGTTTAAGAGTAAGACTTGGAGTTTTACCTTGCAGTGTGTCTTTTAAAGCAGTAATCATAATAATATTTATTTGCTTTTCTATCAATAAGTTATTAATATTTTAATATGCAGAAAGTAGTATGTGTTTTTAGTGGTGGTTTAGATAGTACAGTACTCTTACATCATTGTATAAAAGAATATGATGAGGTGTATGCTGTTACTTTTAAATATAATCAAAAGCATGAAAAGGAATTGTTACGTGCAAGTGATACTTTTAACAAACTTAAGAGTAAGCATGATAAACTAAAAGATCATGTATTTTTAAATTTAGATTTAAATTGTAACAGTAGTAGTTTATTGAATAAAGATATGGAGCTGCCTACAATGAGTGAAATTGTAGGTCACCCTCAACCATCTTCATATGTACCTAATCGTAATATGATTATGACGAGTGTAGCAGCAAGTTACGCTGAAAGTATACAAGCTCAAAATATTGTTTATGGAGCTGTTGCTGTTGATAATTTTAGTTATTGGGATTGTACACAAGAGTTTATAGATGCTATGAACAGTGTATTGCATTTAAATAGAATGAATTGTATTACTTTGCATGCACCTGTGTTAATGAAGTCTAAAAAACAAATTATTGAATATGGAATGTCTTTAGGTGTAGATTTCAATGATACATGGACTTGTTATGCAGGTAAGGAGAAGGCATGCGGTGTGTGCCCGAGTTGTAGTTCTCGTATTGCTGGCTTTAAGCATGCAGGTATAAAAGATCCTATTGAATATAGCATTGATATACAGTGGTAATAAGCTATTATAAAGTATGTGCGGTATAGCAGCAGGTTCAGAACTTATAAAGACGTTTAACCTTTATTCAAGCAATTTGCATAGAGGTTGTTTCTCTACTGGTGTGTTATTAGTAGATCAAGATTTTAAAGCTTGGGTTTTAAAGCAAAAAGGTATAGCTTCACTACTTGAATTACAAAAATTTATTGAATCTAATAATATTAATGTTCGTTATGTACTAATGCACAGTCGTGCACCTACTAACACAGCAGAACATACATTTGAAGACAATAATAATCATCCATTTTGTAGCGATGAGTTATATGTGGCACATAATGGTATTATTACTAATTTTAAATCTCTAAATAAAGACACTTCTTTAAAAGTTGATAGTTCTATTATACCCAATTTAGTTCGTAAAGAAGGTATACATAAGGCATTTGAACAAATGCAAGGTTTATTAACTTGTTGGATGTATGACGAAAGAGAAAAGGAAATATATTTTGTAAAAGCAGGTAGTACGTTGTTTTATAGTGAAGATGGTTATTTTTCTTCATCTCGTTTTGAAAATTCTAATGAAGTGATTGACGGTAGTGTGTATAAACTACAAGATGGTAGTTATTCTCTTGTAGATAAGTTTGAATATTGTAATCCATATTATGTCTAAAAAAATTAAAATTGTATCGGCAACAAATTGTTCTAAAGAGCAATTTGAAAAAGAATCTACGTTATGGAGGTGTAGAGAACGGTTTAAGCATATTGAATTTGATGTAATCTACGATAACTTTACTGGTTTACCAAATGTTTATAATAGATTTTTAAATCAAGAAAATAAAGATTATATTAACGTTTTTGTTCATGATGATGTAGAAATCTTTAGTAATGATCTAGAACAAGCGCTAAACAATTCTCCGTGGGATATCACAGGGTTAGCAGGTGGTTTAGGTTATACATTAAAGGAGCCATATTTATGGCATTTGAGTTGTCCTTCTGATAAACTTTCAGGCGCTGTAACACATCCTGTATGGTATCAACAAGATGGTGTAATTATTAAATCTGAAAATCAAGTTATACCTTCTGTATACGGTCCGTGGCCGAAGAGGTGTACAGTGATAGATGGTTTGTTTATGGCGGTAAATGTAGAGAAAGCACTTGAGACTGGTTTTAAATTTGATGAAGATTTTAATTTTCATTTTTATGATATTTCTAGTTGTTTAATAGCTAATCAGTGTAAAATGACAGTAGGTACATACCCTATACATGTAGTACATCAAGGTTTAGGTGATAGCGCTATGAGCGAGGAGTGGAAAAAGGAACGTGCTAAATTTATTAAGAAGTGGAATTGATTTTTAGTGTAAAAATAGTAATATAAAAAATATGATTATAGAAAAAGAAATATATGATGGATCAGATCTTTCTGATAGATTTGCTTACAAACACTTTCGAAAGAGTGTATCTGCAACAGGTAATATTATTGCTTATGTTGCACCTATGCGCGTAGAAACAGAATTTATGGTTGATTTAGAAGATAAATTAGCTAATGATTTTATTTACAGTAAGAAAGCTATTAACTTTTTAATTGAAATTCCTGGTGTAGATTTATTCGCTGGTGTGTGTTTTCAGCGTTTGTTTAATAGTTTACTAGCAAGTGTATTGTGCAATAAATATCTACCTAATTCAGTATGTGAAGTAGACGGAGATGATATTTATTTTCTCGTAGACGGTGAACGCAAGAAAGCAAGCGTAAGTATTGCAAAGCAATGCAATAATGCTATACTCATTCATACAGGCATTAATATTAATGCAGGTGAGAAGGCACCAAGTTTTGCTTATTCAACTAATTTATCTGATGAGCAAGCTAATCAGTTTATGCAGCAAGCGATCGAGCTGTTCTACAATATGAGCAGAGATATTTTTCTAGCAACTACAAAGATTGTTAAATGAATATATTCGACTTTCTTAACGATCTACAAACAAATAAAACCGCATCTTTACCTGTAGATGAATACAACCCCTATATGATATGTAGGTGGATGAGTTTTTATGATAAAAATGTTTTGTATAACGTTAATGAAACGTTGAACCACTTTAATATTAACTTAGAAAAGAAGCATCATTATATGCTTGCTAGTACTGTGATACCTAAAAGACGTAATAGCAAGCGTATAATTTATATTAAAAAACCTACAAACAATAAAACTAAAGAAGACGACAGTCGAAAGAGAATATTAGCTCAGAATATGGAGATGTCCTTAAGAGAGTTAGATATTTTACTTGAATATAAAAACAGTTTAACTTAAATCAATATATGTTTAAAAACCTACCTCGTGAAAACAACGGTTTAGTAGAAATAGAAGAATATCGTAATAGTCCATTGCCAGAAGATTTTGAAATTACTGATTTGCTTGATGATATTATTATGGCAGAGTATGCAGATGTATCTGCAGACGGGCAAAGTGTAGTAAGAAACGGTATCTTACTACCGCAAGGTGTTGTAGATCAGAAAGCATGGCGCGTGGGCAGAGTCGTACTATCAGGTCCAAATGCAAATCTTAAGCCTGGTCAATATTTTATATTCCCTGGTGATAGAGGCTTAAGAAGTATTAATAAGAACGGTAAGCAATTAATTTTTATTAATGAAGATCGGATATTTTGCTTGTGTAAGCCAGTGGAGAGTTAAAAATGCGCCTTTCAGCTACAGGTTTAGCGCAACTTCTACAAGAAAATGTTGTAGAGTTGCGCTTTAAGCGTCGTCTTAAAAAGCAAGGCTTTAATGATAATCGTCGTATGTTATGTACGAATGATGCGTTATTATTAAATTCTGAAGCTGGTAGGAAAATTTTAAACTTTGTAGTGCCAACAGATCAAATGAAATACAATCCGTTGGCTAAAAATCTTGTACCTACTTACGATATTTTTATGCAAAATTATCGTATGGTTAGTGTAGAGCAATGTGATGTTATTGCTGTTATTTCAACAAGACCTCCAGATAAATGGTGGTTGTATTTTGATAAGAAAATACGTAGTTTAACTGCTGCAGAAAAGCTTTTGTTTATAAACAACTAATTTATAAAGTTGAGTTGATTATAAAGAGAATAATTTTAATTAATATTAATGTCTTTAGCAGGAACAGCAGTTTTAGATGTATTACCTGGTGAAAAAGAGCTTGAAAGTCTTCTTCAGCAAACTTTAAAAATTCGCGTAGGTGATAAGAACATAAGAAATGGACGACTTGTACATTTTAAACGTACACATTTCGTTTATCATCTAACATTTCTTAATAATAAAGGTAACCGAGAAACACTTGAGCTACCTTTGCCTTTCTCGGTAGAAATACACAAAGAAGAAAAGTTGGTCTATTTTGATTATAGAAATGATACACTTTCGTGTAAAGATGATACACTTTTACTGAAAATAAAAAAAGTTAAAAATAACAATTCATTAGTATTTTATAATAATATTGTAGAGATAGACTTTAATGTTTAGAGAGATTAAATAAATAAATAATAACTCTCTATCATTATGAAATTTGACAAGTATTTAAGTGAAATAACTAAAAACTTTTTAGTCGAGATGCCTGTAGCTATGTACAGCTCCGATAAGACTGCAGGGTGGGATAAGCCTGGTGACTGGTTAGATCCGATACAAACTAGAGACCCTAAGAATGTTTTAGCTAGTACTAAAACTGGACCTGAAAGAAAAGCTCAAAAACAAAAAGTTTTAGATAAATTTAAAAAAACAGCTGCAGATTTCTGGGATCAATACAGCGAGCGTGCCACAGGGGGTGATAAGCAAGATGTAATATATTTAGCACAGCAAGCTACTAGAGATACTTATGAAGATTTATTTGATAAGATCGGTGAACAGCTTTTAGATTATCTTTTACCTAATGGTTACAATCCTGCTATTAACGCAAAACATTTACTTGATACTTTAAATGTAGGAGAACTACTTGATATTATCAGAAATTATCTAAAAGAATCTGATGTTGAACCTGATAATGTACGTGGTATAAATGATTCTTATGCTAAACACACATCTAAAAAACTAATACAGGTATTGTTTGGAGAGTTTGGTCAAGGTAAGTATGCAGGTGACGTTAATATAGACCCTGAAAGCACACCTAGTTATGATATTGTAAAGCGTGGTTTTGATTATAGAAGCGCTAGAGGAGCTGCACACAGCTACGATACCACCCCTATAGATCTTCATGACCCTGAAGAAGAGAGAAAAGCGTTTGAAAGTAAACAAATGCTTCAAGAAATGCCATATATACCGCATCCTTCTTATCTTAAAAAACATTATGGAGGAGATATAAATAGAGGTAAAGAAATGTTTATTGATAAGGTCACTGAAGCTTTACTGCAAAAACACGCTAGAATAAACGACCCTTACAACCGCCGTGGTTCACAGTTGTATCATGCCGGTAAAACTGCTCAAGCTTTATATGGCAAAAATGTTGAGAACTTAACTGAACAACAAATAACACCTATACTTAAAGCGTATTTAGGTGCAGTGTATGAAGTAGTATTTAAAGATAATAAAAGCTTAGCTAAAGATAAAGGTTATTTACGTGCAGCTTTTAAAGAAGCTGTAAAACAATCTAGAGACCGCATACTTGATGAATTAAAACAAATTAGCGGTACTGTACCTGATAACATTGAACAAGCGTTTGAAGCTTTAGGTAACACAGATAGTGATCTTGATTATTTTGCAAGAATAGCTCAAAACGCTGCAGTCGAAAGTTTTGCTGTTTTAAAAATAAAAGAGTCTTCAGATGAAGAAATGCCAAAAAGTGATGATGAAGAGGAAGAAGAATCTGAAGATGAGAATAAAGTACCTGTTGAAGAGCAGACAGAACCTGAAGAAGAAGACGATGACGACGAAGAAGATGATGATGGTAGTTCAGAATATGCTTACAATAAAGGCCTTCTTGATGATGAAGAAGAGAGCGAGGAAGATGAAAATAAAGAAGAAGATGAGGCTGATGCTGCAGTTCAAAGACTTGAACGTGCCGGTACAGATATAGCTTCAATCTTTTTAAAGAGTATAGATGCTGTAGATTTTGATGATGACGAAGAAGATGATGAAGGATGGGATGAGGGGGATGAAACATTAAACGGAGAAGAAGAAGATTGGCGCAATGAATTTAGAGGGCGTGGTTATGTTAGAGATGACATGGAAGATGAAGAAAACTATGACCCAAGTTCAGACATATTCGGTAGAAACTACGACGAAGAGTAATGTATGTTAAATTTCACCGGTTTAGTTGAGAGTATATTATCTGATACAGAGCTTCTCAATGAGATGCCTGCGTTAACACCTTCTTTACAGGTCTGGATTGATAAGTGTGTTGAAGAAATTGTAGGGCAAAGAGGTAGTGGTAGTGTACGTGATAAAGTTTTTACAACCTATACAAAAACGACCGGGGATTATGGAAGTGTTCATAAAAGTAATAGATATTTCTTTGATAAATTATCTATAGCTATAGAAGCTGATCTTTACAAAGGTGTACATAAACTTAATATATTAAAAAGTAATATTAACTGTAAAGATTTTTGTACTACAGAAAGCTTATCTGAATTAATAGCCAATACAAAGTATTTAGTATCTGCTAATGATATTGCTAAATTACAAATAATACATTCTATTCAAGATATATGTGAAGATGTGTGTAGGGAGGGAGATGTAACTGTTAATAACGTTACACTTAAAAGGATTTTAAACTACAATGTATTTGTAGCACAGGTAGTTACAGATGTATTAACAATTTTATTTTCAAGATTATTCACCGAAAATAAAGAAAAGAAATTTTATACTAATAAATATTCTGAGTTTAATAAAAGAGGGGATCAAGTTGATTGGGATTATATAAATAGTTCTACTTCTGAAGAAGAGTTTAAAGAACATATATTAATGTATTTACCGGATATATTTGACGAGGTTTATAAAAAGTACGGTATGGTATACATTCCTAATAAAATTATAGAAGATCAAACAGCACAAATGATATCCCAATCAAGAGGTGCGTTTATATCAGACTGGGAAACAAAGTTAAAAGATTATAGAAGAGAATTATGAAAAAGTTTATTGAAATTGTAGAAAATGTATTAGATAAATGTTTTTTAGTAGAAATGCCCATAGGTGTTTCGAGTAAAGAGTCGTGGGTAGATTCAATAGTACGTAGATTAGTGTACAACCGTGCTGATACGCCTACTAGTATAAGAAATGCAAAACTTGCAACAACAAGTTCTACTAAAGAGGTTACTGAAAAAGAAGGTAGTAGATATTATTTTGATACTATTGCAAAAAGTTTAACAGATAAGATATATAAAGGTTTAAAAACTTTAAGTTTAAAAACTAAAGAAGAAATTCTAGATAACCTAGATAATTTAATCAATACTACTAATATCACTGAACCTAATATAGTTGAACAAATTAAAGGTAATATAGTTTTAGGTCTTCAAACGGAAGATAAAATAACTGACAACTTTTTTGTTGATATAATTGTCAAAGACGTATGTAATTTCTTATTTGATAAGATTTTTAGTGAAAATACTGATCTACAAGGTTTTTCAAATTATGATGATGAATCTACACCTGAAACACCTAATTATATTGGTTACCCTGATAGTGTAGAAGAGTATGGAGAACTTATCGACACATATCTACCTGAAGCGCTTAAACAAACATGTTTAAAATTGAAAATAAATTTTGTACCTAATAAAAACATTTTAAAATATACTGTACGTGTTATAAAACTAACTGATAGTGAAATGACAAGAGATTTCCCTATGCAGTATACAGGTATGGCTAGAGGCACTAAAGACACCGGACTTACGCTCCAGCAAAGAGTTGCTATTGCAGGCGAGACTTCTAATAAAGGCATTAAATCTAATATTGATGAAGTTAATAAATTTAATGATGCTACTTTCAGCTTCACTAGTTCTACAGAAGGGTTAAATGATAGAGAACAAGAAGTGTTAAACAGTCTTATAGATGCGTTACCTAATAAAGATAGTATTGAAGGTAAAGAGCTTACAAAAATTAACAGAGCGCAAAGATTTTTACCAGATAATAAATCCCTTTTTGCTTTTATTAACAAACTTGTTAATAAAGGTATAGTAAAAAGAGCTGAGTCTACAGTAAGTCAGACAAGTGATTGGAGTAAAGGTGGTAATAAGCCTAAATCCAAATACGATGACGATGATATATCGTTACTCTTTTAATTTGTTGTTTAAAAAGAGATTCCACTCTTTAACGTTGAAATTATTGGTAATAAAATCAGTAGCCGTATTGAGTTTTGGTTCAGCTGGTGGTTTAATAAGTTTTAAACCTGCTTGTTCAGGTGTTCTATCAGCTTTAAGCTGATTAATTTCTTTGCAAGCAATTACTAGGTTTGACCAGTCTGTTTTACCTCCTTTGCTTCTAGGTATGACGTGATCTATATTACCTTCACTTTTCTTGATTCTTTTACCGGTGTATTGACAGGTAAAGTTGTCTCTAAGCCATATATTACGCTTAGAGAGTCGCGGTCTGCGTTGAGGTACTTTATTGTATTTTGCTAGAATAATAATTTTAGGTACTCGAATTTTTTTATTTGTTGTATTAATATATTGCTGATTTTCATCATAGGGCAATTCAACCCATTGATTCCACGAAAGAGGTGACATTATATCTGTACCTTCAACATGTAAAACTGTAGCTGTATTAGCATACATCATACTGATAGCTTCAAACGGTGTTTTAACGTTTATAGCTTGCCAGTTCTTGTTTAAAACTAAGACAGTATGTTGTTCAAGGTAGTTGTGGTTCATAAACAGCGATATGTTTGAGGTTCCTAAAGCGATTGTTTACATCTAAACCATAACCATATACAAATTTGTTAGGTACAGTAAAACATTTAAACAATACATCTACAGGATAACTCTTTGGTATATCTTTATTTAATAAAACACAGCATTCTACCGTTGTAGCCCCTTTGTCTCGAAGATGGTTAGATAAAGCATGTAATGTTTTACCGGTATCGTAGATATCGTCAATAATTAAAACATGCTTGTCTTTACAATCAATATCACCGGTGATATTTAACTCCCCGCTTGTAAAGCCACCTTTATAACTACTCACCTGTATACCTGCTACCTTATAATTACCGTTAATATTTCTAAGTAGATCAGTAGCAAAAAATATAGCACCGTTATATACGATTAAAGCAATCCAATCGCGATCTTTATAATAATCTTCAATTTGAATTGCAAGGTTTTTAATATTCTCTTGTATTTCAGATTCTGTATATAAAATATTTTCCACAGCTAGATTTTATATACATAAAAAGATTATATCAATAAAAAACTACCACGTGTTTGAAAGTTTTTTATATATCTTTGCAAGATGTTCTTTTACTAAACTCCAATACATTTCAGGCTGTTCAGCTAAAGATATACTTTTAAAAAATTGTATTGTTTTTTGTGGGAATATGTCTGGCATATTTCTGGACATCTCATGAGCAGAAGAGTTTATTACTGTATATAATCCGTTTAAAATTTTCGTACGTACGTCTTTCCATTCTTCACCACTACTCTTTCTTAAACGTAAAAACTTATAATAAATTGTAGTTACAATTTCTGTTAAAGTCGTTTCAAACTCTGCTATATCTGTATGATATTTTGAAAATATTAATGCAACGTTTTCTTTATCTGTTTGTTTAAGAACTCCTTTAAAAGTAGGTAACATTGCGTAATACTCCTTAGACGGCTCATTGGCTTGCAAGAAGTGTTTTATTTCATGAAAAATTGTACCAAGTATTTCTTCATAGTCTTTAAAAAGCAAACGAGTAGTTACAAGCACTTCTAAATAATCAAGTTTTGCTTCAGCATTTGCAGCGTTGTGTGAAGAAGATGGTAATAAAAAGAAATTTAATTTGACGTATTTGTTAGATAAATCTTTTTTAGCTTTAATTGTACCTAGGTACATAGCATTATGTTCGTACTTTGATAGTATTTTTTCTTCCACTTCATCTGCAGCAGCTGCAACATGAAAAGGATTATTAAAATCAAAAGTTTTAATTTTAAATGTTTGTTTTGCAAGATCTATGCCTTGTCTACGTATATCAATAATCTCTTCAACGATTTTATTTAACGTTGGTAATAATGTACGAGTAGGTAAGGAGATTTGTATCTGCATTATGCTTGCCAGTATAATACCGTTGAACCATCAAAGCTACTTATAGTAACAGGACCTTGATATAAAGAATCTGATACTTTTTCGTTGGGTGATAATATAAAACTACATGTACATTCTACTGGATCATTCCCTTTTGTTTGAGGTAATGAAATAGGCTGTTCACCGAAATATACAAACACCGAGCCTTTGCCTATGTTTTGTATAAAGAGTAATTTTCTACTTGTGTCTTCTTTAAGTATGCATGTAGACTCTTTGTGTATATTAAGCATTTTAGGGGTTTGAGTGTTGCTATAATTTGTATCTGAGGAGTTGATGCTATACACTACCTGAGCGTACAATTTTCTATTAATTTCATTATTAACGCCTACCCATGAATGATTGAACCCTTCATTTGCGTTTGGTGGTGTTGCAGATAAAACAGGTATTAAGGAATCCATTGTATATATTTAATGTTGCCATTATAAAAATATAAGCTAAATTATGTGGGTATGATTAAAACATTGAAAAAACTAGCGTTAATCACAACCGCAACCCTTCTTACCACCTTGCCTTCATTGGCAGGTACTGGCGTCAAAGCCATGGAGGATTGTAATTGTAAGCAACCTTGTCTGTCTATTGACGGTTCACTTGGAGTTGACTTTTTAAGCAACTTTACCTTCAGAGGTACTGTACTTGATCGCAACCCTGTGGTTCGTCCTTATCTTGGTTTAAGCGTACCATTGCCTGTTGGTGGAGGTGTTTTTGATGCTGCAAGTTTAAACTTGTCAGTAGCTCAAGCACTCACTACTAAGGGTGCCTCATCCAGGTGGTCTCGTACCGACGCCTCTGTTGGTGTTGCTGTTGTTAAGGGAGATTTCACAGTAACTACTTCTTATCAAGTTGTTACTAGTCCCAATAACACGTTTAACACTGCAGATGGAGTCGCTGTTCGCGTTGATTATAATGACGAAGGTTTGTGTCCTATTCTCCCTGCGTTAAAACCGCACGTAGAAGCATACTTTGGTCTTAATAACAACCCTGGAAACAGTACAGCTGCAGGTGCAGTTGGCAACTATTATGAGGTAGGTATTGCACCATCAACTGAAGTTCTAGGTAATAAGGTATCAGTACCTGTTAATGTAGGCTTTGGTGCAGGTGGTTACTATACCGGTGGTAAGAATTATGGTTATGCAAGTGCAGGTGTTCAAGTTTCACGAGAAATCGCTACTAACACCACCCTTACTGCAGGTGTAACATATCTCAATTCAAACGATAATGTTAATTCCAATAAGAATAATTGGATTTCTACTATCGGTTTAAGGTATAGCTTCTAAGTTAAGTAATTCTAATTAAAAAAAACGCTATTACCAATGGTAATAGCGTTTTTTGATGTATAAATATAATTTTAGTTACGGAGTATAGCTTAGTTTGATAAAGCGCTTGCCTTGGGAGCAAGAGACCGCAGGTTTGAATCCTGCTACTCCGACCATTTAAGATTCCTGTTGACGAATTGTCCAAAAATCTGCTGATAAAGCTCTGCTAGTTAAATACGCTACCGGTATAAGACAATAACCTTGTAACCCCCAAGTGTTACCCCAAGAGTTGCGAACAATAAAGTACTCTTGACCATTATATGTAGTCCATCCTACACACATCATAGCGTGGCCACCAATCATTCTTTCACTACGTGGGTTAGGCATAGGCACAATACCTGTATTTCTCACTGTAGTAGATTGGAATGGAGTGTATAATAAAGAACCAAAAACAAACGGGTAACCTTGACTCAAGCATTGTTTAAGTTCAGTTACTGTTTGAGTAGCAAGACTATAATAAACCATTGTCTGTTGCTTTAAACCTTCAGTATATAAGGAGCTAGTAGGTTTTGTTTTAAATTTAGATACTATATAAGGCCATTTTGTTTCATTGACAGCACCATACTTGTTTACAGATTTAAGAGAGTTACGTAACTGAGCACCATTATCTCTATTTACTGTGCCTTCTAGCAAGCGAGTATTATAATAGGTGAATAATACAGAAGGTTTCCAATCTAAAAAGCCTGCTTTAGCTGCAAATTGTTTTTTACGTACAAAACGCACCATAGCTGTAGTTGCACAAGCAGTGCAACTACCCAAATTACCTTGATTAAATATTGGGGTATCCTGAGATCTAAGATCAACAGGTGAAAAATTACTAGGTGCAGCTGAAAAATTAAACTTAAAATCTCGTTTATCTTCAGGGTCCTTAATCCAACCTACTGTGTGTAGTGTACTCATATATAATATTTATTCAAAAAAAGCTTGATTTCTTTTTAAAAAAGCTTAAAATAAAAGTTACGTTATGTCTGAAATATTAGTTATAGGGGATATACATCAAAAACTAAACACCCTTAAAGATTATCTTAAAGATTGGGACGGTGATGTAGTGTTCACCGGGGATTATTTTGATGATTTTGACGACAATATATTTGAGGTTGCTGCTATGGCTGAATGGTTAGCTGAAAATCTTGATAACCCTAAATATACGTTTTTATGCGGCAATCACGATTTTCAATATATGGTAATTGAGATGTTTGTATATTGCTCAGGTTTTGCTTCTTGGAAATATTCAGAGATTAATAAAATTTTAACTAAAGAGCATTGGAATAAACTAAAGTTTTTTCACAATATAGGTGACATATGGTTTAGTCATGCAGGTATAACGCGTCATTGGTTTGATCATCCTGTTAACGGTTTAACGGTTGAAAATATTAATGAGGTTATAGATAAAGCTAAAGCTCATCTTAATATCGATTCAAGATACTTAGGAGCTTTGTGGGCTGCAGATAGATATAGAGGGGGTAGAAGTGTCAAAGGTGGTCTTCTATGGAATGATTGGCACAATAGTGAATTCATACCTAATGTCATGCAAATAGTAGGTCATACACCTCACCCTACTGTTCAATATATTAAAAATGACGAACTAAATGCTTCTTTGCTTAATATTGACACACATTTAAATTCAATTATTAAATTGAATACTGCTACTAAAGATTACACCGTAATCGATAAGCTATAAATACATTTTCATGTACATAAATATATTAGTACATGAAAAATTATACCTACCACTTTGAAGTTGAATCAATTGTAGCTCAATTTATGGCTGCTCTTGATGATATTATTATTAAGAGGTATAAAAAAGATAGAACTGAAGAAAGCAGCCTTAAAGTACGTTTTGCATATGCACCTAAATCAAGAGTTTTAGCAGACTTAACAGATAAGGCACAAAATATACAATTACCTGTAATTGCAGTAAGTATAGGTGGTATACAACGAGACACTAGTAGGGTTTATAATAAATTAGACGGTGCTACTTTTGCAATTTCCCCTCTTGATTCAAAAAATAGAGGGTTTATGCCGCAACCTCTACCTGTAAACATTACTATCAATGTAGATTTTATTGCTAAATATCAAAGAGATATTGATCAAATTATAACCAACTTTATACCTTATTGTGATCCTTATTTTGTTATTTCATGGAGAATAAAAGAAATGAATGATCATGAAATACGTAGTATTTGTGAGTGGTCAGGTTCTGTAAACGTTGAATATCCTAAGGACATTAGTTCAAGCACCAATGTTAGAGTTACAGGCGGTACAACGTTTACTATTAAAGCATGGTTATTTAAACCTATTACTGTAGCACCGTTAATATTTGATATTACAACCAATTTTGCAGACATTGAGGTACTTAAAGATGCGTATATTAATGGAGTACGTCAAGATGATATTATTGCAGATGCTGAGTATATGTCTTTTACAATTAAAGGTACACCAAGACCTGGATTAATATCACCTAATCATTTCCTAAGTAATACACCTGAGCAAACATTAGAGCTCTTTGGTTCTGCGTTTAAAGAGGTGCGTAATGTATATTTATCAGGGGTAGCAGTTTCAAATTTACAAACTGTTCAAACACCATTTAGTGGTAATGTAGGTTTGTCTGCTATGTATCCGTCTTTCACAGGTGTTAAATTGTCTTCTTCTGACTATTTAGTGGTTAATGAGAACAAAATAGATATAACTATACCTTTCAGTATGAACCCGGGTATGTTTGATATAGTAGTTGAAAATATTGCAGGTTATCAAAGTTTGTCAAATATCATTAATATTAATAATGATAAATACATTTACACTACTAATCCGGTAATGAGCGGGGGTAGAGTTGTTTATAACAATCAATTAACACAACCATACATATACACATGATCGTTGGTGTTCATTGCTATAGTAGCCTTATCTGATACTACAATTTGCTCCCACTCATCATCTTTGAGAATTTCGTGTTGTTCTCTATCAATATTAGTGTGCATTTCTCTGCCCCATTCATACACTTTGCGATCAATAGTAACACCTGCACAAGTTGCAGTGTTTAAAGACATTTGAATAAAGTCTCCTGTTAAGGGTAATAAAGATAAAGGTATAATATTATTTACATTATTAATATCTAATTGTTTATTAGTATTATTACCAATACCGTAATACTGGTTATTAGACGTTTTATATATTAAAAAACCATCCCCTACGAATATATCTTCTATTGTAGAAGATAAGGTAATTTGTAAAGGTATGTCTATTTTAGAAGATTCTTCGTGTAATTGTTTATATGTATTATCTCCTAAACCATACCATATACCTTCTTTATTTTTAAAATCTCTATTAACGTTGTATATCATATTACCACCTGATGCTTTTACTTTAGGTTGATAATTTTTAAGACTATCAGTTGCTATAACTGTAAAGAGATTTGTGGTTAATCTATTAAAATTGCTACTCACGCAGACATTAAATTCAATATCTGTTCTATATATAGCAATAAAAGAGTTACAACAAGCAGCTACATCTAACCATTGATTTTCATCGTCTAATAAAGTAGGTGTTGTAAGATGTGTAAAATCTTTCCATTTTTCACCAAAAATGTTGTCAACATTTTTACCCCAACCCCATAAAGTATTATCATCTTTTATAGCTACAGCAAAATCTTTACCTAAAGCTAGTTTTAACCAGTTACCACCAACTGTAATGTTTTCTGTTAATTCATTATTGTTACCGTTACCTGAATTATACTCACTGTTTTTACCTTCTATCGTATAATAGTTAGGATTAACTTTAAAATATGTATTGTCATTACATATTATAAAAGGGTATATTAATGGTGAGGTTCCATACTCAAGAAATTTGTATATCAAACTATTATTATACATTATAATAGTATTTTGTACGTTATGTAGTTTGCTGTCTTTATGTGAAGGTATTAAAGTACCATTTAAAGTCTTTACTACACAGTTGTTAAGACTTATCTTACTAAAGTATTCGTTTAAACTAAATCCATTAGTATCTATGTAAATATTATCAAAGAGTACATTTTTACATTGTAAAAATTGTACCTGTTCTAAAGAAGATTGTAAGGTATCTGTAACAATACAATCTACATTTTTTGATAAAAAAATAGTATTGTTGAGTTCTATTATTTTATTAAATGAGTTTTCATTTTTAATGAGATATTTGTCACTAATAATACAT
>JACCEE011981783.1_pt1 | contig 20181 bp, 18 predicted proteins | sample 7449931 | NCBI WGS metagenome assembly JACCEE01 (sample SAMN15323457, study PRJNA562643) | freshwater metagenome | isolation source: river surface water | place: USA:Blue River Watershed | collected 2017-08-19 | reverse complement strand
TCCAATTTAAAAGTACGGCCATTCACATTAATGGATGGGCCTTTATCGCCTTCTTCTGTAGCAAAAGTTCCTTGAGCAAAACCTAAAGCCAAGAAAGTCAAAAGAAGTTTGTTCATAAGTTCATCCCTGTTGTTTGAATGGACCCATTTTAGAGGAATGCAGCTCAAAAACAATGCAGCGCGTAAAAACTACATACCTAATCTAACTTCTTAATATTAAAGGCTTAAGTTTATTCTTAGTCATATATTTTGCTTGTAAATAAAAAAAGGGGAAGTCTTAGACTTCCCCTTAAAGCTTAATCTTTTGGAATTAAGAATTACTTTTTCTTTTTAGGAGCTGGAGCTGGAGCTGGAGCTGCAGGAGCTGGAGCGCCTTTAACTTCGAAAAGTTCAATTTCGAAAACGAGAGTTGCGCCACCAGGAATTTTAGGAGGAGCACCAACATCACCGTAAGCGAGATCAGAAGGAATAACGACCTTAATCTTGCCGCCTTCTTTGAGGAGCTGAACAGCTTCAGTCCAACCTTTAATCACGCGATCAAGTGGGAATTCAACTTCTTTGCCTCTTTCAATTGAAGAGTCGAAAACAGTTCCATCGATAAGAGTGCCGTGATAATGAACTTTTACAACATCAGTTGCTTTAGGCTGCTTACCAGTACCTTCTTTGAGCATCTTATAAGCGATACCTGATGGAGTTTTCTGAGCGCTTTCTTTCTTTACGAAACCTTCAAGGAACTCAGCGCCTGTTTTCTTTTCTTTTTCAGAGCGAACGGCCATCTTCTTTTGGAAGAGTTCTTGAATCTTAGTTTGCTGATTGTTCACGTCTACAGCTGCTTTGCTGTTTTTGAGAGCATCTTTCATCCCCATGAGGAGAGCATCAATCTCTGCATCTGTGAGTTCGAAAGTTTGAAGTCTTTGACCGAACATGTTACCAACAGCGTAAAGAGTCTTGTTGTCTTCATTCTTGAGATCAGCTTTCTTGCTGCAAGCAACAGAAAAACCAAGAACAAGAACCAACATACTAGCGAGTAAAATTCTCATTTAGTCATCCTTTTAAAATTAGGGTTATAAATTTCTTATCCAAACGGATCAATTCTAAAACATTTTCATAGCACTAAGCAACTATTTCATTGGGGTCACAAGCTCGCGAAGTGGTTTTTTTGCCTTGCTAAAAGGTTTCAACCAGTCACCGTACATAGGGTTTGGAAGAACAATGAACTTAGTCCCCCAGTCGGTCCTACGGGCATGAACATTAGCGTTGCGTTTCTCACCTTCGTACCCCTCAAAACCTTCTGCGAAATCAATCAAATTGTCACCAAAAAGAAGAACAAGATTATGTTTTGACATTACTTGCTGACGACGTGGCTCTTTGGTGCTCTTGCCCTCTTTAAAAAGAAGATTTTCTTTTTTTACAGGAATGCCTACTTTTTGAAGATTGTTAAAGGTAGCAGTTTCTTCTTCGCCTTCATCACGATTGCTGATATAAAATATTTCTACACCCTTTTTATCAGCATATGTCAGGAATTCTTTTGCACCGGCCAGAGGCTTGGCATTTTCCATTTTCACCCACTCTGTCCAAAGAACAGGATCAAAAGTTACATTCTCTTTAATTAAGGTTCCCTGAAATGGAGTATTGTTTAAAACCGTTTCATCGACATCAAGAGCGATGGCCAATTTTTTGTCGCCCTTTTTGTGCTTTTTTAAAATTTCATCTAGTCGAGCTGTTGCAAAATTATAAGCTTGGTAGCAAAGAGCGTCGTACTCTGCAGACTTTTGCCCCCAAAGTGTGGCACCAACAAGATGTTCTGCTCTACCAATTTGGTCATTTTTTACAGAAGCCTGATCTTGCTTATGAGAACCAGTCCCACATGAACAAAGTAAAACAACTAAAGATAACAATAAAAATTTCATATTTATCTCCCTTAATAAATATTAAAAACCAGATTGATTCAAAGCTTCGTTGGCCAAGCGATCACAATGTTCATTTTGTGGATGACCAGCATGGCCACGTACCCAACGAAACTCAATATGAGAAAATTTATTTCTGACAAAATCAAGATGCTGCCAAAGTTCCAAATTTTCAGGAGCTTTACCATCAGCTTTTTTCCATCCACGGTTTTTCCAACCAGGAACCCATTTGTCTAATCCTTCGATGACATATTTAGAATCACTAAAGAGATAAACAGGAGCGCTCTCGATCCCTTTCTCTTTAAAATGATCCAAAAGTCTTTCCATACTTTGAATCGCACCTTCAAGCTCCATGCGATTATTTGTCGTAGAAAGATCAAGGCCATTAGATTCGAAAACAACTTCCCCTTGACCATTTTGGGCCACGACCCCCCAAGCTCCTGGCCCAGGATTCCCACGGCAAGCACCATCAGAAAAGATAGCAAAAGCCTGAGGATTATCAACAAGCTCTTGAGGAAGAGAAAAATGATGAGAGCCAACGGAGGTTGAAGCCGCTTTTTCAAATAAGTTTTTTTCTTCCACTCTAGATTTTAAAAGCTCGATAGCATTGAGAGCTTCTTGATCATCAGAGAGGGCCTTAGCAAGTTCACGAAAAACACTTTGGACTTGTCTTTGACTCACACTCATTTAAGCCTCAAAAATTTGCGCTTACCGACTTTTAAAACTTTGCCCGCAAAACTTGCACCAAGCTTTAAATTGGCATCTACAAGTTTATCTCCATCAACCACACTCACTGCATTTTGTGTAATTAAACGGCGCCCTTCTCCCTTACTTTCAACAGTCTGAGAGTCGAAGAGAACATTGATCAAAAGGTCATCACGCTTAAATTCAAATTCAGGAGCATCATCTGGCACTTTGCCTTTAGCAAAAACAGCTTCGAATTTCTCGCGCATTTCTGTGCCCACATCAGCACCATGAAAAAAAGAAACCACTCTGTGGGCCAGTTGTTTTTTAGCTTCATTTGGATGAAAGCTTCCGTCTTGAAGACCTTTTTCAATTTTTTCGAATTCCTCGATAGAAATGTCAGTAATGTAACGGTAGTAATCGAGCATGAGTTTATCAGGAATGCTCATAACTTTACCAAATTTATCAAAAGGCTGATCATTAATGGCGATATAGTTGCCTAACGATTTTCCCATTTTTTGAGTACCACAGGTCCCCATGAGAAGGGGTAAAAGCATGGCCACTTGAGGACGAAAACCACGATTTTTCTGATAGTCACGTCCCATCATTACGTTGAATTTTTGATCAGTACCACCAAGCTCAACATCAGCTTTGATATAAACGGAGTCGATCCCTTGAAGAACTGGATAAAACATTTCGTGTAAAAAAAGAGTGCCATTATTTTCAAGGCGCTTAGAAAAAGTATCATGAGAAAGAAGCTTCGCAACAGTTGTCTCAGAAGCCCATTGCATGACATCGCGAAGGGTAATTTCAGAAAACCACTCAGACTGATAGCAAATTTCTGTACGTTCTTTATTCAGAACAGTAAAAACCTGGGCCATATAGGTCTCAGCATTTTGTTTTACTTGTTCAGAAGTCAAACTGGCACGTGTATCGGACCTACCGGAAGGGTCACCAATCGTGGCAGTATAGTCTCCAATCACTACAACGCCTCTATGCCCCAAATCTTGAAATTGTCTCATCTTTCGATAAGGAACAAGATGGCCAAAATGGACATCAAAGCCCGTAGGATCGATTCCACATTTCACTCTTAAAGGAGTATTGGTCTTGATAGAATGGCGAAGCATGTTTACAAACTCATGCTCGGGAGTGATTTCTACAACACCATTTTTTAAAATTTTTAATTGTCGTTCGAGTTCTTTTTCGACTGCAGGGTCAAATTCTTTTTCTTTTTCCATTAATTGCTCCAAATGATGCCAAATAATAGCCTAAGCCATAGCTTTTGAATAGAATTCTTTGTATTTATACCTAGCGTCATCAGTATAAGCTTTCCCAATAAAATAGTCTTATGATAATCATTAGCGTCCAAATAATGTGAGGTCTCTTGGAGGACTCTCTTTATGAATTTCATGGAAATCAAATCGGGCCGCACTGTCCTACGCGAAGTCATTCATGCGTATAAAACAGATGAAGATGCCCAGAATTATATCTATCTTATCGCAGGTGTTCATGGCGACGAAGTCGAAGGAGTGTATGTTCTCGAGCAACTATTTAATTGGATCAAAGGAAAAAACTGTATAGGACTTCCACTTCTTGTTATTCCTGTACTCAATATTGACGGTTACAGAGTAAACACAAGAATCAATGCCAATGGAGTTGATCTCAACCGCAATTTCCCCTCTAAAAACTGGACAAACACAGCATCAGAAAAAAAATACTTTCCCGGCGCAACACCATTAAGCGAGCCAGAAAACCAATATCTCGTGGAACTTTTTGAAAAGCATCCGCCTAAGTGCATTTTGAGTTTCCACTCTTGGAAACCCATGCTCAACTTTAACGGCAAGTGTGAGCATATCGCCAAGTTTCTTGGCAAATATAACAATTATCCTGTAGAGGGTGACATCGGTTATCCGACCCCTGGCTCTCTCGGAGAATTCGCCACAGAAAAATATAACTCCCCAGTTCTCACTTATGAACTTCCCCCTTACTCAGACAAAGTAAAGCTTAAAGATATCTGGGAAGAAAACATGGAAGGACTTTTTGCTCTTATGAAGTCTGATCTTTTTAGCAAATAGAGGAAAGGCATGCTTTACTCTATTCGATTGGCCATTTTGCTTCCTCTTGTAATGGTCTTTGGATTCTTGGGTTTTATTTTAAGTCTTATTTCTCCCTTTAACCCAAAGGTCATGATGCTCATCAGTCGTATCATTGGCTGGTTCACTTTTAAAATATTCAATATTGAACTTGAAATTCGTGGAAGAGAAAATATTGAAAAAAACCTTCCTTGTATTTTAATTTCCAACCATCAGAGTAACCTCGATATTGTCATCGGTGGCTTAGTGGCACCTTGGAAAACAGTGAGTCTTGGAAAAAAAGAAATCCGTCGCATTCCTATTTATGGAATGTTTTATTGGCTCTCGGGAAATATTTTAATTGATCGTTCAAAGAAATTAGAAGCGGCCAGTATTTTAGATCACGACGTAAAAAAAGCTCTCCAAAAAGGCATTTCAGTTTGGATACTCCCAGAAGGAACTCGCTCGTATGATCGTGGTCTTCTTCCCTTTAAGCGAGGAGCTTTCCGCACAGTCATCAATGCTCAGGTTCCGCTTGTTCCTGTCGTGCTAAGCCCTCAACATTCCACTTTGAATTTTAGAAAATGGAAATCAGGAAAGGTCATTGTTGAGATTCTTCCGGCCCTTGAAACCAAGAATCTCACTTTAGAAAACGACAGAGAACTTACCAAAAAAGCTCATCAGCTTTTCGCAGAAAAAATTCCACTTTTAGAGAAGGAATTGCTTTCTTAAAGCACCCTATACAAATCATAGGCCGTGCTTTTCCCTTCATAACTCGTCGTCACACCAGGAAGCAAAGGATCGGCCTTTAAGGGATGCTTGACGACCACTCGGCCAATTCTTTTTTCTTTGGCGAAATTCAAGGCCCACTGAAGAGTTTCTTTGGCATCTAAATCTTCACCGGCGAGTTCACGAAAAAGGCGCATCTCTTTGCGAGGAAGGGCCTTGCGAACTTTGCCTTCAATTTGGGCGTACATGGGGTCAAAATAAATAACGTCGGGTAAAGGAAGAGTAGAAGTATCCAAAAGCCTCGCCTCGCCTTCAAAAAGAGTGAAGCGCTCTTTTAAATCGTCAGCTAAAAAAAAATGAGCATTTTGAAGAAGTTTAAATATTTCGCTCTGACGCTCAAAAGCCCAAAGGCGCACCCCAAAACTTAGCATCAAAAGGGCATCTTTCCCGGTCCCACAGGTCAAATCCCAAACCTTACTTTGGATATCCCCTTTTATTCCTAAAGCACGGGCCAAAGGCTCTTTGCGTATAGAATAGCGTTGACGCAGGTGATAGGCCCAATCGGAGACCCAATCTAGGGAAATTGTTTGGTTTTCTTCTGGAAAGTAAAGCCCCAAACGCCCGTCAGTTTCTTTCCATTCATAAAGTTTCATAGGTCTTGATTGTACTGGAAAAGGAAGACTTTTTCATGATAAATTCTCGAGACTTAATCTTTACTCATTCCTTTATTTATATCCTTAAGGAGGAAACATGAAATACTCCAAGCTCCCCTACAACCCTGAAAAGCTAAATCGCGAATTAGCCCCTTGTTACATTCCTGCCACTGAAGCTGAGCTTACGGCCATGCTTAAAGAAATTGGACACAACAAACTCGATGATCTTTATGCTCACATTCCAAGTGACGTAAAATTCGAAAAAGCTCCACAAGTTTGCGAGCGTCTTGAGTACGACAAACTGATTACTCACATGGAAGAACTCGCTAAGAAAAACAATGTTAAAACTTCTTTTATTGGTGATGGACTTAAATTTTATAAAGTTCCTGAGATCGTTCCTTTTGTTTCTGACATCCGTGGACTTTCTACGGCCTACACTCCCTATCAACCAGAAAGAAGCCAAGGTACTTTAACAACTCTTTGGCTCTACTCTTCTGCCATGAGCATGCTCACTGGTTTTGAAGCAGTGAACGCTTCAATGTACGATCGCTCGACCTGTCTCTATGAAGCTATTATGACAGGGATGAGAATTGTGAGAGGTTCAGACACCGCTTTAGTTCTTGAATCTATTTATCCAGGTGACCTCGAAGTTCTTTGCTCTATTGCCACAGGAACAAAGATCACCATAAAGAGCATTCCTTACAATAAGGAAACTGGTCTTACCGATCTCGCTAAAGTTCGTGAGATGATCGAGGCTAACAAAGGAAAACTTTCTTCTTTGGCTTTCCCTCAAGTAAACTCACTCGGTAACCTTGAGGACGTCAACGCTCTCACTGACCTCGCTCACGAGTATGGTCTTCAGGCCATCGCTATCGTCGATCCTATGCTTCTTGCCTCTGGCGGTTTGAAAGAACCTTCCAAGTATGGCCAAAAAGGTGCCAATATGATCGTCGCCGAAGGTCAACACCTCGCGATCGGTCCTAACTACGGTGGCCCTGGCCTTGGTATTTTTGCGATTCGCTACAATGAACAAAATAAAAATGACATCCGCGCTACCGCTGGCCGCTTCGTCGGAAGAGGCAAAGATGCTAACGGCAACAGTGCTCTTTGCATGGTTCTTTCAACACGCGAACAACATATCCGTCGTGAAAAAGCCAACTCAAATATTTGTTCTAACGAATCCTTCATCGCCACTTTGGCCGGTGCTGGTATTTTAGAACGTGGTGAAAAAGGCATGACTGAGTCTTGCCTTAAAGGAAGAAACAATGCCAGTCGAATGGCCTCTACGCTTACAAAATTTGAAGGCGTAAAGCTGGCTTACCCACAAAGCGTTTTCTTTAACGAATTCGTTCTTGAAATTGCAAATGCGAAAGCCGTTCTCGAGAAAGCCCGTCTTGCTGGCCTTCACTTGGGCGTAAATGTTTCAGAAAGAACTGGTAATCCAAACCATATTCTCATGACATTTACCGATGTTCATGGCGACAAAGAGCTTGGTGAACTTGTGTCCTTTTTCCAAAAGAACTTCAAAGAAACTGGAACACCTGTCACTCCAAAAGAAGTTCCAACAACTTTAAGAAGAGTTGAACCTGTTGGTCTTCCTAATTTTTCATTAGAAAGCCTCAAAACTTTCTACACCAAACTTGGTGAACAAAACGTAAGCCCAGATGATAACATCTATCCTCTTGGCTCATGCACCATGAAGTACAATCCTTATATCAACGATTGGGCTGCATCCCTTAAAGGATTCACAGACGTGCATCCTCAAGCTCCAGAAGAGGATGTACAAGGCTCTCTTGAGGTTCTCTACGGAATTCAAGAAATGTTCAAGGCCATCACTGGACTTCCAGGTGTGGCCCTTCAGCCAGTCGCTGGTGCTCAAGGTGAGTTCGTTGGAATTAAAATGTTCCAAGCTTACTTCCGCGATAGAGGCGAAGGAGAAACAAGAAATATTATCATCATCCCTAAATCAGCTCACGGAACGAACCCTGCGACAGCGACTGTGGCCGGGTATGAAACAAAAGTTATCGACGGTATGACATACGGTCTCGTTCTTGTCGATGCTGACGAAAAAGGTCAAGTCCACTTTGAACAATTCAAAGAACTCGTAAAAACCTACAATACTCGCATCGTTGGCATCATGGTCACCAACCCAAATACCTCTGGTATTTTTGAGACACGTTTCAAAGAAATGGCCGAGCTCATTCACTCAGTTGGCGGCTTAGTCTACATGGATGGCGCGAATATGAACGCTATCGCTTCTCGTGTTTCCTTAGGAAAACTTGGAGTCGATGCTTGTCACAACAACCTCCATAAGACTTGGTCCATTTCTCACGGCGGTGGCGGCCCTGGTGATGCTATCGTTGCCGTGAGTGAAAAGCTCATCCCATTTATTCCAGGCCCTCAAGTAAAATACGAAAACGGTATGTATAAACTCTACCGCGCCCCCAAGAGCTTTGGTTCTGTTCATCGTCACCATGGCAACTTCGCTCATAAGATTCGCGCTTACGCTTATCTCAAAGCCTTAGGTTCAGAAGGTGTCGCAAAGATGTCCGCCGTGGCCGTACTCTCTTCTCGCTACCTCTTTGAGAAACTTAAGAAAACTTACCCTACTCTCCCAGAGGGAACAGAAAACATTGAACGCATGCACGAGTTTATCTTAACAATCAAAAAAGATACTTTTGATCGTGTAGAGAAAGCTGGAACACCAAAAGCGAATGCCATCGCAAGAATTGGTAAACTCTTCCTCGACTTCGGTCTTCATGCTCCTACGGTGGCTTTCCCTGAAGTTTATGGTCTTATGATTGAACCCACAGAAAGCTACAACAAAGGCGAACTTGATCGTTTTGCAGAGGTGGTCAACACCATGAACCATCTCATCAACGAGCACCCAGAAGTTCTTACAACTGCTCCTCACTTCACACCTGTTTATAAAGTAGATGAAGTGGATGCCAATAAGAACCTCCAGTTCTTTGAAAAGATCAAGGAACTTCCAGAAGTTCTTATCAACAAGGTTGAGCCAGCAAGACTCAACAACATGAAGGTTGTCGACATTGCTCAAGAGATTTTAAAAGCTCACAAGGCAAGAGCTTAATAGAAGGAAAGGTTTTTAGAATGCATTCTCCACAGAACGAACGTTGTACATTTGCAATTATCTCTCACCCGGATGCGGGTAAGACGACAGTGACAGAAAAAATTCTGTGGCACGGAAATGTCATTCATGAAATGGGTATGGTGAAATCCAAAACAGGAAACTTCGCCAAATCAGACTGGATGGAAATCGAGAAGGAAAGAGGAATTTCTGTGGCTTCCTCTGTCATGAGCTTTCACTTTGGTGAACGGGCCATGCACCTTCTCGATACTCCTGGGCACAAAGACTTCTCTGAAGATACCTACAGAACCTTAACTGCTGTTGAATCGGCCCTGATGATGATTGACTCGGCCAAAGGCGTGGAAGGACAAACTCAAAAGCTCATGGAAGTTTGTCGTATGCGACACACTCCTATTGTAACTTTTATGAATAAGTTCGACCGCGCCTCTATGGACCCTTTCGAACTTCTCGACAATATTGAAAGCATACTTCACATCACCTGCATCCCGATGACTTGGCCTATCGGTGATGGCTCCGACTTCAAAGGAGTAATCGATCTTCAAACAAGACGCATTCAAAGTTTCGTTCACAGCAAAGATCCGCATAATCCTTACTTCCTTGATGGGAGCAACCTTGATGATCCTGTCATTGTCGATTTTGTTGGAGATCGCCTTTTAGAAAAACTAAAAAACGATCTCAGCATGATTGAAACCCTCATTCCTCCTTTTGATAAAGATGAGTTCAGAGGTGGAGCTCAAACTCCTGTTTATTTTGGCTCGGCCATTTATAATTTCGGAGTGAAGGAAGTTGTATCTTTCATTGCTGAACACTGCCCCGGACCAGGAAGTCGAGAAGTCAAACTTCCTCCCTTTAGTGATGAGGCCTCAACTCGTCAACTAGAACCAGGCGAAAATAAATTCTCTGGTTTTATTTTTAAAATTCAAGCCAATATGGATAAGCGCCATCGTGACCGTGTGGCCTTCCTTCGTGTTTGTTCAGGAAAATTCAATAGAAACCAAAAACTTTTCCACGTACGTACAGAAAAAGAAATTAAGATTTCCACTCCCCTCATGTTTCAAGCTCAAGACAGAGAAATTGCCGAAGAGGCTTTTCCTGGAGATATTATTGGTCTCTATGATAACGGAAAATATCAAATCGGAGACACCTTCACTGAAGGCGAAATGATTCAGTTCACTGGAATCCCAAGTTTTGCCCCAGAAATATTTAACAAAGTTATCTTGAAAGACCCAATGAAGGCCAAACAACTTGAAAAGGGGCTTCAGCAACTTTCCGAAGAGGGAACTGTTCAGCTCTTTGTTCGTCATGGGACAAATGAAAAAATTCTTGGGGCCGTCGGTGCCCTTCAATTTGAAGTCGTAAAATACCGCCTTGAGGATGAATACTCAGTCATCGGGGATTACACCCCCTTCCCTTTTGTAGGTGTGCGCTGGCTTAGATTTGAAAACAAATTGGCACAAGATGCTTTTGTCTCTATGAACTCACATAATATTTTCTATGACATCAAAGAGCGCCCTTGTTTTGCAGTACGTTCTGAGTGGGATCTAAAACTCACGATGGAAAAAAACCCTAAAGTTTCTTTTTTTAAAAATTCAGACTACCGCTAAATTTTGGAATAAATGACGCCAAGTAAAAAATGAAACAAGGCCAAATATTTGGCCGTCAATTCCCTATTATTTCATTGTTTGATGCGTCTATTCTAACACTTTCTTACAACCGTCATTTCACATTAAAAAGTATTACTCAAATACTCAGACATACTGTTAGACTTTTGCCCCTAACCTCGGAGTTGAACCTGAGTTTTTCAAAACTAACATTATTTACAGCTTTCTTCCTAAGCCTTGGAGTTCAGGCCGTCACCTTGACCTTCAACTACTGGCCTTACGAACAAGAGGGTTGCAATAACATCAGGGACCAGTTCCTCCAGCAAAATGCCATCAAACCAACTCCAGGCGATACGACGATCCCTCCCCTTGTGATGGGTTGTAATGTTATCAGTGGACGCTGGAAAGACTCATTTACAGACGAGACAATTGACAAGGCAAGCGACATCATTGTTGCCCCTGTTATTCCACTTGAGTTTTTAAAACCCTATACAAAGCTGATGAGCTTTCAACGCCTCTTTTCGTTTGCCCACGATCAAAGTTTATTCGTTATTTTGAAAAAAGATGGCCAAGGCGAAAAGATGTTTTTGGCGAATAAGAAAACTCTCACCTCGCTTCCAACTCGCCCTAATGCTCGTTGCGAAGTCATTGGTCAATGGATGGATGCCAAGGCCCGTTGGAATCTGCCCATGAGCACAGAAGAGAAAAACTCACTCGTAAAAGATGTGGCCCTCTGTCAAAGTGGTGAAGAATATAACCGCACTGAAACTTTTGGAACTTGGCTCACGTTAGCAGGAAAAGCCTGTAACACTAGAGTAGAAATTCTAAAACGAGATTCAAAAATTGCCACCACTCCTGAGGCAGGGGACGACCGACCTTGTACTCCACGTCTGGTTGGACAATGGTTAGACCCTTATACCGGACAAACTTTTACAGACGCTCATGACATGGACATCGATCATGTCGTCCCGCTCAAGCATGCTTTCATCAGCGGAGCTTGGAAATGGGCCCCTTATAAAAAAAGAGACTATGCTAATGACATGAGCAATGCTGAACACCTTATCGCTGTTGATTCAAGCGCTAATCGTTCCAAAGGCGATGCCCCGCCTCAACTCTGGATGCCACCAAATCTAAAATTTCACTGCACCTACCTCACTCGTTGGCTTTCAATTAAATTTCGTTGGGGTTTAACGATTGATCAAAATGAAAAAACATTCCTCACAACTCAGCTTAAAAACTGTCCAGGGACAGACTACAAACGCCAAGTCGAAATTATCACTCTTTTGAACAACGCCCAGTCAGAGTAAACATAACTACCTGAAACTTAAAATATCCGACATTTTTTATCGTCTTTTCTTGAGGTTCCAGCTCAACTTTTATTCCCTAACTACCGATAAGACTAAAGAGTTAGGAGTAAAACAATATGGTCGCACTCGACATAGAATTCGAAGAAGAGGACAAAGAATCCTCAGCGGCTCCGAAACAACAAGAGCCTATGGTTGACGATGTCAGCCTCGAATTTTCTGCGTCCACTGAACTCATCAACCTTGCGGGCCTAAAGAACGAAGACAAGAGTAAGTCTCATGAAATAAAACTTACGGCCGATAGCGAAAAGTCAGATCCACAAATTATTGCTGATGAAAATGTTCTTTCTGCATCTGATTCAAGCGCCCCTAAAACAGAAATATCCGAAGAGATGAAGGCCGTTGTTAATAAAGTCAAAGCCGAATCTGCAAAGATTCGCTCTATTGATGATGCCCGCCAAAAAAAACCCTCTGCGCCGGCACCAGTACCTTCTCCTGCCCCTCAAACTAAAACAACGACAGCTGCCAAACCAGCGATAGCGAAACCTGTGGCAGCAACGACTCATCAATCTTTAGGCAATGCTGCAGTGGCCATGCAAGTTGAAATTTTAGGCGAAGCAAAGAATCTTGCCCTTCTTGAAAAATTGGAAAAAATTGACTCCCACTTAAAAATTGAAGTTGATGCAGAACTTCGTGTGGCAAAAGCTGAAGCACGTGGCGAAGCCATGGCGTTCTACCTTTCAGAAGCCAAGCTTCTTGAATATCAAATTGTGGCCTTACTCAAACGACTTCCAGTAAAAACACAGGAAGAGCTGAAAGTTCTTCAACAGATTCAAAAACGTCTTTCTGATAACACAAAAAAGAAACCAAGCTTCTAATTCAGAGGCAAAGTAAAACCATCCACCCAAGAGCCATTAATCTTCACGCCCCAATGTAAGTGAGGGCCGCTAACACGTCCAGTGTTACCTGAATGACCAATGAGAGCTCCCTTTTCAACAATATCTCCAACCTTACAATCAATTTTAGAAAGATGGGCATACATAGTAAAAAGGCTAAGTCCGTGATCGACTAAAATGGTGTTTCCTGAAAAGAATAAATCCTCAGCAAGGACAACCCTACCCTTATTTGAAGCAAGTACAGGCGTTCCAATAGGGGCCCTAAAATCAGTTCCTAAGTGCTGAGTGCTTTTTACTTTATTAAAAACGCGCTTGGTTCCGTAGACGCTTGAAATAGGAAGATCACTCGGCTTTAAAAACTTATCGTCAAAATAAGTCTGAGTTGAATAATTTGTATAGATCGCATCTAAAATCTTTCGCTCTCTTGCATAGCGTGCCAAATCTTTTTGAGACAGATTAATTGTTTTAGGAGCGACCTTTAAAGTTTCTTTTTTGTATTGATATGGAATGACACTTACAGTGAAAACCTCTTTGCGTTCCAATTTGCCATTTGAAAGGATCTCGAGTTCGCAAGAAAAATCGCCTGGCTTCATAAAATAACTGGCCATGACAAAACTTTGAAAGATTTTATTTTTTTGCTCAAAAGGTAATTTTGCCTTAGCACATAAATAGGATTTTACCTGAGCTCCCTCAGGAAGGGCCAACTTCACAAGTTCAACCTGCCCGGGACGTATTTGAATATTCTTCAAGGTCAATTCTTGAGCCGATAGTGAAGAAGAGAAAAAATAAATCAGACAGATCAATTTAAACATTTGTTTCATGGTTAAAAGATAAGAGCAAAGCCCTGCCGAGTCAAAGAATTGCCTTTATTTTAAGGCATTACAAGAGTCTTTAGATAAAGAATTAACCCCTTAAGATCATAGGGATAATCTTACCTCGTTCGAAAATCTGAGTATTTTGAGGGATAATAAGACTATGAATACATTTAAGACGACTCTCATTTTTAGTTTCTTCTCACTCCTTTGCTTTTCAGCACGTTCTGCAGACAACAACATGCTCGTCGAACTTCTCAAAGACGACAAAATTAACTCGGCCTACAACGATTGCAAAAATAACGAAAACAAGGGAAAAGACAACCTCGAAAACTGTATCTGGGATAGCCTTGATGAGCAAAAAAGAGAAGAAGTAAAAAAGAAGATGGAGCTTTCCAAGCAAGCGGAAGCGGGAAGTAAAGACAACAAGGTCAAATATGAAAGCTTAAGCCTGGCCCCAACGAAAGACAAAAAAGATTCTGCAGCTGATACAAGCAAGGACCAGAAGAAAAAAGATCCTGAAATTGCTAAGCTCGAAGAATTTCTCGCCAAAAGACTTGGTGAATCTTTATATGGCGACATCAATACCGAGCAACAAAAGAACAACCCCTCAAAAGTTGTCGACCATAAAGTTTTTTATGATTTATACGAAGCTCAAGTCAGTAAAAACGTCATTAGTGCAATCTCATCCTACTGTATCGAAGCAAAGCTTGATGACGACAAGAGATATCTTATTTCTCAAGATAAAAAGACAAGAGAAGCACAGAGAACAAAAAATATCGAAAGTTTAAAAAATAACGACCTCGAAAAAGACAATGAGCAAAGCGAGGATATCAACAAGAATACCAACGATAAAACGGAATTAGAAAACACAACAAACAAGGCCGCCAAGCATTGGAATGGATGCGCTCAAAATATCCAAAACATCTGTGTAGGGAAAGAATTATATGATACTGAAAAGCATCCATCGCTAACAAAATCGACAGATTACAAATACTCCAAAGACAGGGCTTGCGTCGTAACTAAATTAATAAAAGATGCCAGACAATCCCTTATCAAGGTAGGCCAAATTAAAAAAGTATTAGAAGAAAATGCAAACGAAAGTGGAAGAGGCCTACAAGGAAAAAAAGAAATCGAAGTCTACTCGGGGAGCAAAGATAAACAGACGAAAAGCATTGATGACCTAACCTCTATCACCTCTTCAGAGTTAGCTAAATCAGGATTCGAAGAAGGGATCAAAGAAAAACAAAAACTTTTTGACAAATGCGCAGAAGCCAGCAGCGCGGAAGACCCGGCCTGTAAAAACATTTTGTTATCAGGCAAAGAAGCAGAAGACGAGCAAAAGAAACTGAACGAATATGCTTTAAGAACGAAGGTGCTTGAAGAAAAACTTTCAGACAAAAAAACCATGACAAAAGAAGAGGTCTCTGACTATTTAAAAGAACAAGGATATAGTGAGGAGGACATAAAAAAAATGGTTGAAAAGGATCTTGAATCCTTAAGAAAAGAGATTGCCAAACACTACACAGAAGAAAAGAATGCGATTAACAGAGAACTTCAAGATCGATTAAAAAAGATCACGTTAAAAAAAGACACTGAAGACCCCAAAGAGAAACAAAGCCAAATAACCAAGCTGGCCGAAGAGCTAGAAAGTAAACCAGAACAATACAAACAACTCATCCACTACAATAATATTGTTCAAGGTTTTTTAGAATTAGGAAATAAACAAAAGAATACAGCTTCCATAGCAAGAGAACTTGAAAGCAACGAAGGCTTATCTGAAGAAGAAATAAAAAAGCGCGAAGAACTTAAAACTAGCCTTCAGAATCAAGGTGTAAAAATGGACGATGATGGCCAAGGGAAAGATGCTGTAAAAATAGAAATAGAAAGCATCAATAAAAAGCTTCTCAAATACGACGCAGATGCGACACCTACTCCAGGGCCAACGAGTTCAAATTAAAGAATGAAAGATTATCCTCTTCCACCATTAATCATATCAGAAACGATATTAGATTCCTGGGTACATTCAGCGCGAACAACACCAGCGACGTGTGCTACTATGAAAAGAAGCATGAAAAGATTAAAAAATTCATGAACCTCTTTAAGAGCATGATGGTGGGTCTCGAGACCGAGTTGAGTACCAAAGCGCATGCCTAATCCCGTAGAAATCAAACCTAAAAGAATCAAAGCTAAACCACTATAACTTAATTTTGCGCCGGCCTTTTCTACAGAATAAAACTCCTGAGCACTCAATTTGAATTTCTTCTCGCGGAAAAGTTGTAGCCCCTTCTTAATGGTTTCACGTGAGCGTTTAACATTTCGAGAATCAAATCCGAAGAGATTATAAATCGCACGAAAAATAAAAAGTGCTGCGAGAACATATCCTACCTTAACATGAGCATCGACATCCTCGAGCCAAATGGCCACCAAAGAAACAAAAATGACTAAAGCATTAATCCAATGCCAGAGACGATTAATAAGTGGCCATTTTTTCATAGAAACTCCTTAAATTTCTTCAAAGGTTCTCTTGTCTTTATTTTTCTTTACGTTTGGAACATTAAAAATTCTATTATGAAAAGAAACATAAAAACCTGGAGCTAGAAGCTTCGCCGCAAGCAAGGCTTCTGTCACATTTTGTTGGGCATCTGAATCTGAAAAGCCCAAAGGCTTCATGGCCCCGGTGAAAACAATAGGAATATTCACGTCGCCGATACTTTTGTAGCAGTACTCAGCAGTCACAGTCATGGTGTCAGTACCATGGAGAACCACAATAGGCACCTTACGACTTAACTGATTTTTTATGTACATACAAATCAGGGACCTATCTTCATCGGTCATGTAAAGAGAATCCTTACTCATAATAGAGAAAACCTCTAGTTCTGTGTAAGGAAGACGTAAACGGGCCAAAAGGGCCTGTTTTATCAAAGAGTCGCGATTTTCAAGTGTTCCATCGCCCTCATCATAAGTTTTATCGATTGTGCCACCAGTCGTAATTAAAATGACTCTGGTCTTAGAATTATCCATTTTTCTACCCTTGACGCCTAAAAGTTTAACACCATATTGATAATGAATTTATAAGCTTTATTCGTCAATCGTCTAAGGAGTCTAACATGTCACAAACTCAAGAAAGAAAAGGCCAAATCAGCGTTAAAACCGCGGATATCTTCCCCATCATCAAAAAATGGCTCTATTCGGAGCATGATATATTCTTAAGAGAGCTTATCGCTAACGCCACAGACGCTATAACAAAGCGCGGCACTATTTGTCGGACCAAAAACGTCGAAACCCCAGCAGGCCAAATCACCGTTGAAATCGACCGTCCTAATAAAAAGATTGTGATAGCCGATAACGGCCTCGGGATGACGGAAGCTGAAGTTGAAAAATATATCGCTCAACTTGCTTTCTCAGGTGCTGAAGAATTTGTAAAAAAAATGAAGGACGCAGGAACTGATCCAAGCAATCAAATCATTGGAAAATTCGGCTTGGGCTTTTTCTCTGTTTTCATGGTTGCCAAAAAAGTTGAACTTGAAACTCTTTCTTATGAAGAAGGTTCGACACCAACCAGATGGATTTGCGAGGGCGAAACGGAGTACACCTTTAAGCCTAGTTCCAAAAAAGAAATCGGAACAACGATTACGATTCACGTAAACGAAGACAGTGAAGAATTCCTTGATAGCTACAAAGTCGAAGAGACTTTAAGAAACTTCTGCGACTTCATGCCTTATCCTATTAAGGTCTACGATACTGAGCGTATCGCTAAAGAGGCCAAAGACAACGAAGGCAAAAAAGATGAAGAGAAACACTACCACGCAGCCGAAGGCGCCTTGGTCAACGACAGTGAACCTCTTTGGAAAAAAGACCCAAGCACTCTCAAAGAAGAAGACTATAAAAACTTCTATCGCCGCCTTTTCCCTATGGATGGCGATCCTCTCTTCTGGCTTCATTTAAAAATTGACCACCCTTTCACTTTAGAAGGAATCCTCTACTTCCCTAAGTTAAACCCTAACCGCCCTTTCAATGAACGCAATATTCGTCTTTACTGCAAGCAGGTTTTCGTTTCTGATAACGTCAAAAACATCATCCCTGACTTCCTCATTCTTCTTAAGGGCGCAATTGATTCTACAGATATACCTCTGAACGTTTCTCGCTCTTCTCTCCAGGGTGATCCTAATATTAAAAAGATCTCCAACTACATTATTAAGAAAGTGGCCGAGAGTCTTAAGAAACTTTTCAACAATGACAGACCAAAATTCGAATCTATTTGGGAAGACATTGGCATCTTCGTTAAGTATGGTTGCGTAAGCGACACTAAGTTTGATGAACTTATGCGTGACATGGTTCTCTTCAAAAACTCTGAAGGCAAATACGTCACAATGGAAGAATACGCGAAGGCCATTCCAGAGGCCAAAGCTGAAAAACTCAAAGGCAAGATTCTCTACTCAGAAAAAGACAAATCCAATATTGCATTAAGAAAACATCTTCTCGAAGAAAAGATTCAAACCGTTGATACCGACGACCATATCGACCCTCACTTTATGCAACATGTGGAATTCAAGGGTCTCGGTGAGAAGATGGATGAAAAGAAATACAGATTCGTCGCCATGGATTCAGAGATTGCCAACATTTTAGAATCAGAAGCAAGCACTGATGCCGACATCAAAGTCAAAGATATGTTCGCCGCTTACCTTGCTCCAGAAGGCAAACCTGAAAAACCCGAGATAGAAATCGGTAAGGTGAAAAACTCTACTATCCCGGCCTACTTCAAAGTCGACGAACAAATGAAGCGCTATGCTCAGATGGCCAAGGCCATGGGCCAAGGTGCCGCTTTCCCCATCAAGAAAACTCTTGTAGTGAACCCTAACAATCCTATCGTCAAGATGGCCCTAGGACTCTGGGAAAAAGGCGAAAAGAAAGAGCTTGCTGAAAAAATCTGCCAGCACGTTTCTGACCTTGCGGCCATTTCATCTGAAGGCCTCAAGAATGAAGAAAAAGATCAATTCGTCGAAAGATCACAAAAGCTCATAGAAGAACTTGCTGCCAACTTCCAACGCTAAAACGAAAAGGGGCGCCATATGAGCGCCCCTTTTTTTAATTAGCTTTTATAAATGTTTCACCATCACTTTCAAAAACCAAATCCCCCAAATCTGAAGTATTGAACTCCGCTTGAAAGCTTTGTTTTTTTATCACTTCTTTATTGCCTTCCCAGCAGGAAAACTCGTGGGGGTTGCTTGTGCTTAAATAAGGGGCATAGCGCCTGGCCACCTTACACTTAGGCTCACGGAATCCTGAATAAGTCCCTGAGCTATAAACAATCATCTTGGCCTTTAAATGATTGGCCCAGTTTTCTCCATTACTTTTTCTTGAAGACTCTCCATGATGAGAGGCCACAAGCAGATCAATACCATTTGTGATTTTTTGCATGACCTTCTTTTCGACGAAACCAGTGGCATCGGCAGCAAGAAGGAGACGTGTCTTATGATACTGAAGAAGAACGACCGCGCTTGAATCATTATCGGCTTCCAGACGGCCATTGACTGTAAGCACTTGAACATCTGCCTTTCCACAGCTTAAAGTCTGACCTTCAACTAATTCTTGGGCGTTAGGAAGTTTTGTTTTATAATCTTCAAGCTTTCCCGCATAAAAAATGGTTACAGGTTTTTTTTCTTTTAAAAGTGTAGAGACCACACTGTAATGATCCCTATGAGAATGGCTTAATACTAATTGATAGGAGCGGTCTCCCAGTTCTCTTAAAACTTTTTCAGAAACTTCTTTTGGGGGAAATCCTTCTCTTTGGCCACAGTCAAAAACGAGGGCTTCTTTAGAATCTGGACAAAAAATCATCGAGCAGGCAGCGTTACCCACATTAAAAACATAAAAACGAAGATTGTTCTTACTGGGAGGTGAAAAAGTGTGATGAGAACAAGACAAAAGAAAGAAAAGAAAAATGAACTTTTTCAAATGCGATATTGAGGGGCTTGATCTTGAATTTCGGAATGGATTTGAGGCTGATAATCAGAAAGCAAATTTTTGATGGCCTCAATCTCAAGGTCATTTTTATTCATTTGCTTAATCCAGTAGTGACGTTCCTCAATGCTTATTGATTCTTCAAAACGCTTAATAAAAAGAACTTTTTTTTGCTGACAGCAATAATAATAGGAAAGAAGACTTTCTTGAGTTTTCACAAAAAGCCTTCTTAAAGAGTTCTGCCAATTTCAATAGTAATAATTATGAGGACGAAAAGTATGATCCAGTTTTTCTGAAGCGCCATTTTTTTCTTCCTTGAAAAAAATTGTTTTGTGCTCGTTTACATTCTTAGTCTAATGCCATCCATGGATTAGGGTCAAGAATGCAAATCATGCCTTCGTCCTCACAAAATCTAACTTTTAGCAAACAAATTCATTTGTGCCGTTAACTA
>JACCEE011006756.1_pt1 | contig 20181 bp, 24 predicted proteins | sample 7449931 | NCBI WGS metagenome assembly JACCEE01 (sample SAMN15323457, study PRJNA562643) | freshwater metagenome | isolation source: river surface water | place: USA:Blue River Watershed | collected 2017-08-19 | reverse complement strand
CCCTTTTCACCTTCAAGGAGATTCAATTGCAACCCTCAGAACCCGTCCGTCATCTCAACCAGCGGCAACTCGCCGAGCGTTGGGACCTGAGCGAGGGCACCTTGGAGCGCTGGCGCTCCGAAGGAATTGGCCCGATCTTTCTAAAACTACAAGGCCAAGTCCGGTACCGGATCGAAGACATCGAGGCCTTTGAGGCTGATAGCCTTCGCAAGAGCACATCCGAACGCGAAGTAGTGGGAGGTGCCGCATGAGCCTTCATCACCCCATCACTCCCGAGCAAGTGCTGGCTATCCCAGCTGGCACCTTGGCAGGTCATTCCGCAGAGGTGCTGTTCCAATTGAAAAACGTCGCAGCCGATCGACTTGCCGAAGCCAAGCAACTGCTCGATCACTTAGATCTTGCCATCGATTTCAAATGGCGCGATCAGGCAAGAAATCTGCGCCTAGAAGCCGGCAAGGATACCGGCGTCATTCACTTCGACGATGGTGATGTCCGAATCACGGCCGACCTTCCAAAGAAGATCGAATGGGATCAATCACGTTTGGCTGAGATTACAAAGCGTATCACTGACAGCGGCGACGACCCGAAGCAATACGTCGAAATCAGCTATCGGGTTAGCGAAACCAGGTTCAACGCCTGGCCAGACACCCTGAAATCCTCATTTGAAGCGGCTCGTACGGTCAAGGCGGGCAAGCCTTCCTATCGCTTGGCACTTATTAAGGAGTAATCCATGTTCTTTAGAAAAGCAGCTATTGAAAAATTACGTCAACGCTCTGAGTGGGGAATGCGCGATCTTCCCGAGATCATTCGAGTACCTGCATTAGAAGGTCATCGAAATCAAGAAGCGGTCATGCCGCTAGAGGAATCAACGATCGATGATCTCGCGTTCGCCATCATCGGACTAGAGGCACAAGTCACTGAAATGCGCCGTCCCTTGGTTGGATTGCGTGAACTTTACGACCAAGCCCGTAAACGCGGTGCGCTGGGTACGAGCACGGTTGCCGATGTATTCCTGATTGGTTCAGGCTCGGAGGTGAACAAATGAGCCTTCCAATCATCAGCGCTGATCAGCGTCTAGCTGAACGCCGAGGTGTCAAGGGTGTCCTGGTCGGCAAATCAGGTATCGGCAAGACATCCCAACTCTGGACCCTTGAGCCTGAATCGACGTTGTTCTTTGATCTCGAAGCTGGCGACCTAGCAGTTGAAGGTTATGCGGGAGACACGATTCGGCCACGCACTTGGCAGGAATGCCGTGACTTTGCCGTGTTTATTGGCGGCCCAAACCCCGCCTTACGTGAAGATCAGCCATACAGCGAAGCTCATTTCAAAGCTGTCTGTGATCGCTTTGGCGATCCATCTTCCCTCGATAAATACGACACCGTGTTTGTTGACTCCATCACCGTCGCAGGTCGTTTATGCCTTCAATGGTGCAAGGGCCAGCCGCAGGCTTATTCCGAAAAAACCGGCAAGCCTGATAACCGGGGTGCTTACGGCTTGATGGGGCAGGAAATGATTTCTTGGCTTACCCACTTGCAGCATACGCGACGCAAAAACGTCTGGTTCGTTGGGATCCTTAACGAGGCCTTGGACGACTTTAATCGTCGTGTTTTTACGCTACAGATTGATGGCTCAAAGACGGGGCTCGAATTACCAGGAATCGTCGACGAGGTCATCACACTGGCAGAAGTCAAGGGTGACGATGGCAGTGGCTATCGCGCATTCGTTTGCCACACCCTCAATCAGTGGGGCTACCCAGCCAAGGATCGCAGCGGTCGTCTAGATGCCATCGAGGAGCCAGATCTCGGTCGCCTGATGCGAAAGATCGCCGGCCCCGCGCGACCAGCCATCGATCGTCTGGAATTTACTCGTCCACAAGCCATTCATCCCGAGCCGACCAATAACGCTCACACCCCAATTTCCTTTCAGGAGTCCTGATCATGACTTTTTTCGATTTCAATTCTGCCGCAGAGCAATCTAGCTATGACCTCATTCCTAAAGGCACGATGGTACGCGTACGAATGACCATCAAGCCAGGCGGCTATGACGATCCTTCCCAAGGTTGGACTGGTGGGTATGCGACCCGCAGCGCAAATACTGGCTCGGTGTATTTGAATTGTGAGTTCGTCGTACTTGACGGTCCGTACGCCCGTCGAAAGATGTGGTCCTTAATTGGCCTTTACAGCCCCAAGGGTGCGGAGTGGACCAATATGGGCCGGACGTTCATCAAGGCCATCCTGAACTCTGCTCGCGGCATCAATCCCACCGACAACAGTCCGGCAGCACAAAACGCCCGTCGCATCAGCGGCTTCTCTGATCTCGAAGGCATTGAATTCCTTGGCAAAGTCGACTGGGAAAAAGATCAAAACGGCCAGGACAAGTGCGTCGTTAAATCGGCTGTTACTCCAGAACACAAGGAGTACGCCGCGCACATGAATGGTGCTGCTCCTGCCGCTCCCAGCGCCAGCGCACCCAATGCTTATGCGCAAGCTACCGGACGTGCCCCGGTACCGGGCCGACCCAGCTGGGCTCAGTAAGGAGAAGTCGCCATGATTCTCCGCCCCCGCCAAGCCTTGCTTGTGCAGAGAACCCTTGCGGCGCTCGGCCGGCATGGCAATACCCTGGCCGTTGCGCCCACAGGATCGGGCAAGACCGTGATGCTCTCAGCTGTCGCCGGCGGCATCTTGGCTGAGCCCGATGCCAAAACCTGCATTCTGGCCCATCGGACCGAGCTGACCGGGCAAAACCGCTCGAAGTTCGAGCGGGTGAATCCGCGTCTTAAGACTTCGGTGTTTGATGCCAACGAAAAATCCTGGGAGGGAAGTGCCACCTTTGCGATGGTGCAGACCCTCTCACGCGGCACCCATCTGGAGCAAATGCCGACGTTGGATCTGCTGATCATCGACGAGGCCCATCACGCTGCCTCACCAAGCTACCGCGACGTCATTGACCACGTCATGGTCAAGAACCCCAAGGCGGCTATCTGCGGTCTTACCGCCACTCCGAATAGGGGTGATGGTAAGGGTCTGCGTGAAGTGTTCAGCAACCTGGCGGACCAGATCACTCTTGGCGAGATGATCGCCAGCGGCCATCTGGTTCCGCCCAGGACCTACGTCATTGATGTTGGCACTCAAGATGCCTTACAAAAGGTACGTCGCACGGCAACCGACTTCGATATGAGTGAGGTTGCGTCGATCCTGAACAAGACCCTGATCACGGAGTCCGTGGTCAGCAATTGGAAAGCTAAAGCGTTTGATCGCAAGACCATCGTATTTTGCTCAACGGTCGAGCATGCCATCGATGTGTGCCATGCCTTCAACCAAGCCGGCGTTCATGCAGTGTTGGTCCACGGTGAGTTATCTGATGTCGAGCGCAAGGATCGACTGGCCGCCTATGAAACCGGTCACGCCCAAGTGATCGTCAATGTCGCAGTGCTGACCGAAGGCTACGACTACACGCCCACCTCCTGCGTGGTCCTGCTGCGCCCCAGTTCCTATAAGTCCACATTCATTCAGATGGTAGGCCGAGGCTTGCGCACAGTTGATCCGCAGGAATTCCCTGGCGTGGTCAAGACTGATTGCATCGTCTTGGACTTTGGCACCGCCAGTCTGATGCATGGCGCGCTGGAACAGGAAGTCAATCTGGACGGCTACGACAATGACGGTGAAGCGCCGACCAAGGATTGTCCGGAGTGCGGAGCCATTGTTCCGCTGGCCGTGATGGAATGCCCTTTCTGCTGCCATGTTTGGGAGCGCTCGGATGCATCCGATCATGGTGAGCTCGACAAATTCGTCATGAGCGAGATTGATTTGCTCAGTCGCTCCAATTTCCGATGGTGTGATCTCTTTGGCAGCGACGACGCACTGATGGCTACGGGCTTCAATGCCTGGGGAGGTATCTTTTTCTTAAACGGTCGATGGCATGGAATTGGTGGTGGCAAGGGCCTCAACACTCGGCTGCTGGCTGTTGGTGAGCGCACTGTTTGCATGGCCAAAGCCGATGACTGGCTCAACGATCACGAGTCCGAGGATTCTGCCTACAAGACGCGTCGCTGGCTCAATGAAGCACCCACACCGAAACAGTTGCAGTTTCTGCCGCCTGAACTCCGCTCTGATTTTGGTCTGACACGCTATCAGGCATCCGCCTTGCTATCGTTTCAATTCAATCGCAACGCCATCGTACGTCTGGTCAAAGCAGCCAATCAATCGCATGTCCACCCGATTCTGGAGGCTGCGTGACATGCGCTATCTGTTATCGCAAAGCCAAAGGGTTCGGTTGGTTCAACCCGCGTTCGCTCATCTCACAATCAGACCGCCACAACGACAAATGGGTGTTTTGCTCTCGTCGCTGTCAGGACGTTTTCTCAAACCTTATGACCAAAACGGAGGGGCAAATGATCGACCCCAGTGATATGGAAATCGCAGCTATGCAGTCTTGCCTCACGCCGCTGGGTGAGTACGTGAGTTTCATCGGTATCCAACGACCACTAGCCGACTACAGCCGGGATGAAGTACTCGGGCTTATCGACGTCGTAATTACTAAATACCAAGAACGCATGCTCGAAGAACATGAAAGGATGGCAGCTAAGGATCGTGATTTTCTGGAACAGAGTTTGGTGAATCGAGCCGCTGGCCGGCTACAAGGGAGCGTGTAATGCTGGACTTCAATCACCGCCCCCAATTTCACGAACAGATAAGTGAGCTCATTGATGTTGCACTGGCTCGAGAACGCGATGCCCAGACGCCACGCGACTACTTGGGCGCATCCCGTCTGGGCGTGTCATGTGAGCGCGCACTGCAATACGAATACAAGAGAACGCCCGTAGACCCAGGTCGGGAGTTCTCTGGGCGACTCCTGCGTGTATTTGAAGTCGGCCACCAACTGGAAGACTTGGCCATCCGCTGGCTGCGATTGATCGGATTCGATCTGCACACCCGCAAAGCACAAGGTGGACAGTTTGGATTTTCCGTGGCACAAGGCCGAATAAAAGGTCATGTCGATGGCATCCTAAATGATGGACCAACAGCACTCGGCATGCGTTATCCCGCTCTGTGGGAATGCAAGACCATGAATGATAAGTCTTGGCGTGACACCGTCAAGAACGGTGTCGCCAAGTCCAAGCCGGTCTATGCAGCACAGATGGCCACGTACCAAGCCTATATGGAAGCCAGTATCCCGGGAATCTCGCAAAACCCGGCGCTCTTCACGGCCATCAATAAAGACAGCCAAGAGATCTGGTTTGAATTGGTTCCTTTCGATGGCGGGCTAGCGCAGCGGATGTCCGATCGGGCAGTACGCGTCATCACAGCTACTGATGCAGGTGAGACGCTGCCCCGCTTTTCGACTACGCCGACTCACCAGGAGTGTCGCTTCTGTTCTTGGCAAGAACGCTGCTGGGGTGGGTCTTAATGCATGGATCCAGCTACTTCGATTTCAATGATGCAGCGGATTACGCAATCGGAATGGCAGATGACGTCGAGGGATTGCGACATGCGCTGATCGATCGACTCGAATCCGTCTTGTTGTTCCTGTTCCCGCAGGGTCGTATCCGAAGCGGGAAGTTTTATGTGGGTGACATTGATGGCTCTCCGGGCAAGAGCCTGGTAGTTGAGATGGAGGGTGCGAGACGTGGCCTCTGGTTCGACTTCGCAACCGGCGTGGGTGGCGATGTGTTCGATGCTTGGGCTCTGTCGCGCACCTTGTCCATCCAGTCGGATTTTCCACGCATCCTTGATGAGGTTCGCCAGTGGTGTGGCGTGGCGCCTACCATCGGCAAGTCAATCAAGCAGGATGTTCGACAGCAGCCAGTCGACGAACTTGGCCCCTACACCACCATCTGGGACTATAAAAGCGCCGATGGCACTTTGATTGCCCGGGTATATCGCTATGACCCGGAGCCAGGCCGCAAGGAGTTTCGACCTTGGGATGTACGTGCTCGCATGTGGCGCGCACCTAACCCACGCCCTCTGTATAACCAGCCCGGGATGGTATCCGCCAGGCAAATCGTACTGGTCGAAGGTGAAAAGTGTGCCCAAGCTTTGATTGATAGCGGCATCGTTGCGACTACAGCGATGAATGGTGCGAAAGCGCCAATCGATAAAACGGACTGGAGCCCTTTGAAGGGCAAAGATGTCCTGATCTGGCCTGATAAAGATGTACCGGGATGGGACTACGCGGAGGCAGCGGCCAAAGCATGCGTCGCCGTAGGCAGCAAATCAATAGCTATCCTCGTGCCGCCAGAATCAAAGACTGAGAAATGGGATGCAGCCGATGCGGTGGCCGAAGGCTTCGACTGCAAGACCCTGATCGCGGCGGGCGATCGCATTACGGTCAAAGCCAGCTCTGCGCCCTTGCCCGCCTACACCATGGGCGAGATCTTAGATGACGAAACGCCTGTGCCTGCAGATCTTGTCTCGGACCGAATCATCACGCCCGGCGGCATCACTGTCTTTGGTGGCGCACCCAAGGTAGGCAAGAGCGACTTTCTCCTTTCTTGGCTTGTTCACATGGCAGCAGGTCTGCCGTTTTTGGATATGGTGCCTGCACGTCCAATGAAGATTTTTTATCTTCAGGCCGAGGTGCAATACCCGTACCTCAAGGAACGGATTAAGAATATTTTCCTACCCAAAGCGGTCTTGACCATCGCTCGAGATAATTTAGTCGTAACTCCTCAGCTGCATCTGGTGTTGAACGACGAAGGATTGGGGCAGCTGATCCAGACTATCAGCACTCACTTTGAAGGCCAGTCACCGGACATCATTGCCATTGATCCGATTCGCAATGTATTCGATGGTGGAACTGCCGGAGGGGAAAATGATAACGACGCGATGATGTTTTTTCTCACGCGTCGGATCAACAGATTGCACCACACCGTCAACCCAGACGCAGGCGTGATCCTGGTTCATCACACCAAGAAAATCAACAAGCGTCAATTCGAGGAAGATCCGTTTCAAGCCTTTGCTGGTGCAAGCAGCCTACGTAGCTTCTACACATCGAGCCTCATGTTGTATCGGCCAGATGAGTCGACGACAGCACGCCAACTGATCTTTGAGTTACGAAATGGCCCAGGCCTACCTATCCGCTACGTCGACAAGGTCGAGAGCCGGTGGGAGATCGTCAGCGCCAGTGAGCGTTTGGTGCTGAAGGAATACGGACAGCGGCTCGATGCCGAGCGACTGCGTAAGCTAGACGTGATTTTGCAGATCCTGATCGATGAAGGCGTCAAGGGCAACTGCTACACCGCCAATCAGTTCGCTGAAGCCTTCGAGGGCAAGGCTGGCCTGGGCGGCGAGCGCACCATCCGCGAGCGCCTATCAGCACTGGCCACCCAAGGCTACATCAAGTATTTCCGCAATGCCTCGGACTATGGACTGCCCTCAATTGGACGCTCCAAGTACGGCTATCTTTGCGTTGAAGGGATGATTCTGAATCTACCGATTGGACCTCCGAATCTCGATACCGGAGAGATCACCATCAAGTCGCTTCGGGTGCTTCCCACCCACTACAAATGCCCACTTTCTGGCGCAGCACTGCCTGTCGAAAACCCGGAAGTGTGGGTCTATCCCGAAAACAGCAACGACCCACAGGAGTCCGAATGAACACGATTTGCCAAGATAGAGACATCACGCACAGCGCATTGTATTTCTCCAGCACGAGCACACAAACACATCGACGAGCTATCACGCACAGTGCTTTAGCAATAGCACACATCAACCCGATTCCTTTATCTCGAACACTCAAGGACACTCAGGAGCAAGTTGGCAAAAACAGGGGCGTAAGTTGGCAGAATTTTGCCAACTGGATTCAGTTGGCAAACGGTTGCCAACTTAATTCCCAGAAAGATCAACAACTTAACGATTTTTCGATTCAGTTGGCAGTCGGCAGTTGGCAAATTTTGCCAACTGAACTAAGTCATTGTTTTCATTCAAATTCAACCTCATCCGAAGTTGGCGAAATCTCCCCCTCCTACTACGTAGGAGAGGGGGCTTATGCCCTCTCTCCGTTACGTAGGGAGATGACCCACGCGGACGGTCCCTCCCCCTCCTCCCGATCAGTGGTACTTGCACTCGATCTGGGTACGACAACCGGATGGGCCATGCGAACTATGGATGGTCAATTCGCTCACGGCTTTGCCAGCTTCAAGCCAAGCCGTTACGAAGGAGGCGGTATGCGTTACCTGCGTTTTAAACGCTGGCTGGGCGAGTTGCGCCAGCTAGCTACCGATATCCACAGTATCTACTTCGAAGAAGTGCGTCGGCACGCTGGAGTTGATGCTGCACATGTTTACGGTGGATTGCTGGCAACGCTCACAGCCTGGTGCGAACACCACAACCTGCCCTACCAAGGCGTACCTGTCGGGACCATCAAGCGTCATGCCACGGGCAAAGGAAACGCTGGCAAAGATGAAGTTATCCAGGCCATGCGATCCCTTGGACACAGCGTCAAAGACGATAACGAAGCAGATGCCCTGGCTCTCCTGCACTGGGCATTGGACAACCAGGAGGATTAGGATGCTTGAAAATTCCATCAACTGGACGACTGATGTCGTGACCTCAAGACTTGCCGAAGCGGCGCGCACCGCTCATCGACTGCCACCTGTTCGCGTTCAAGGCTACTTCAACGTCTGGCCTGCTTTTGTGAGGTCGGAGTTTGAACGCATGGCGGCAGACGATGTGCGGATCTATCGCTTCCCTCCCTCGCCGGCGGATATCGATCGTATGCTGGTCGTCATGAGATGGGTTCAATGCTTGGATGTTGAGCAGCGCAAACTCGTCTGGATGCGCGCAGAGCGTTGGCGTTGGTCCGATATCGGCAAGCGCTTTGGGGTCGCCCCGCGCACAGCTCAGCGTCGATGGGAAGTTGCCATTCAAGCCGTGACTGAGCATATTTCACGAGAGGCTTTATAGAAATTTCGAGTAAACCGATATTTGTGCCGGTCAATTAGGGCTCGTGTGAACAAATGTCAAAAAGCGCGATGTCGCGTTTTGAGGAAAATCGCGATACATTTTGGCTACCGTCGCAAGAGATACGTCTTAGACATCCAACACTTGAAAACCCGCCTGACAGCAAGGTCTGGCGGGTTTTTTATTTGCCCCGACATGAATCCGATCCATATCGAGTACCAGCCAATCGATGCACTGGTTCCCTACGCTCGTAACGCCAAGCAGCACTCCGATACCCAAGTCGCGCAGATTGCCGCCAGTATTCGGGAATTCGGCTGGGGAGCGCCGATTTTGGTCGATGGTGAGAACAACGTGATTGCGGGCCACGGTCGTCTACTGGCCGCACGAAAGCTGGGAATGACGGAGGTACCCGTAGTGCCTCTGCACCATCTATCAAACACTCAGCGCCGGGCCCTCATTTTGGCGGATAACAAAATCGGGGAAAACGCCACCTGGGAAAACGAACTCCTTGGGCTGGAATTGGCAGAACTCCAGGAAGCAGGGTTTGACCTTGAGCTGACTGGCTTTTCGCCCGAAGAGTGGGATGCACTGATTGCCGGCGAGGACACCACCAAGGACGGCTTAACCGACGAAGATGCTGTCCCTGAGGCGCCAGTTGAACCCATCTCCCAAGCTGGAGACATCTGGATTATGGGTGAGCACAAGCTTATCTGCGGAGACGCGACCAAGCTTGAGCATTACCAAGCCTTGCTGGGTGATGAGCTGGTCGATATGGCTTTCACCGACCCACCGTATAACGTCAATTATGCCAACACGGCTAAAGACAAGATGCGGGGGAAAAATCGCCCCATCTTGAACGACAACTTGGGCGATGGCTTTGGTGGGTTCCTGATGGAGGCTTGCCACAATCTGCTAACGCACACCAAGGGCGCGGTCTACATTGCGATGAGCTCCTCCGAGCTCGACACGCTTCAAGCGGCTTTTAGAGCAGCAGGCGGTCGCTGGTCCACCTTCATCATTTGGGCAAAGAATACGTTCACCTTAGGACGTTCTGATTACCAGCGCCAGTACGAGCCGATCCTCTACGGCTGGCGTGATGGCATTGACCATTTCTGGTGTGGCGCGAGAGACCAGGGCGATGTGTGGCACGTGAAAAAGCCTGCCAAGAACGATCTTCATCCTACGATGAAGCCCGTTGAATTGGTCGAGCGTGCTATCCGCAATAGCAGCAAGACCAAAGATCTGGTGCTGGATCCCTTTGGTGGATCGGGCACAACGTTGATCGCCTGCGAGAAGACGGGACGTCGCGCCCGATTGATCGAGCTTGATCCCAAGTATGTGGATGTAATCGTGAAACGCTGGGAAGAATTTACCGGCCAAAAAGCCGTGAAAGCTAATCAGCCGGTGGAAGACATCGTCTGAACTAAGGATCTTGACTACGCTATGCGGTATACGCGTCCGATGTTTTCTTCCTTGCTTGAGATGATCTCCAAGCCAAGCTTCTTTTTGAATGCGCCTGCGAAGGTGCCACGCACGGTGTGCTGCTTCCATCCGGTGGCTTCGCAGATCTGGCTAATTGTTGCTCCCTCAGGTCGCCTTAGCATCGCAATCACCTGAGCCTGCTTGCTGTTGTCTCGAGTACGAGGTTGTTTTGCCTCGGCAGTTTCTATGACACTACTCAGCGCCTCACTACTAATAAGCGCTTTACGAGGCACTCCCAAAGCATCATAACCTTCGGCAGCAATGAACCAATCGTCACCGACCTGGGTTATCAGTGCGCGGTTGAATAGCCCGTCGAGCACCTTCTGTCGAGCGCCGCCCTTGATGTGCTCGGGAAACCAGACAATCTTTCCCTCAGTGTACTCGTGTGAATGACGAAGGATGGTTTCTTGTGTTTCTGTCAGTTCGTTACTCATGAGGCAACTCCTCTGGATGTTGTTGATCGGGTTCGTATGAACGCTTCAACACTCAGAGAAGACAAGTCAATTCTTGCGCAATGTTGGTTTATTGCGCTTCTTTTTTGAATAGTGTCGAGGATGCCCCAACGCGCCCCTACCCCCTGCCGATACCCGGGTTGCGGGGCCATCCTCGACACCCCTGGCTTTTGTCCAAAGCACCGTGTCGCAGTGCACCGAGACTATGGACGGGCACGTCGAAGCTTCGATACTGAAGTGGGTTTTTATCAGTCCAACGAGTGGCGCCAGGTACGCGCCGCGGTATTGCGCGATGTCCCCCTGTGTGCGGCCTGTGGGGCCCGTGGGCGCCTTGTTGCGGCCAAGGTAGTGGACCACGTCCAGCCCATTAAGTCGGGGGGCGCTCGGTTTGATCGGACTAACCTCCAGCCGTTGTGCATCCCCTGCCATAACCGCAAGACCGCACGCGAATCCGCGAGGGTCCGTAAGACCCCCTAGGGGGTCAAATCTCTACGATGGGCAAGCCAAGATGCGCGCGCCTGCCCAAATTTTTGTGCGTGCAAAATGAAAAACTTTTTTTGGACTGGCGATGGCCGGTCGTAAACCCCTTCCTGTCGCGGTCAAGAAGATCAAGGGGACGCTGCAGAAATGTCGCACGAACGCCAAAGAGCCACGCCCACAGGGGGGATTGGGAGAGCCACCTGAGTACATGTCCGAGATCGCCAAGGAGGCGTGGACGTATGCCGTTCAAAACGCACCGCCTGGTCTGCTGTCGTCGCTCGATGCAACGGTCTTGGAGCGCTGGGCAAACTGTGCTGGCCTTTACCGTGAGGCGCTGGCCAAGATCAATCGATCAGGTGTCAGTGGAATGATCATCAAAACCCCCAGCGGCATCTTACGTCGCTCGCCGCTGATGGATGTCATCCGTGATCTGGCGCTAGAGATGAAAGGGTATGAGTCTGAGATGGGGTTTACGCCAGCGTCTCGATCAAAGGTTCAGATAACGCCAGATCGACCGGACGCCGACGATCCGTGGGCTGAAATCGTTGGGTGAGCACTCAGTGTGCCGCAGCCTCATCCAGTAGGGCGCAGCGACGGATGGAATCAAGTCGCTTACCTAATTCTCGACGAGCGACCTGCGTATCGTGGTGCGATTGCACGGCTAACCACCATCCATCACTCAGCCCGAAATACCGGCATAGCAACAAATCTGTTTCCGCTGTCACAGCGCGTTTGCCCGACACAATGTCGTAGACGCGTGTTGCAGGCACATCAATGTCTTTCGCCAGTCGATACGGGGTCAACCCCAAAGGTTTGAGGAATTCTTCCTGCAACATTTCGCCGGGAGATACCGGTGCAATTTTGGTCATGATCAAACTCCTTTAGTGGTAATCGATGATTTCCACATCGTGGGCACCATCGTCAGCCCACACGAAACAGACCCGCCACTGATCGTTGATACGGATGCTGTACTGCCCCGCCCGATCTCCTCGCAAGGATTCCAAGCGATTGCCTGGGGGAACCCGAAGATCCTCCAAGCGCGAAGACACCGCCAGTTGAGTGAGCTTGCGCAGCGCTGCCCGCTCAATGTTGACCCAACGAGCAACGCGCTCGCCACGGTAGAGAGCGGCCGTGTCGGCACATCGGAAGGATTGGATCGGCATACCCAATATTACTGAGTTGCGTTAATAACGTCAAACAGGAATAGTCTGAGAATTTCCATAGTGGCAAAAATTTCCTATGCCGTCGCCGCCAAACAATATGCCGAACAGGTGGTTGCGGGAGACATCACAGCCTGCCGTTGGGTGAAATTGGCCTGTCAGAGACAGCTTAATGATCTGGCAAGATTAAGGGGTAAGGCCACCCCATTTCGGTTCAACCCCAAATTGACTGACCGCGATGGCAGGTCCTTCTATCCAGCGGATAACTTATGCGCCTTCATTGAGCGCCTGCCTCACGTGAAGGGCCCGTTGGCTGGGGAACCCATCCAGCTCGAACCCTGGCAAGTCTTCATTCTGACGACGGTTTTCGGGTGGGTGAAAGATGATGGCAAACGACGCTTTCGGCGCTCGTATATCGAGGTTCCACGGGGCAATGCCAAGTCCACCCTGTCCTCAGCGGTGGCGCTCTATATGCTCGCTGCTGACCGAGAAGGCGGCGCCGAGGTTTATTCGCTAGCAACCACGCGTGACCAGGCGAGGATCGTCTTTGGTGATGCCCAGACCATGGCTCGGAGAAGTCCAGGCTTTCGACATCGCTTTTCAGTAGAGGTCGGTGCACACAATATGCATGTCCTAGCCTCTGGATCAAAATTCGAGGCGCTATCAGCAGAAGGCTCAACCCTTGATGGCCTGAACATTCATTTCGGTTGTGTGGACGAATTGCATGCGCATAAGACCCGCACTGTCTACGACGTCGTCGAGACGGGTACTGGCAAACGCGATAACTCACTGCTTTGGGTGATCACAACAGCAGGCAGCAATCGCGCGGGCATTTGCTATGAAGTCAGAACCTTTGTCTCGAAACTTCTCGATGGCGTCTTTGAAGACGACACTCAGTTCGGCATCATCTACGGGCTGGACGATGGCGACGATTGGACTAGCGAAGAATCATTAGTCAAAGCAAACCCCAATTGGGGAATCTCTGTCCGTCCCGAGGTGCTAGGGCCACTGCAAGCCAAGGCAATGCAGTTGCCGAGCGCGGTCAATAATTTCAAGACTAAGCATCTAAATGAATGGGTCAATGCCGATACAGCCTGGATGGATATGCGCGCGTGGGACGCTTGCGGCGACATCCGTCTCGACATTGACGACTTCACAGGTCAATCCTGCTGGATCGGATTGGATTTAGCCAGCAAAACCGATATCGCCGCATTGATGCTGGTGTTTCAGCACCCAGAGATCTCGGATGCCTATGTCGTATTTGGCAAATACTATTTACCCGAGGATACGGTCAGCGGCGCAGGCAACAGCCAGTACAGCGGCTGGATGCACACGGGACGACTCACGGTCACGCCCGGCAACGTGATTGACTTTAGCTGGATTGAAGCGGATCTGCTCGATATGGGCTCTCGCTTTGCCATACAGGCCGTGGCCTTTGATCCGTTCCAGGCTACGCAATTATCAACGCGCATGCTGGCCGAAGGGCTGCCGATGATTGAAGTGCGTCCCACCGTTCTTAACTTCAGTGAGCCCATGAAAATCCTCGAAGCGCTGGTGCTCCAGAGAAAATTAGCGCATGACAGTGATCCGGTCCTAACGTGGATGGCCAGCAATGTCGTTGCGCATCTGGATGTCAAAGACAACATCTATCCGCGCAAGGAACGACCAGAAAACAAGATCGACGGCATCGTCGCCCTCATCATGGCAATCTCGCGCGCAATCAAGCCAGGGGATGCCATCGTGCTGGGATCAGACTACGAATTGATGCTCCTTTAATCCCATGGGATTACTGAGTTTTTTTGATCGCTTCAAAGCGTATCGGGCCGACCGATCGCCCTGGGGCGATTTTTATTTTGAGCCGACCGGGTCAAGAAGTGTCTCCGGTATGCGGGTGTCTGCCGATGCCGCACTGCGCTTAGCGGCCGTCTATGCATGCGTTCGCATCTTGTCGGAAACCATGGCCTCGCTGCCCATCGTGGTTTACCGGACCCGACCCGATGGCGGCAAAGACCGTATCAAAGATCACTGGCTATATCACCGGCTGGCCCGAACGCCCAACCGCTACCAGAATCCGTTTGAATGGCGCGAGATGCTTCAGGGCCACCTGACGCTACGCGGCAATGCGTACTGCCAGATTCTGGCCAATACAAAAGGCGAAATTACCGAGCTGCTACCCATTCACCCGGATCGGGTGCGGCTGGAGATGCTCTCCAACGGTGACTACCGATACCGGATCAGTCAGACCGGAGGGGCTGAATTGGTATTGCCTCGCGGCGAAGTGTGGCATCTGCGAGGACTGTCCTCCGACGGCTTGGTGGGTATGAGTCCGATTGAGCTCGCCCGCGAGAGTCTGGGCATGGCGCTGGCCGCGCAAGACTATGGCGCACGATTTTTTGCAAATGACGCCAAGCCCACGGGCGGCTGGATCGAGTTCCCAGGAAACTTCAAGGACGCCGAGGCCAAGCGGGTGTTTCGCGAGTCCTATCAGCAAGCGCAGTCTGGCGCGAACCGAGGCAAAGTTCTCGTCCTTGAAAACGGAATGAAATTCCACGAAGTGGGTGTCACCAACAAGGATGCGCAATTTCTGGAACTACGCAAGTTTCAGATCACAGACATTGCGCGCCTGTTTAGAGTGCCACCCCACATGATCGCGGATCTGGACCGGGCCACCTTTTCCAATATCGAACAGCAGAGTCTGGAGTTCGTCATGCACACGATGACACCCTGGGCTGAGCGCTGGGAGGCAGCCATCGGACGTAATTTGATTTTCGATAGCGAGGCTTTGGAAGTCGAATTTGATTTTTCTAATTTGATGCGTGGTGATGTGGCTAGTCGCTCAGCGTATTACCAAAGCGGCATCCAAAACGGCTGGCTCACTCGCAACGAAGCGCGGGCAGCAGAAAACTTAAATCCTCTTGCTGGTCTTGAACAGCCGCTGCGACCACTCAACATGGTCGAAGAATCCGATGCGGAAGAGTCTGAAACGGAGAGCGCATCACCTGCTCCTGATACCGCTACGGAGTCGGAGTCGGATGAAACAGCAAACCCAACTGACGCCCATTTGCGCTTGCGGTTTAGCGCGTTAGTTGCATCGAACGCTCGCCGTCTGGCACGACGCATACACAAAAAGGGAGCCATTGGCGAAAACGATATATCGCTCATTGCCGACGCTTTGGGCGTGAGCCGCGAATCAGTCAAGCACTGGGCAAAAAACTGCGCTCCCATTCCTGACGAAAATACCTTGCGCAAATTATTAATCACATTGGGAACGACACCATGAATCCTTCATTAGTGCTTGGAGAATTTCTGAGCACACCTTGGGCGCTGATGCCTGACCGCCTGCAGGCGATTGCCAGTGTCCTGGCGCGCTGGTCCGGCGGACGAGAGCCCGAAGACAGTGTGCAGTTTCAGATCAATACGGACCGCGTGGTTCGTACTACGCGAAAACAATATGCAGCCGAACGCTCCAGTCTTGGCATTGCTGTGCTGCCGCTCTACGGTGTCATCACGCAACGCGGCAATATGGTCGACAACATCTCGGGGCCGGGTTGCACCAGCACCGAACAATTCTCGGCAGCGCTTCGTCAGCTGCTGGCTGATACGTCAGTTGGTCAGATACTCATCGATATCGACAGCCCCGGTGGCAGCGTCTACGGAGTAGCTGAACTGGCAGAGGAGATTTTTCAGGCCCGCTCACAAAAACCCATCATCGCAATTGCCAACAGTTTGGCTGCGTCGGCTGCCTATTGGATCGGTTGCTCGGCCAGCGAGTTCTATGTCACCCCGGGTGGCGAAGTCGGCAGTATCGGCGTGTGGCAAGCGCACCAGGATTTCAGCAAGGCGTTTGATGATGCCGGGATCAAGACAACCCTGATTTCCTCCGGCACTTACAAGGTAGAAGGCAATCCTTACGGCCCACTGGACCCCGAGGCACAAGCGTTCATGCAATCTCGGGTGGAGGACTACTACCAAGCGTTTGCGCAATCGGTTGCCAAGGGCAGAAACGTATCGGTCTCTGACGTTATCTCGGGCATGGGGCAAGGTCGCGTGCTAGGCGCTGACGCTGCAATGAAACAAGGAATGGTCGATAGCGTTGCCAGCTTTGATCAAGTACTGCTCAAAATGCAAAAGCAGGCACGCACTACAACCCCGTTGAGATCTACGCATGTCCCGCGCCTTCAACAAGCACGTGATGCGATCGCCTTGATGTAAAAATTTAAATTTAACTTAATGCGCTCCGTTGAGCGCTGCAATCCTCGCGACCCATAGGTCGCACCCTAATCGCCACTCTGACGCGGGTGGCTTTTTTATTTATGGAGAGACCTAATGAGTAATAAATTACGCGAGCTTCAGTCTCGTAAAGCCAACCTGGTCAAGGATGCACGAACCCTGACTGATATCGCTGCGGTAGAAGAGCGTGACATGACCGATGAAGAATTGTCTGCCTTTGATGTGCTGAAATCGAAAATCGAAGCGGCGTCTGGTGCAATCGACCGCGAAGCGGCCTTGATTGCTGAAGAGGCGCAGATGGCCCACATCGCTTATTCCGCACCGATTACTCCCTCAGCCATCATTTCTGTAACGGACAACCGTGAGGGCAATCCAACCCATGGATTTCACAGCGTGGGCGAATTCTTAAAAACCGTCTGCCAGGCGCAAAAGCCTGGTAGCACGATTGATGAGCGGCTCTTGATTGGCTCTGGCCGGGGCGCAGCAGTTCCGACCAACTTTGGTAACGAGGGCTCCGCACAAGACGGCGGCTTTCTGGTGCCGCCACAGTTTGCGCGTGAAATCTTCCAGCTCTCATTGGGCGAAGATTCGCTGTTGCCCATGACGGACAACGTCGAGATCACCGGCAACACGATGGCATTTCCCAAAGATGAAACGACCCCTTGGGGTAGCAACGGCATTCGCGCTTACTGGCAAGGTGAAGCCACACCGGCGGTTAGCACCAAACCGGTATTGGGACTCTCTACCCTGCGCCTCAAAAAATTGATGGCCTTAGTTCCCGTAACAGACGAGCTGCTGGACGACACCAACGCACTCTCCACTTACCTGCCTGAAAAAATTGCCACCTCCATTCGCTGGAAGACGAACGAGTCGATTCTCTTTGGCTCGGGCACTGGAGTGCCGGTCGGTTGTATGACCAACAGCACAACCGTCACCGTCGCCAAAGAGCAGAACCAGGCAACGCAAACGCTTTTGCCACAGAATCTTGCCAAGATGATCTCGCGTCTGCCACCGGGCAGTTTCGGCAAGGCGGTCTGGATTGTGAATAACGATGTGCTGCCGGCACTCTTCACACTCACGTTGGGTAACTATCCGATCTATTTGCCCACAGGTCTTTCAGTCGGTGGCATTCAGATCTCGCCTTACGGCAGCCTCCTGGGTCGACCGGTCTTTGTTTCTCAACATGCCAACACCTTCTCCGGACAAGGCGATGTGCTGCTGGCTGACCTTTCCTACTACCAGACCATCACCAAGGCGGGGGGGATGCAAACGGCGACCTCCATGCATCTGTACTTCGATGCGGATTTGACAGCCTTTAGGACCACCTTCCGCATGGATGGCCAATCCAAGATTGCAGCGCCCATCTCTCCTGCCAAAGGCAGCGCGTCGATGTCGCCCTTTGTTCAACTTGGCGCTCGCTAACTAGCCCACCATTTCAAGGAGATTTGTATGTTTCCCAACGCAAAAGGTAGTGAACGACTGGCAGTCCTTGCCAGTATTGATCCAAGTAACCAGGCGGCTGGTGTCGCAGCCAGTACTTGGGTGGCTTTGAATGCGCACCATACGCTATTGGCCATGATCGAGACCGGTGCCATGGCCAATGGCAGTACCGTGGATGCGAAGCTTCAACAAGCAACGGATGCCACGGGCACGGGCGCCAAAGACATCGCCGGCAAAGCAATTGCCCAGCTGGCCCAAGCATCCAATGGTGCGAATCGTCAGGCGATGATCAACCTTCGCCCAGAAGAGCTGGATGTCAATGGCGGCTTTGCTTATGTTCGCGTCGCGGTAACCGTTGCCAGTGCCGCTGCCCAGACCGCCGCGCAATTGCTGGGGATCGATCCCCGTTTTGCACCGGCTGAAGGCGCCAACCAAGCGGCCGTCGCACAAGTCGTCTAATCCGTGCCCCTGCAACTCGTCATGCCACCCGCAGGGGAACCGGTGTCTCTGGCCGAGGCCAAGCTTCACCTCCGGGTGGATGTTGACGATGATGATGCGCTCATTGGCTCCCTCATTTCTGCTGCCCGTCAGGCAGCAGAGACGTTAACGGGGCGCCAGATGATCACTGCGCGCTGGAAGCTGGTACTGGATGCATTTCCATGCCATGCCATCCTTCTAGCGAAATGCCCGGTGCAATCGGTCGTGAATATTCAGTATCTCGATATGAACGGCATGAGTCAGACGATGCCTTTGATCGACTACGTGGTGGATACCACCTGTGAGCCGGCGCGTATCACCCCGGTGTTTGGCAAGACCTGGCCACCCACTCTGCCGCAGATTGGTGCGGTGACGATCACCTTTGATGCGGGATATGGCGCTGCAGCAGCAGTGCCCGAAGGCATTAAAAGTTGGATCAAGCTGAGGGTGGGCAGTCTCTATGCGCATCGCGAGGAGATGTCGATTTTAATGCGCGGGCGGATTGACCCGTTGCCCTTTGTGGATGGCTTGCTGGATCCTTACCGGGTGGCGCTTGTATGACGGCATTCCCGGCAGGCATGCTCATCCATCGGCTTGCATTTGAGCGGGCCACAACGACAGTCGATGGGTTGGGTGCGCCAACGCGAACTTGGGTACCCGTCAAAACCGTCTGGGGAAGCATTACCCCCATCGCAGCTCGGCATTTGGTCATTGCGCAACGTCTGTCAGCAGAGATCACGCATCAGATCACTGTGCGCTACCAGGCGCTGTTTTCTGACTTGCGAGACCTGCCACATTACCGGGCCTCGCACGGTGGGCGGATCTTCAAAATCCATGGGGGCATCAACGAGGATGAAGAAAACGTGCTCATGATCCTTTTTGCGTCAGAAGGCATCGATGATGGCTAAGTTTGAGCGCATGCAGGTCAAGGGGGCCGCTGAATTGGTGAAGCTCTTACATCGACTCCCCGCACGCGTTGCCAAAAATGGACTTCGCAATGCTGTTTATGCCGGGGCGAAGGTCGTGCGTGATGAAGCCAAATCCCGTGCCCCCAAAGCGGCTGAAGCCATGCCGAATCAACCTCCACCGGGGACCTTGAGAAGGTCAGTCATCATGAAACACATCCCAGAGCTATCGAGCCTTACGCGTCAGACCTTCTTTGTGACGGTTCGACATGGAAAAAAATACCGGTTTCAGGGGAAGAAGAAAAATCTCTCCCAAGATGCCTGGTATTGGCGCTTCATTGAATTTGGGACGGTCAAAATGGCGGCTCGTCCGTTCTTGCGCCCAGCACTCGAGGTCAAGCGGCAAGAAGCGGTTGATGCGATCACGACCCGACTGGCATCTCGGATTGAAGCCGAAGCCAAGAAGCTGGCCAAGATCTGATGCAAGACTTTTATCAAGCCATCAAGCATCTGGCGCAGACGCGCGTCTTTGCCTTGATTGCACCTGCCGAGACTGCGTTTCCCTACATCGTCTACACACCCGTAGCCACTGAGCAGGTCATCGGCATTAACGGTCTGCATGGTGTGATGCGGCTACGCATGCAAGTTGATGTAT
>JACCEE012314522.1_pt1 | contig 20200 bp, 19 predicted proteins | sample 7449931 | NCBI WGS metagenome assembly JACCEE01 (sample SAMN15323457, study PRJNA562643) | freshwater metagenome | isolation source: river surface water | place: USA:Blue River Watershed | collected 2017-08-19 | reverse complement strand
GTGCCCATGCTGAACTTGCTTTGGTGCACGGTACGTGGGTCCACCACGGGGCCCAACACATCAATCGCGCCTTGGTGCACATGGGTGACGACCTTCGCGATGTCGCTGAGCTTGAGTTGGTGTGCTTTGACCACTTGCAACAAGGCATCTGCTGCGGGGTGGGTGTGGCGGCACGACGCGTGGTACTTGAATGAAGTTTCCACCGTCGCCCAACGTTGGCTCAAACCCGCAGTGAGTTTGCGTACATCTGCATCGGTCGACATGCCAGCAGCCATGCCCTGTGCACCTTCCAAAATGCACTTGGCCCCTGTGAAGCCTTGGCGAGCCAAGTAAGCCGACATCAAACCTGTGCCGGCAGCGTGTGCGGTGTGCAGCTGTTTAGAGTCCGCGGCATCACGCAGAAACTCCCACAGGCCAGCAGCTTGCGTGCCTGCAGAACCAAAGGCGTGGTTCATTTGTTCAGGCGTGAGTTTGAGCAAACGCCCCACGGTGGCTGCTGCAGCCACGCTGCCAGCGGTTCCGGTGGTGTGAAAAATGCGGTAGTGCGAGCGGCCCAAAAACTCACCCACACGAATGCCGACTTCGTAGCCTGCCACGCAAGCCACCAAGAACTCTTCGCCACTCGCGCCGATGGCTTGCGCCACGGCCAAGGCCGGTGAGAACACCACAGTAGCGGGGTGAAACACAGAGCCGTTGTGCACATCGTCTTGTTCCACCACATGCGATGCAGCAGCATTCGCCATCGCCGCCATATAGGGCGACGAGCTGCGTCGGTTGAACAAAATTTCAGAAGGACCATTCGAAGGCCCCATGTCCATCACAAATTGCGTCAAGGTCTCCACCGCGCGTGCACCCTTGCCTGCCACGGCAGAGCCGAACCAATCGACCAATAGATCCTCGGTTTTGCGCAGCACATCGGCCGGAATATCTTTGGCTTGCAGATTCGCGGCAAATGCAGCCAGTGCGGCGCTGCCAGTCAATGCGGCACTCATCGTGCAACTCCCAATTCTTTGAATATGGCTTCGGTGTGTTGCCCCACGCTCGGAATGGCATCCATGCGGTAATCAAACGCACTTTGTTGACCCGGTGGCAACAGCGCGGGCAATGGCCCAGCAGGCGACCCCACCGTCACCCAACGCTGGCGTGCTTTGAGCTGCGGGTGTGCCCACACATCGGCCATGGTGTTCATGCGTGCATTGGCAATGAATGCGGTTTCCAAACGCTCAATCACCTCAGGCGTGGTGAGCTTGGCAAACGCTTCCAAAATCAGCGCCTGTAAGGCTTGTCGGTTTTCGTTACGTTTGGCGTTGCTGACAAAGCGTGGGTCTTGCGCCAAGGCGGGCGTGAGCAACACACCTTCGCAAAACTTCACCCATTCACGTTCGTTTTGCAGGCCCAACATCACCGTGCCACCATCGCCTGCGGCAAAGGGACCATAGGGATAAATGGTGGCGTGTGCCGCCGCATTGCGTGGCGGAGGCGATGCACCGTCCATCGCGTAGTACATGGGAAAACCCATCCACTCGCCCAAGGCTTCGAGCATGGACACATCAATGTGAGAACCCTCGCCTGTCTTGTCGCGTTGAATCAAGGCCGACAAGATGTTGGTATAGGCGTACATGCCTGCAGCAATGTCGGCAATTGAGTTGCCGCTCTTACTGGGGTGATCGGACGTGCCGGTGATGCTTAAGAAACCGGCCTCGCTTTGAATCAACAAGTCGTAGGCTTTTTTGTCGCGGTAGGGGCCATCGTTGCCGTAACCCGAAATGTCACACACGATGAGGCGCGGGTGCTCAGCACGCAAGGTGGCAGCATCCAAACCCATACGTGCAGTCGCGCCGGGTGCGAGGTTTTGCACCAGCACGTCAGCCTTGGCCAGCAGCTGTTTGAGCACAGCCAAATCTTGCGGGTCTTTCAAATCAAGGGCCAAACTTTCTTTGGAGCGATTGACCCACACGAAGTGAGACGATTCACCGCGTGCGCGTTGGTCATACGCACGTGCAAAGTCACCCACGCCTGGACGCTCGACTTTGATGACGCGTGCGCCCAAGTCAGCCAACTGGCGTGTGCAAAACGGTGCCGCAATGGCATGCTCCAAAGAGACCACGGTGATGTGGTCGAGGGGACGAACTTTTGTGTCAGTCATCGTGTCGTTCTCAGTACGAGCGTGGCAAGCCCAGCAAGTGCTCGGCCACGTAGCTGTAAATCATGTTGGTGGAGATGGGCGCGACTTGGTACAGACGTGTCTCGCGGAACTTGCGTTCGATGTCGTACTCGCAGGCAAAACCAAAACCGCCATGGGTTTGCAAACAGACGTTGGCAGCCTCCCACGACGCCTTGGCTGCGAGGTACTTGGCCATATTGGCTTCAGCGCCTGCGTTTTGGTGCGCGTCAATTTTTTCGCAGGCTTTCCAACGCATGAGGTTGGCAGCTTCGAGTTCGATGAAGGCATCGGCAATCGGAAACTGCACGCCTTGGTTTTGGCCAATCGGGCGTCCAAACACCACGCGCTCGTTCGCATACTTACGGGCACGGTCGATGAACCAATAGCCATCACCAATGCATTCAGCAGCAATCAAGGTGCGCTCGGCGTTGAGACCATCAAGCAAGGTTTTGAAACCTTTGCCTTCTTCGCCCAACAAGGCGTCCTCAGGAATTTCGAGGTTGTCAAAGAACAACTCATTGGTCTCGTGGTTGACCATGTTCAGAATGGGACGCACGGTCAAACCGTTGCCAATGGCTTGCTTCAAGTCAATCAAGAAGCACGACAAACCTTCGGAGCGTTTTTTGACTTGATCGACCGGTGTGGTGCGCGCCAACAGAATCATCAAGTCGCTGTGCTGGATGCGTGAAATCCACACCTTCTGGCCGTTGATGACCCAGCGGCCATCTTTTTTGACCGCCGTGGTTTTTAACTTCGTGGTGTCGCTGCCCGTAGTGGGCTCGGTCACCCCCATGGACTGAATGCGCAACTCGCCCGTGGCGATCTTGGGTAAAAACTTTTCTTTTTGCGCTTGCGAACCGCTGCGCACGATCGCGTTCATCACATACATCTGGCCGTGACACGCGCCCGAGTTACCACCCGAGCGGTTGATCTCTTCCATGATGACTGATGCCTCGGCCATCGACAAGCCAGAGCCGCCGTACTCTTGCGGAATGAGTGCCGCCATCCAACCGGCTTTGGTCAGTGCATCCACAAAAGCTTCGGGGTAGCCGCGCTGTTCGTCTACCTTGCGGTGGTATTCATCGGGAAACTGTGCGCACAAGTCGCGCACGGCATCACGGATGTCTTGGTAAGGGTCGTGGTGGTTCAACATGAATGTCAATCAATGAATCAAAGAGGGATCAGCCGAGCTCGGCCGTGGCTTGCATGGTGAGCCAGCCTTCGTGGTCTTGGGCCCACAGGCGGACGGTGGTGCCGTTGGCATCGGGCTCGCCACACACACGCAAGATGCGCTGGTCAGCACACTCAAACGTGGGGCGCAAGGCTTTGAACTCAAAGCTGCGAATCGGGCGTGCGGTGTGGCGGCGCACCAAATCCACCAACAAAGTGGCAATCAAGGGGCCATGCACGATAAGGCCTGGGTAGCCCTCTACTTGCGTCACGTACTTGCGGTCGTAGTGAATGCGGTGGCCGTTGAAAGTGAGCGCGGAATAGCGAAACAACAGCACATCGTCAGGCGCGATGTCGCGCTGCCACGTGGCATTTTTTTCAGCGGCCACGGGGGTTGGCACGGGGTCACCCGCTTGGGGCGCGGGACGATAGACGATGTCGTGTTCTTCGGTCAAACACAGACCTTGCGCGTTGTGCACCTCGTGTTTGACCAACACAAACAACAAGTCACCGCTACGACCCGATTTGTGAGTGACCGACTCAATGGTCGACACACGCTTGACCACATCACCCACATGCAGCGGTGCATGCCAATGCAAACGCCCGCCCGCCCACATGCGACGCGGCAGTGGCACGGGTGGCAAAAAACCACCGCGCTTGGCGTGACCGTCAGGACCAATGTCGCTTTGGCGATGGTGCGGCAAAAAGAACAACCAGTGCCACAACGGTGGCAACTCGGTGCCCGCCTGGGGCAGAGGGTCATCACGGTCTAAGGTGGCGCTGAGCGCGCGCACCGGCGCGGGGGTAATCAAGTCATCCAAGACCTCGCTTTGGCCTTGCCAAGTTTGCAAGTGCGCGAGGGTGGCGGCGTCCATGTGTTGCGTCATGTCAGTCAATCGATGCGCCAGAGGATTTCACAATGCGCGCCCACATGACCATGTCGTCTTGCAGCAGCGCGGCGAATTGCTCGGGCGTGGTGGGTGCAGCCAACTCCACGCCTTGCAGCTCCAATTTGTCGCGCACATCTTTGCTGGCCAAGGTTTGTGTCATGCCGCTTTGCAACTTGCTCAACACGTCGTTGGGCACGCCTGCAGGCGCAAACAAACCAATCCACAACGTGCCACGGTAGCCAGGCACAGACTCGGCCAAGGCTGGCACATCGGGCAACGCGGGTGAACGCTTGGGGCTGCTCACCGCCAAAGGCTTGAGCTTGCCCGCCTTGATGTGCGAGAGCGAGGCCGGCAAGCTGGCAAACACCAGTGGCAACTGACCACCCAACACATCGTTGAGCGCAGGCGCCACACCTTTGTAGGGCACGTGTTGCAAATCGATGCCAGCCATACTGTTGAGCATTTCACCCAACAAGTGGTTCAAGGTGCCGTTGCCTGCCGAGGCGTATTGGTATTGGGCGGGTTTGGCTTTGGCCATTTGAATCAAGTCCTTCATGGACTTGGCGGGGAAGTCTGGATGCGCCAACAACACATTGGGCACCGAACCGATCAAGCTGACGGGTTTGAAATCTTTGACGGGGTCGAAGCCTGGATTTTTGTAGAGCGCAGGGTTGATGGCCTGGCTGCTGCTGATGGTCATCAACAAGGTGTAGCCGTCTTTATTCGCTTTCGAAGCGAACTGCGTGCCCACGTTGCCACCAGCCCCCGGACGGTTTTCTACCGCCACGGCGGTGTTGAGAACTTCGCCCAACTTTTGACTCACGATGCGGCCCACGATGTCATTGGTGCCGCCTGCAGCTTGTGGCACGACCATCAGAATGGGACGACTGGGGTAAGCCGACTGAGCCATGACATGGGTCGCGGACAACGCACTGACAGCCAAACCGGCCAGTACACAGCGTCTTGTTGTTGATATGAATTGATTCATCACGCATCCATCCCTTGTTTTCAGATGGCCGCGATGTTCAACCTATTTGGCACGTTCCACAATCGGTATTTTTAGGACCAAGCCTTCAGCTTTTCCGAAGGCTTGAGTTTTCAGACTAAGATTCGCACATGCATTTCGACCTCAATGATCTGCGTCTTTTTGTGCTCGCAGCCGACGAAGGCAGCCTCACCAAAGCCGCTGCCAAACACCATTTATCACTGGCCGCGGCCAGTGCGCGCATCAAAGCGTTAGAAGCGCAAGCCGACTTACCACTTTTGTACCGAGAAGCACGCGGCGTACGCCTGTCACCCCCGGGACAAGCCTTCTTACACCATGCCCGTTTGATGCTGCATCAAGTGGAGCAAATGCGCGGCGATTTGCATGAATATGGTGGAGGCTTGCGCGGGCACCTGAGGGTATACGCCAACACCACCGCGGTGACCGATTTCTTGCCAGAAATCTTGCCGCGCTTTCTGGCGGACAACCCCAAGATCAACATCGACCTTCAGGAAAAACCGAACGCTGAGATTGCCAAAGCCGTGCAAGACGGACGGGTGGACATTGGCATCGTGTCGGGCCAAGTGGACACGCTCGGTTTGCAAAGCTTGCACTTCAGCACGGACCGTTTGGTGTTGGCCACGTCACGTCAACACCGATTTGCCAAACGCAAGCGGATTTCATTTGCAGAAATTTTGGATGAGGACGCGGTGGGCATGCACCCTGCCAGCACCTTGCAAACTTTTTTAGGACAAGTGACCGACCGTTTGGGCAAGCCACAAAAACTGCGCATTCAGCTCACCAGTTTTGATGCCATGTGTCGCATGATCGGCGCGGGTGTGGGAGTAGGGATCGTTCCGGAATCCGCAGCGATGCGCAACCAAGCCACCATGAACTTGGCCTTCATCGAGTTGACGGAACCTTGGAGTGTGCGAGAGCGCTACATCCTCACACGCGACCAAGCGGCCTTGCCCAGCTATGCGCAATCGTTGATTGACCATTTGTGCCAGCACTACGCTGCACAAGCAAAGGATTAAACGATCAGGGCACGCAAGGTGTCTGCATCCATGTGTTGATCTAAATAATCGGCCAAGCCTTCAAACACCGTGTCGAGCGTGGGCGTTTGCGCTCCAAACAAGGCCTGCAACACGGCAGGTTCTTCAAACAAGCCGTGCAAATATGTGCCCATCACGTTACCCGCTTCGTTTTGCCAAGCGAGTTGGGGCATGACCTCGTGAGCCACTTGTCCCGCAGCCAGCATGGCCGTGTGCGCTTGCGTTTGGCCGTGATGGATTTCATAGCCACTCACGCTCACCTCTGACAACGCTGCCCATGCCCCACGCACCTGAGCAAACTTAGCCATGGTGCGTTGGACTGTTTTGTCAGCCGCAAATTGCGTGACCAGCGGCAACAGCCCCAAGCCTGCGGCATTGCCGTCGATGCCCTGTGTGTCGATCAAGGCTTCGCCCAACATTTGCAAACCGCCGCACACCCCCAACACAGCCCCACCTTGTGCAGCGTGCTGAGCGATGGCGGCATCTAAGCCTTGCGTACGCAACCAAGCGAGGTCGCTGCTGGTGTGTTTGGAGCCAGGAAGGATGACCCAATCGCTCGGTTGCAAACCCGCCAGATCTGCCGGACGACGCGCCCACAACAAACGAACACCCGGCACGTTTTTGAGCGGTTGAAATTCGTCGAGGTTGCTGATGCGGGGGTAAGCCACCACCGCCACCGTGCGGGTCACTTGACCGGCTTGGGTGGCGCGGTCATCGAACACGCCATCTTCTTCTGGCAGACCGTGCTGCCACCACATGGGCAGCACCGCGACCGTCGGCACGCCTGTGCGGTCTTGCAGCATCACAGGCGCAGGAGCCAGCAATGCAGCATCGCCTCTGAATTTGTTGAGCACAAAGCCGCGGATGCGCGCTTGGTCCTCGATGGGCATCAAGGCCCAAGTGCCGTACAAATGCGCAAACGCACCGCCACGGTCAATGTCGGTCACCAGCAAGCAACGCGCATCGGCATGACGCGCCACGCGCAAGTTCACAATATCGCTGGCCATGAGGTTGATCTCGGTGGGCGAGCCTGCACCTTCGATCACCACCACATCGTTTTCAGCGCGAAGTGCATCAAGTGAGGCGGCGATTTGCGGCCACACTTTTTCACTGCGGCCGCGCCAAGGGGTGTTTGTCAGCTCTTGATTCACCTGCCCCAGCAATACCACTTGGCTGCGCGTATCGGCCTCGGGTTTGAGAAGCAAGGGGTTCATGCGCACGTCGGGTTCAGCCTTGGCAGCAAGCGCCTGAAAGTATTGGGCAGAGCCCACTTCGCCGAGACCGTTGTGCGAAGCCACCACCCGCGCGTTGTTACTCATGTTTTGCGCTTTGAACGGCGCAACCTTCAAACCTTGACGTGCATACCAGCGACACAACGCGGTCACGAGCCAACTCTTGCCTGCACCGCTAGAGGTGCCCAACACCATCACACATTTGGCCGTCATGGCAATCCTTTAATCTTCGATGCCGCGTTGCGCGGGAATGCCTGCATTGAAGGCATGTTTGATTTTGCCCATCTCGGTCACGGTGTCTGCCAACTCAACAAGCTCGGGCGGACAACGCCGCCCGGTCATACACACATGCACATCTGTGGGACGGGTGCGTAAGGTTGCCAAGACATCGTCTAAGGGTAGCCACCCATAAATGAGTGGGTAAGTGATTTCATCCAGCACCACCAAGAAAAATTCGCCACTCAAAATGGCAGACTTGGCTTTTTGCCAGCCGTCTCGCGCGAGTTGTGCCGAGTGTTCGAGGTCTTTGCTTTTCCAGCTAAAGCCATCGCCTAAGCCCTCGACCGGAATGCCGAGTTGTTCAAACATGCGGTGCTCACCAAAACGAGCCGTGGGCACTTTCATGAACTGGTAAATCTTCACCCGTTTGCCTCGGCCATGTGCACGTAAGGCCAAACCAAATGCGGCGGTACTTTTGCCTTTGCCATCACCCGTGTTGACGATGAGCAAACCGCGTCGCTCAACCTGCGGCGTCACACGCAAGTAATTCACGGGGGGCTGTTCGATCTCCATGCTTTGCTTTGCCGTAGTGCTTAGAGTTTGGGCACTGCCACCCATTGACCATCCAAATGATGAATCGCAATGCGTTTATCAAACACGGCCTCCACCGCGCGATGCGTGTCAACGTCCGCGCACGCACCTTGGTGCACGACACGCCCTGCTTGCATCACCACCATATCGTCCGCGTGCAAAGCCATGCCCAATTCGTGCAACACACTGATGACGGTGATATTTTGCGCTGTGAGGCAGCGCACTTGCTCTAGCCAATCCACTTGGTGTGGTGGATCTAGATTGGCCAATGGTTCGTCCATCAACATCACTTGGGCTTGCACAGCCATGGCACGCGCCAGCAAGACACGTTGACGCTCACCACCTGAGAGTTGACCCAACGACCGCTCGCGCCAGTCCCACGCCTGCGTTGCTTTCAAAGCGGTTTCCACCACGGCATGGTCTTGCGCGTTGGGCGCGGCGAGCCAATTTTGATGCGGCATACGCCCAAGCATGACCACATCCCACACACGCAAGTCGTCTGACGCTGATTCGTTTTGACCTAACCATGACAACTGCTGCGCACGCTGCTTGCGGTCCATCACCATCAGTTCTTGGTCAAACAAAGAAATGCGGCCTTGGACAGGCAGCAATCCTGCCAACGCTTTAAGCAAAGTAGATTTACCAGCGCCGTTGGGCCCAACGATGCTGGTCCAACGCCCTGCCACAAAAGACATATCGATGCCATGCAACACCTCTTGCCCCGCAAGCGACACATGCACATCCCCAACACGCAAAGCCATGGTGTGCGAACTCATATCAGGCAGCCCTCGCAGTTTGGGTGCGGTACATGAGCCACAGCAAATACCCACCACCCAACACAGCGGTCAGCACACCGACTGGCATCTCTTGCGGCGATAGCAACATACGCGCTAACAAGTCAGCGGACAGCAACAACACGCCCCCCATCAAAGCTGAGAGCAACACCATCCAGTCGTGCTTGGTCTTCACCAACGAACGGACCAAATGCGGCGCAGCCAAACCCACAAATGCCACCAGTCCTGTTTGAGCCACCGCCGTACCCGTGGCCAGAGCCAATACACACACCAGTGCCACGCGCACCGAGGCCAGTGGCACACCCAAACTCAGTGCGGTGGCTTCGCCCAGCGTCAAAGCATCGAGCACATGACTGAGGGAAAAGGCCAACACCACGCACACCAGCAAAACGCCTAGCATCAAAACGCACGAGGTCCAACCAATGAAGCTGGTTGAACCAAGTAAAAATCCTTGCATACCTTGCAACACATCAGGGCGCATGAGGGTGATGAGCGAAGCCAACGCACCCAACACCACGCCCACAATGACACCGGCCAACAACAAGCGCAAGGTGTGTTGCACACCACGCGCCAACACCAACGTGAGTAACACCGCCAACACCGCGCCCACAAACGCAGCCCCCGTCAAACCCACACGCACCAACAACTCGGTGGCAAACGGATTACCGCCAAACAAGGCTAAAGCAACCGCGACCCCTAGCGATGCACCCGATGCACTGCCTAGCAAATAGGGATCAGCCAACGGGTTACGAAACAGCCCTTGCGCCAACGCGCCAGCGAGTCCAAGTAAGGCGCCCGCAGCACAAGCTCCCACGCTACGCGGCAAACGAATGTCCCACACGATTTGCCAAGCCGTGTTGTCATGCATCGCACTGAACCAGCTTTCCAAACCCGTGCTACCCACTGCGCTGCCCAGCGCAATACCCAACACACTCAGCACGAACAGGCTAAATGTCACGAGTCCTGGAGACCAACGCGCGCCGTGCATCGTCATGGCTGGCCTTTCTCAGTCAAACATTTCGCCATCAAACGAGCGGCCTCTGCCATACGCGGGCCTGCGCGCACCAACACATCGGACTCTTCCGACTTGAAATGGCACACGCGTTGTGTGCGCATCGCTCGCATGTTTTGCCAGCCAGGACGCGTGGTCATGTCGGCAAAGTTGCTGTCGCCTACCATGATGATGTCGGGCTGTTCGCGAACCACAAACTCTGGATTGATTTTGGGAAATGGTCCGAGCGACGCTGGCAAGATGTTGCGTGCACCTAAGCGCTGTAAAGTTTCGCCAATGAACGACGACTCGCTAGCGCCATACGGCGCACGGCTGACCTCAAAGTACACACGGTGGCCTTTGGCTTGCGCAGGGATCGATTGCGCAGCAGCATTCACCGCAGCGTCAATGTGACGCCACACGCGGTCACTCTCTTGCACAGACACGCCCAACGCTTGCGCCACGATGCGCATGACACGCTGCACATCGACATGCGAGCGCGGCTCCAGCGCCAACACAGTGATGCCCAAGGCCGCAAAGCGCTCCGCGCCGCGAGCAGAAGTCGCCATCAACACCAAGTCGGGTTTGGCAGCCACCACGCTTTCAATATTTGGATCAATGCCGCCGCCCATGCGCGGCAGCTTGGCAATGCTCTCAGGCCAATTGGAATAACGGTCGACGCCCACCAGTTTTTGACACTGGTTCAGTGCACACACGGTTTCGGTGAGAGACGGCAACAAGCTGACGATGCGTTGCGGAGGTTGATGGAGGGTCACCTCGACTTGGCGATCATCACGCAGCACCACGGCTTGGGCGATGACGCTGCCGCCCAATAGCGCGACCAGTGAAAACCTCAGAATCATGGTGATAAGGTTAAGCATGCGAGGCCTCCCACGCCATGATGATGCGATGCAGGTGCTGCACCCCATCGGTCAACGCAGCTGGCCCGGGCTGCAAGATGTCTGCTGATTTGATTTCAAAAATTTGCTTATTGAGAACAGCTGGGACACTGCCCCAACCTTGGCGTGCCATGACGTTTTCAGGGCGAAACTTTTTCCCGCACAAAGAGCCAATGATGATGTCGGGCACACGGTCAACGATGGCTTGCCCATCCGCAATGATGCGATCCTTACCCATGGGCATTTGCGCCAATTCTGGAAAGCAATCGTCACCACCTGCAAGGTGAATGAGTTCACTCACCCAACGAATGCAACTGATGTGGGGGTTGTCCCACTCCTCGAAATACACCTTGGGACGACGCTTGAACTTCGCGGCTGTGGTTTCGATGTGGTTGAGTTGCTCACGCATCTTCTGCAAACGTTGCAAACCTTGCTCAGCTTGTCCGACCATAGCTGCCACTTGGTAAAGCATGGTGAAGATCTCGTCCACGCTGCGCTGGTTAAAAACCGTCACCTGTATGCCTGCACGTATGAGCGAGGCAGCGATGTCTGCCTGCAAATCGGAAAATCCAAATACACAGTCAGGCTTGAGCGCCAAAATTTGATCAATCTTGGCGCTCAAAAAAGCACTCACTTTAGGCTTTTCTTCGCGCGCACGACGTGGGCGCACGGTGTAACCCGAGATACCCACAATGCGCGCCTCCTCCCCCAGCATGTACAGCCATTCCGTCGTTTCCTCGGTGAGGCAGACGATGCGTTGGGGGGAAAAGTCAAGCATGAACGTTACTTGGGTTGGTATTGCACCGTTACGTAGATACCACGGCCAGGGGTGTTGTAACCGTAGGCAAGTTGGTAGTCACGATTGAAGGCATTTTCTAACTTCACGCGAGCAGTCCACTCGTTGTCAATTTTGCGGCTCAAATAAAAGGCGACAGTGGAATAGCCTGAAAGCGTTTTTGCACTTGTAGCATTCGCATCTCGACGCGCACCAGCTGCGTAAAGCCTTGTGCCCAACTCATACCCGGACAGCATTTTGGAAACATCCAAAGACCCATACTCTTTCGCACGTCGCGCTTGAGAAAGGTTTTGCCCGACATCCCTAGGATCTTGCAGAGTAACAGAGGACTTTATTGAATACCCCTGAACATTAGTTCGCGCCGTAAACTCCCACCCCTTGTTATCAATATCGCTGTTCACGTAGCTATACGCGTTGGTATAGATGACTGCGTCCTTGGCTTGGGTTTGGAAATAAACCGCACGCACCAGCGCATCATTGGTTTGATACGTGGTGCCAACTTCTTGACTGTGGTGATGCTCTGGTTTGATGCTGGCGTTTGAGTTCACCGCATACACCGTTGGCGCACTAAAACCAGAGGATACCGTTCCAGTGAGGCGCCAAGATGAATCAAGCTGATAACCGAGGCCGAGCAACCCAGTGTTTGCAGTGTAGTCACCTTTTGATGCGCCATTCTTTTCCTGATGAAACTCATCATGCCGCGCGTTGGCTTGAATGGTCAACTTATCGATCTGATGCGTTGCGCCAGCAAAATAGCCTTGACTTCGACGATTGAGCGCATAAGCAATACCACTTTGCTGAGAGCCAGTGGCATCAAACGCATCCTCACTTAAATCTACACCAAACACAGTTTTAGTTTGTGCTTGCACTTGATACGTATTATTCCAAGACAAGCTATTCTGACGCCCTGTGAAGTAGCTATTTTTATATCCACTGCTAGGGTAAGGTGCGCCGTTGAGGGTATCGCCGTATTTGTACTCAGAGTGAGTCAAATTCAAATTACTCACCCAATCAGAATTGACCGCTTGGCGAACATAACCCGAAGCGGACTCAGTTGTTCTTTTGAACCTGTGAACATCTGTTGGTGCATTTGAAAACGAGTCACCATTGTCGGAGTCCACATCGGATAAGTTGTAATTCAAACGAGCGCCAATCTTTGTATCACTGGAAATTCGTTTTTCAAACTTAGCTGCCGCATATTGATTCTGGTAACCATCAGCATCTGGGTTTGCAAGAGTTTTCTGGGTGGCATTTACTGCAGAAAAACCCGTCGATTGATCTTGCCCCACATTCAAATCAAAGTTAACGTCCTCAACCGAACCACCGTATCCGACGAAGGCTTTTGTGGTTTTATAGGAGCCAACAGACGCACTACCATAAGTCTTAGGCGTTCCTTTGCTTTCTCTCGTGATAATGTTGATAACGCCACCGATAGCATTATTGCCATAAAGCGCACTCGCGTTACCTTTGAGAATTTCAACTCTTTCGATTTGATGCAAAGGAAAATCGGTCGTTTGAATCGCACCAATCTGATCAACCTGAGCTTTCACACCATCAATCAATACCACTGTATTGATGCTGTCTTGCCCACGTAAGAAAAACGAAGTCGTCGCACCTGGCCCACCCGTACGGCCAAACTCAAAACCAGCCTCACCTTGCAGCAAATCGGCCAAAGAAGCCGCCTGCGACTTATCGATATCGGCACGTGTAATCACCGATACAGAGGACAAAACCTGTGACAAAGGCTGCTCCATACGCGAAGCAGAAACCACCACAGGATTTACTTCAATTGACTGAGCCTGCACCGACGCAGCAACAGCCAAAGACAAAACAGAAAGCGCAGGCGCAAACGCACGTGCACGTAGACGAATAGATTTCTTCATGATTTAAAACCAACCGATTAAGTGCTCTCACCGCCTTCCCCGACAGTGCTTGAGCGATTTAGCGGCGCATCTTGAGACGCACCACCACCTTGTTGGCCGGTATCCGGGCTGGCGGAGACAACCTCTGTCGCCTTCCCAAGCGCTTGTTCAAGGCGCTCAGTGGCTTGTGTGACAGAAGCGGAGCCTAAAGGCTCGTCCGCTTGACCGTTGCGGGGGCAGCGCAGGTTGGGTGTGTGTCGAGCTGGTCGACGCGACCTTCCTGCTTCCCGTTGAACTGAGGCGTGTGAACCACACCTCGAGCACCAACATTGACAATTTTAACGTTTAACCTTTCAGCGACCTTAAAATGCTGAGGCCATGTCACAAACACCCTTGATCGATCAAATTGCCCAACGTGTAGAGCATTTACTGCTACGACACGAAGAATTGCAGCGCACAAATACCTTGCTGGCCAATCAAGTGCAAGAGCTCACCCATGAGCGTGATTTACTCAAATCACGCCTAGGAGCAGCCCGCCACCGGATTGACGCATTGATTGATCGCCTCCCACAAGACACCGAGGCAAAAGCGAAGGACAGCGCGTGAAACAGATCGAAGTTCAAATCATGGGCCAGGGCTATGTGCTGGGCTGCCCCGAAGGTGGTGAAACTCGTCTAAGCGAGGCCGTGGCAAAAGTAGATGAAGCCATGTGCAAAATCCGCGATGCCGGCAAGATCAAAGCACGTGACCGTATCGCTGTGTTAGCAGCCCTTAATTTGGCGTTCGATCTGACAGACCGCCCTACGATGACATCCTTCAAAGGCGAAGCCGTTACCTCTGGCTCAGATTTGCATGCACTGCTCCAACGCATGGATGCCGTGCTCGCACGTGACAACCAACTCATTTAAGCGCGCCTACAATCAGCGAGTCTGCAAGCCCTTGGGGCTTTATATTTCCTTGAACCAATGCTCATTGAGCTCGGGCTTGGAACATCGGTTGATGAGCGTGATCGTCTCGCGTCAGATGAACCCAACGTTGACCTGACCTCGCCCACCTGAACCCCCGGTTCAGGATGACGGCCTTGAGGCTCCTTGCAGACACCCTCTACTTTCTAAAGCGGATACGCGCATGGACCTCCAACCCGAACTCATCATTGAACTCGCCCTGTTGGGCAGCTGCACTGGTTTTTTAGCAGGATTGCTCGGGATTGGTGGAGGCATGATCATGGTGCCATTCATCACATTCATGTTGACGCAACGTGCCGTAGATGCGGACTTGGCTGTCAAGATGGCCATTGCCACCTCAATGGCCACCATCATTTTCACGTCCATCTCTAGCGTTCGCGCGCATCACAAACGCGGGGCAGTACGCTGGGACTTGGTCAAAGGCCTCGCGCCAGGAATCGTGCTGGGCAGCATGGTGGGCAGCTTGGGGGTATTTGCACTATTGAAAGGCTCATACCTCGCCATCGTTTTTGGTTTGTTTGTGGGTTTTTCCGCCACACAAATGTTCCTAGATAAAAAACCAGCTCCTTCACGCCAAGTCCCCGCAACAGCTGGACTGATGGGGGCAGGTGGTGTGATTGGATTCATCTCAGGCCTTGTAGGCGCTGGCGGTGGTTTTATCAGTGTGCCCTTCATGACTTGGTGCAATGTCGCCATTCACAATGCAGTCGCCACCAGTGCAGCTTTGGGCTTTCCTATCGCGGTGGCCAATGTGGCGGGCTACATCATCAGCGGATTGTCAGTGCAGGGCTTGCCTGAAGACGCGTTTGGATTCATTTGGGTGCCTGCGCTTGTTGTGATTGCAGCGTGCAGCGTGCTCACAGCCCCCTTAGGTGCCAAGGCAGCACACATGTTGCCTGTGAAAAAGCTCAAACGCATCTTCGCCAGTGTGCTGTATGTACTTGCCGCTTATATGTTTTACAAAGGTATCAGCAACTGATCACTGGGGCACCAAGCACCAAGGTGCTTGGTATTCAACCAACCCCATCCACAAGGTCCAGGCTGAGCTAGCGGCCAGGGCAAAACCGGCTAAGCGAACGCCCCATTGCCCGCTGCCCGTATTCATAACTTGTCCAGAACGCAAGCGCAGCCATAGCCAAGGCCCGATCGTGAGCACAGCGGCACTCCCCAGAGCAAATAAAGCCATCACACCTGCACCTTCGAGCGGGTTGTTGCTCAGTGCAGCGACCAAAAGTGCACCGTAAAGCAAACCGCAGGGCATCAACGCCCAAACAACACCAAGCACAAGGGCGCCCCCGTTACGGAGTTTGAGATGGGCCGTCATGGTTTGCACGCGCCGCCAAATACCGCGACCAACATCTTCTAGCCAAATAGGTTGTTCACCACGCCAAAGTAATAAGCCGCCGACCATGAAAGCAATGATATGCAGCAAAGTCCAAAGAGGACGAAACACCGCCGACTGTGTGCTCAGCCAGCCCACCCCTTGCATGGTGCTGGCCGCAAAGGCGCCCAACGCACCGTAGCCTAAGACGCGACCTAGCTGAAACAAAAGCATGGCCGATACGCCCTGCCCTCCTGTTTGCTTTTGAGCCGCACGGCCAATGCCTGCACAAGCCGCACCACACATTGTCAGGCAGTGCGGCCCACCCGCCAGCCCCATCAGGAGAGCGGTCAAAGCCAAAGTCGTATTCATCTAGATGATTTTAGAGAACCTAGCCCGGTTCTTATCGGCTTGCAGGTATTTGTCAAACACCATGGCCACGCCTCGAACAAAAAACCATCCCAACGCTGTGACGTGGATACCCACATCATCGATGGTCAACAGTCCTTGCTCTTGCATTGCCAACAAGGCCTCCATCTCAGCCGCAAAGTAGTCTTTGAAATTCACCAAGTGAGACAGTTCGACCGATTCAAACAGGACACTCCCTTGGCACATCAAGGCCATGATGACGGTGCGGCGAACCAAGTCGTCGCGCGACAACGCCATGCCACGCGCCACTGGCAGACGGCCTTGATTCAGCAAGTCATAGTACTCATCCAAAGTTTTGACGTTTTGACTGAACGTAGGCCCTACACGGCCTATGGATGAAACACCTAAAGCAATCAAATCGCAATCGGGCTGGGTGCTGTAGCCTTGAAAATTGCGATGCAAACGGCCTTGTCGCTTGGCAACAGCCAAGGCGTCTGTCGGCAGCGCGAAGTGATCCATGCCCACATAGATATACCCTGCCTCTGTCAAAACACGCATAGCACTTGAAAGCATCACCAGCTTAGATGCTGCAGGTGGCAAGTCTTGCGAATGGATGCGTCGTTGCGGCTTGAAGCGTTCAGGCAAGTGCGCATAGGCATAAAGCGCAATGCGATCAGGGCGCAGCTTGGTAATTTGGTTCAACGTGCGCTCAAACGTTTCAGGCGTTTGCATGGGTAAGCCATAGATCAAATCAGCATTGACCGACTCATAGCCCAGATCTCGTGCAGCCGCTACCAAATCAAACACTTGCTCTGCGGGTTGAATTCGGTGCACTGCTTTTTGTACAGCAGGTTCAAAGTCTTGAACACCAAAACTCAGACGGTTAAACCCTTGATCTGCCAACATGGCGAGACGTTCACGGGTGACCGTGCGAGGATCAATCTCTACCGAGTATTCACCACCTGGCGCGAATTGAAAGTTGCGGCGTAGCATGGCCATCAACTGGATTAACTCTGCATCGCTCAGGAACGTCGGACTCCCCCCCCCTAAGTGCAACTGAGACACCACTTGCCCCTGCCCCAAGTGAGCAATATTGAGGTCGACCTCACGCTCGAGATAGCGCAGATACTCCGCACCACGCTCATGGTGTTTGGTGATAATTTTGTTGCAAGCACAGTAGTAACACAGTGATTCACAAAACGGTATATGCACATACAACGACAAAGGATAGGCTTTAGTGCCTACACCATCGCGGCGTTGTTCAAGCGCTTGCAAATAATCAGCTTCTCCAAACGCTTCCACGAATCGGTCCGCTGTGGGATATGAGGTGTAGCGAGGCCCAGCGACGTCGTAACGTCGCAAGAGTTCGGGGTTCAACATAAGAGAATGCATAAGTTCACACCTAAATTTGCGCTCCATAATAGAGGTGTCAATGCTGATAAAAGTTGACCTGCATCAACACAAACGACTGTCTGCCCTCATGAATTCCACCAGTATCAAAGTCGCCTGTTCCAACTGTAATTTGCGCGAACTCTGCATGCCACTTGGCTTGAACGAGAGCGAAATGGAGCGTGTCGACGAAGTGGTAGCGACTCGCAGAAAGATCACTCGTGGCGACAATCTGTTTAGAAACGGCGACAAGTTCAATGCGCTTTATGCCATTCGGACTGGTTTTTTCAAAACACGTATCTCTGCAGAAGATGGCCGAGACCAAGTGACCGGCTTTCAAATGGCGGGAGAAATCATCGGCCTAGATGGGATCGTGAGCGAACGCCACACCTGTGACGCCGTGGCTCTGGAAGATGCCGAAGTATGTGTGATGCCATTTGACCGCATCGAAGAGTTATCCCGCGAAATCACGTCTTTGCAGCGACATGTGCACAAAATCATGAGTCGCGAAATCGTTCGCGAGAACGGTGTCATGCTGTTGTTGGGCAGCATGCGTGCTGAAGAGCGTTTAGCCGCTTTTTTGCTGAACTTGGTACAGCGCTTGCACGCGCGTGGATTCTCACAATCCGAATTGGTGCTGCGCATGACACGCGAAGAAATAGGCAGCTACCTCGGCCTCAAACTTGAAACAGTCAGCCGCACATTCTCTAAGTTTGCAGAAGATGGCATCGTCGAGGTCAAACAACGCCATGTGCGCATCTTGAACGCAGAAGGCCTCAAACTGATCGTTAACTCGCCCACTTGCCAATAAGCCAGCATCAAGGTTTGACAGCTTCCGACTTCGGCGTCACAACATGGTTGCGTGTTTGCATGGCAGGTGCCAATTGCATGTCTTTTTCAGCAGCCAAGGTTTTATTAATCTCTAAGCCACGTTTGTAATAGTCTTCCGCCAAGACAGGATCTGGCGTTTTAATTGCGATGGCTAGCGTGACAAAACCTGCCACGATCACAATCACGGGCCCCGCAATGATGAGCCACACATGGCCGTATTGCCACCACGGTTTTGTGTCAGCGCCCTCTTGTTTCATAAAAATCACCTCGGAACGATAAAAACAGACTTCTCAACGACCACATCCTGTGTGTCAACAGCCTGAATTTCAAATTCAATTTTGTGAGACCCTGCTGAAGCCGAACCATAAGGAATATCAGCACTCAACACAATCCAACGCGCTTGAGCAGGCTCGACCTTGACCAAGCTTTCGGTTGTAATTTGGATGTTGGGCAGCCCCTTCACCCGCAAACGATAGTTCTGAACATGCTCGGAAGCGTTCATGATTTGCAAACGGTACACGTTTTCTAGCGTTCCATTCTCAGTGATACGAGAGAGCGTTGAACGGTCGCGAACCACATCCACTTTAAATGGCGTACGCAAGCCTAAAGACACAAACAAACTCAGTGTGACAGCAAGCAAAATCAGGGCGTAAATCTGAATGCGTGGACGCATCAGTCTTTGCCACATTTGCTTCGATGTCCATTGGTTATCTATCGCATTCTGCGTGGAATAACGAACCAAACCTTTGGCATAGCCCAGCTTGTCCATCACGGTGTCGCACACATCGGCGCAAGCACCACAACCAATGCATTCGTATTGCAAGCCATCGCGAATATCAATCCCCGTTGGGCACACCTGCACACACAAAGTGCAATCAACGCAAGCACCCAGATTCAGCGCCACTGGATCGGCACTTTTGGCACGCGGACCGCGAGGCTCACCACGCTGCGCATCGTATGTAACGATCAATGTATCGTTATCAAACATCGCACTTTGAAAGCGGGCGTAGGGGCACATGTATTTACAAATTTGCTCCCGCATGAACCCTGCATTGCCATACGTGGCAAAGGCATAGAAAAACACCCAGAAAAGTTCCCACGCGGACATTTTCGTTAGGAAAAACTCCATCACCAATTCACGAATCGGCGTGAAGTACCCCACAAAAGTGAAGCCTGTCCAAATAGAAAAGAAGATCCAGATGATGTGCTTGTAGCACTTCTTCACCAACTTCTCTAAAGAGAAGTCAGCATCATCTAACCGGATACGGGCCGAACGATCACCTTCAATCTTGCGTTCGATCCACAAAAAGATTTCGCTGTATACCGTTTGTGGGCAAGCGTAGCCACACCACAAACGACCGGCCACGGCAGTAAACAAAAACAACGCCAGCGCCGAGATCACCAACAAACCAGTGAGGTAGATAAAGTCTTGCGGATACAAGACCAAATTAAAAATATAAAAACGACGAGAGGTCAGGTCAAACAAGACCGCTTGGCGTGTACCCCATTCAACCCAAGGCAAGCCATAAAAAATCAACTGCGTCAGGACAACAAAAATCCAGCGCCAATAAGCAAAGATACCCTCGACAGAGCGAGGGTAGATTTTTTTAGATGCAGCATAAAGCGAAACCATCGCCTCGTCCGCAGAGCCCGAAGGCTCTGGAACGATGGGGATGG
>JACCEE010078476.1_pt1 | contig 20222 bp, 17 predicted proteins | sample 7449931 | NCBI WGS metagenome assembly JACCEE01 (sample SAMN15323457, study PRJNA562643) | freshwater metagenome | isolation source: river surface water | place: USA:Blue River Watershed | collected 2017-08-19 | reverse complement strand
GTCATACCAGGGAAGGTGTTGATCTCGTTAAGATAGATTTGGCCTTCTTGGGTGAGGAAGAAATCAATACGAGAAAGGTGAGTGATCTTCAAGTTGATGAAAGCATCACGAGCATATTTCTTCATCAGGTCGATCGTCTTCTGGTCAAGGTTCTTCGCCTTGATTTCGGTCGATGTACCAGAGTTGTTAGAATACTTCTCTGTGTAAGAGTAGAACTTTGAAGGGCAGATGATCTCGCCTGGATCAGAGGCATGGACTTGTCCTTCATATTCATAAACAGAAATTTCAAGTTCGCGTGCCTTCACCATTTTCTCAATGAGAACATAGGGAGAATAGTTGAAAGCGTCCTTAAGGGCATTTTCTAATTCGTCTTTTGAATTGACTTGGTAGCATCCTACAGAGGAACCTTGGCTGGCGGCCTTCACGAAAACCTGGCCATTTTTGTTCATGAATTCTTTCGCCTTAGGCATCTCTTCAATAGAGCTTAAGAACATGAAAGGGGTATTAGGAATTCCAAGGGCATCAAACCAAAGCTTGGTGGTCACCTTGTTAAAACAGTTTCTGCTGGCTTCAGAACGAGGGCCCAAATAAGAAAGTCCCATAAGTTCGAAGACAGATTGAATGTCCCCGGTTTCTCCTGGAGGCCCGTGGATGCAAGGAACAGCAAAGTTAATTTGAGTTTTGAGTTCTTTGCCATTATCAAAAACGACGAGCTCGCCATGACGACGAAGTTCGCATTCTACACGTTCTTTAGTGCGCCAGACTTGATCTTTACAGATCTCGACCCAAATGACGTTGAAGTCTGATACTTTTTTAAGACACTCTTCGATGTATTTGGAAGAGACAAGAGAAACCTCGTGTTCTGTTCCGCCGCCACCGCAAAGAAGAAGAATATTTTTCATAACAAATCCTTTTGTTAAAAGCGTTTTTATTCTTGGAACTCTTTAGGCATCTTGTCTTTGTCGAGCTGTCTGAAGAGGGTTTTCATCTCTTCGATCGTCATTGTGGTGGATTTCATTTCACCATAGCGACGTACGCTCACAGACTTGGATTCAATTTCCTTGTCACCGATCACGAGCATGAAAGGAACCTTTTGAGTTTGGGCTTCACGGGTCTTGAGTCCCATAGATTCATTTCTGTCGTCGACCTTTACTCTGAACATTTCTTTATCTAGCTCAGCGGCGAGTGTTTTTGAAAATTCCAAATGCTTTTCATTGTTCACAGGAACGATTGTTGCCTGTTCTGGGGAGAGCCAGAAGGGATAAGCCCCGGCCACGTGCTCGAGATACACACCAAAGAAACGCTCAAGAGAGCCTAAGAGGGCGCGGTGGATAACCACAGGGCGCTCGAGTTCACCTTTTTGGTTGGTGAACTTAAGATCAAAGCGATCTGGAAGTTGGAAGTCGAGTTGGATGGTTCCAAGCTGGTGGAAACGTCCAATCGCATCAGAGATCTGAATATCAATTTTGGGGCCGTAGAAAGCGCCGTCACCTTCGTTGATCACGAAAGGCTGACCGCTTTTTTCAAGGGCTTGTTTTAGGGCATTCTCAGCAATGTCCCAAGTTGCATCGTCTCCCACTTTTTTCTCAGGACGAGTGGAGAGATTGACTTTGATGTTATGAAAACCGAAGTGGCGGTAACAAATGAAGAACATCTCCATGAGTTTTTTAATCTCTTCTTGAACTCCATCAAGTGAAATGAAGATGTGGGCATCATCTTGGCAGAAGGTGCGCACGCGAGTCAGACCTGTCACCACGCCTGATTTCTCATAGCGGTGGATTCTTCCAAAATCAGCAAAGCGAAGAGGAAGATCGCGGTAGCTGTACTTGTGGTGCTTATACATAAGCATGTGGCAAGGGCAGTTCATAGGCTTCACAGCGTATTCACGGTTGTCCACTTTAGTGAAGAACATGTTTTCTTTGTAGTTGGCGTAGTGGCCAGAGGTGTGCCAAAGCTCTACGTCAAGAATTTGTGGAGTGACCACTTCTTTGTAGTCATACTTTCTATAAAGTCTTCTCATGAAATTCACGAGTTCGTTGTAAATGAAAGCTCCCTTTGGCATGAAGAAAGGTGAAGCAGGAGCGACTGGATCAAAGATGAAAAGATTGAGATCTTTTCCAAGCTTTCTATGGTCACGCTTCTTAGCTTCTTCAAGGAAGGTGAGGTGTTCTTTAAGGCGATTGGCGGTGTCAAAGCCAGCAGCATACACACGCTGAAGCATTTGACGGTCGCTGTCTCCTCTCCAGTAAGCTCCTGCAGTGTGGAGGAGTTTGAAGTGAGGAGGAATGTGGCCGGTATTTTCTACGTGAGGTCCACGGCAAAGGTCAGTGAATTCACCTTGGCCGTAGCAAGAAATCTCTGTTCCTTCTGGAAGATCTTTAATGAGTTCTACTTTGAGTTCTTGACCAGATTTTCCAAAAAACTCGATGGCCTCTTCACGAGAGAGCACGCGACGGACGATAGGAAGTTTTTCAGAAATGATTTTTTTCATTTCTTCTTCAATCTTTAAAAGATCTTCGTCGGTTAAGCGATAGTTGCTGTCGATGTCGTAGTAAAACCCGTTTTCAATTGTAGGGCCGATTCCTAGTTGGATTTTCTTATCTGGAAAAATGCGGAAAATTGCCTGGGCCATGACATGGGCGCAGGAGTGACGAATAGTTTCGATCTCATATTTAGCCATAGATTGGGGCTCCTTCATCTAATAATTAGCTTAGGACCTAGACTTTAGCAGTTAAGTCCTTGTAAATCAATACGTTATCAAAAGTTCATACTCTGTAAGGTTTTTTTGACTCGACCCCCAAAATTGTGATAGAAGCCCTGTAAGAAATTGTCTTTTCCCTCGGAAAATTGAGAGAAAGGCCAATGTAAGATTTTAGCCCTGCATGGCCGTAGGCGTTTAAAACATGGATGTAAGATTTTCGTTTGGAGTGTTCCATGAATCAAATTATTGAAACCCTACGCAATGATGAACCCTCAATGGTTTTTCTCCGTTCCACGGTCGATTCTCATAAGGATGAGATCGATGCCCGTGAGGTAGGAGAGTCTTACTACAAGCTCGGCAAAATCTATTACGATAAAGCTGATCTTGATCTGGCCCAATCCTATTTCTTAAAAACCTTAAAGGTAGTTGAGCATCCACGTGACAACTTCTTCATGCTCAAAACCCTCGGTTTCCTTATTCGTATCGCCTCTGAGAAATTAGAAGATGATACTGCAAAACTTTATATCCAACAGACAGAGGAACTTCTCAACGAACTCACGACTTCTTTAGGAAGTTTGAACGCTGAGTATTTTTATAATTTAGGAACCCTTCATACTTATAGAGGGAATTTTAAAGAGGCCAAGGATAGCTTTGCTTTAGCTTATAAAAAATCTAAAGAAGAAAATGAGCCAGAACTTCTCGCTAAAGGTCTCTTGGCCTTGGCCAATAATAGTTTTGCTCAAAAAGATTACGATACCGCTCTTCAGCATCTCAATCAGCTCGATGAACTCTTAAAGATCATCAAGAAAGCTTATATTGCTGGCTCTATGCACTTCTTAGACGCTAAGATTCACATGGAATTGGGTCTTTATGAGCGTGCCCTTTCTTCACTTCAAAAGGCTTCAGCTCACTTACAAGATAAAAAGTGCTGGAACCTTCGCGGTTACATCCTTTTAGGACGTGGTTCTATTTATCAAAGTATGGGAGATTTTACGAAGTCTCTTCTTTTCTTTGAAATGGCCTTGGAAGTTGTCGACAACAATCTCTTCAAGCGTCTCGTCAATCTTGTTCATAATGAAATTCAAGAAGTGAACGACAGTAGCGTTGATATCTATCTCGATCGCGCCAATAGAAAGATCCGTGAGCGCAATTTAGGCATCATTGATTTCAAACATCGTTTTATTCTTCTTGAGATTCTCTTCTTGTTGGCGAAGAATCCTGGTACTTACTATAATAAGGAAGATCTCGCTAAGCTTATCTGGAAAGATGAATACAATCCTCTTATCCATGACAAACTCATTTATACAAGTGTGAGCCGTCTTAGAAAACTGATCGAACCAGATGAAAAAGACGAAACACGTCGTAAATACATTCTTCGTGGCAAAGACGGTTATACCTTTAATCCTATGGCTAAAATCCGTTTCCATATGGAAAATAAGATTGCCTCTGTGAAGTCCATTGCGAACGTGGAACTCACTTCACCTGTTTAAGGTATGAGACTTTTTCTTTGTCTTTTCTTTATATGTATGTGCATGTGCACTTGGGCCAAAACTGGAAAACTTGTTTTTTCGGACCAGGCCGTTTTTAAAGTTGAAGAGAGAGTTTTTCTTTTAAGCGACGTCCACAAATTAGGTGCGGCTTTTCAGCAATTTCGTTGCCTCGTTCCTGATTCTTTAATTTTTAATAATGTGGGGCTGGATAAGACCAATACCCCTGAGCTTCCCGATTTTTCTCAGGCCGGGGGAGTCGACCTCCAAGAAGAATCCCTTTATTTATCTCGCGTCTTGAAGCTCATCAAGTTAGAAGTGTTTATCGGTAAGCAAAGTTTGGATATTGATAAAAACACACTCAAAGGAATTAAAACAGAAGGTTGTGGTGTTCTTGGACCTTACGAAGCCTGGCCCAAGGATCTTAAAGAACTTTTCCGTTTGGAAGGCTTTTGGAATGATCGTTTTTCCCTAGAGGCCATGAAGCTTAGTGATAAAGATATTGAAGAGCTTAAGCTTAAAAATCCCAAGGTTAAGGGATCTGGCTTTACCAAAATGTTGGATGAGGAAAAAATGAAAAGAGGGCGTGAGTCGGCTCAATCATTTATGAAGACTGTCGACAAACAGTTAGGCCATGAACTCTTCTACTAGTATTTCTTACTTCTATTCTGGACAAAACGTTTGGCCCAATCAAACCGAGATCGAAAAAATGATTTCTTGGGACAAGGCTTATTTTCCTACGCCTTGGACTGAGAAGCAGTGGTTCGATTTAGGCAAAGAGGAAGACTATTTGTTGGCCCTCACCACTCAAGGTTTTGCCCTCTTTAAACTCTTTAAAATCGAGGGGCTGGCCCATCTTTTAAAGGTGGTCACTCTGCCTGAATCTCGCAGTCAGGGCTTAGGCAAAACTCTTTTGCGGGACTCTTTTGATAGAGTTCATGAACTTGGCCTGCACAGGTTTTATCTCGAGGTGGAAGAGGGAAATCTTCCCGCTCAAAGACTTTATCAGTCTTTGGGTTTTAAAAACTTACATCTTATTAAAAATTTTTACGGTCAGGGGCGTCATGCTTGGACAATGGGCTTCGATTCTCCTTAATTTTTGACTCTTTATTTTTTAGTTATTTTATTTCTTTAAGTTGCCTTTTTTTGTCGAACCTGTTAGGTTCGTAGTACCTTATTACTGAAATTCAGGTTAGTTAGTTATAGGGCGGTTCTTCTTCAAGTTCCGCCTTTTTTTTTAGAAAGAAGAGAAAATGGATTTAAACGAAGAAAGACGCGGCTTAGAAAAAAAATTTTTTGAGTTATGCCAGGTTGTAGTGCGCCAGTGCGGCTTCGTTCTTTATGATCTCGATTATATCGTTGGTCAAAAAACTCTTCGCCTCTATATCATGAATGAACAAACCAAGACTGCTCTTGTTGAGGATTGTGTGGCTGTTGATCGCGCTATGACACCTTATTTTGAGTCTGAAACTTGGATGCCCGCTGAAGTTACTTTAGAAGTTTCTTCTCCCGGCGCTGAAAGATATCTCAGACGTCTCGAACATTTTGAGTGGGTTGTTGGTAAGAAAATCTCTCTCGTACTTTTTAAATCTCTTGGCGATATTGCTGGCAAGGAGCTTCCAAAGTCTCTCAAAGGGGCGAAGAAGGTTGTGGCCACTTTGCTTTCTGTGTCTGCTGAACGCCTTGAGATTGAAGCTGAAGAGAACCAGGTCTTGGTTCCCTTTGATGTTATAAAAAAAGCTAATTTAGAATTTGATATGGACCAAATTGACAGGAAGGAATGACTATGAGTATCGCAAGTTTGGGTAAAATTATCGAAACCCTTGGGAAAGAACGCGGTGTTGAAAAGCACATTGTGGTCAAAGCACTTGAGCAAGCTTTCCTCGTGACTGCCAGAAAAAAATACGGCATTCACGGCGAATATGAAACACGCTATAACGAAGGCGACGATGATATTGAAATTTATCAGTATAAAAACGTCGTTGAAGCAGTTCGCGATCCGATTATCGAAATCGGTATTAATGAAGCTAGAAAGCTCGATGAAAACGTAGAAATGGGCGACCAGATCGGTATTAAGATCGAAAACCCTAACTTCACCCGCGTAGACGTTCAAACTGCAAAGCAAATCATTTTCCAAAAGGTGCGTGATGCTGAAAGAGAAATCCTTTTCTCTGAATACAAGCATAAAGAAGGCACTCTTGTGACCGGTATTGCTCGTCGTTACGAGAAAGGCAATATTATTGTCGATCTTGGTAAAGCCGACGCTATCCTTAATAAAAAAGAAATCATCCCTACAGAAAACTTCAAGACTGGTGACCGTATCCAAGCTTTCCTTTCTGAAGTGGTGATGACTAATCGTGGACCAGAAATCCGTCTTTCTCGTACAAGCCCAATGTTCCTTGTAAAACTTTTCGAGCTCGAAGTTCCAGAAATTCAAGATGGCACTATCGAAATTCGTTCTGCTGCACGTGAACCAGGTCAAAGAGCAAAAATCGCTGTTGTTTCATCTGATAAGGATATCGATCCAGTTGGTGCTTGCGTTGGTATGAAAGGAAGCCGCGTTCAAAACATCGTAAACGAACTTCAAGGTGAAAAAATTGATATCGTTCGTTGGAATGACGATGTTGAACAATTTGTTAAAGCGGCCCTTGCTCCTTCTGAAATTGTAAACATTATGTCTGATCATGAGGAACGTTCCATGGACGTAGTGGTTGAAGAAGATCAACTCTCTCTTGCAATCGGTCGTCGCGGTCAAAACGTTCGTCTCGCTGCGATGCTTTCTGGTTACAAAATTAACATCATCTCTAAGACGAAGCTCCAAGAGAAAATCAAGAAGGCCGTTGAGAACCTTCAGCAGATTCCTCTTATTAACGATCCTAAGGCCCAAGTACTTGTACAACGTGGCGTGATGGGCGTTGCTGATTTGACTGATATGGATAGCAAGACTTTGGCTAAGATGCTCCAAGCTGGAGAAGCTGATGCTCAAGCCATTCTTGATAAAGTTAAAGAGTTGGTTGAGAGTAATGAAGTTCAGCTTATGCCTGAAGAGAGTGAAGAGTGGGTATCTGCTTCCGCAGTTCCTGCTTACACTGGAATTATTAGTGCTGAAAAAGAAATGGAAGAAGGCGAAGATAAGTTCTCTGAAGCTGAAAGAAGACTTCGTGAAGAACTTGCTGCCTTTAAACTTAGATAATTGAATAATGTTGATGGTCCCATAAGTGGAGTTTGCTGATGCCTAAGAAGATATTTGAACTGGCAAAAGATTTAGGAATGAATGCCCTTGATTTGGTTGAAGACCTTAAGCAAAAAGGCTTTGCGGTAAGAAACCATATGAGTGAAGTCTCTGATGAAGATGCAGATAAAATTCATGCCCTTTTTAAACCGGCCCCAGCCGCAGAAGAACCTGCTGCTAAGAAAAAAGTTGTTAAGAAAAAAGTTGCTCCAAAAGTAGAAGAGCCTCATCAAGAAGCTCCAAAGTCTGCTAAGGCAGAAGAGCCTGTTTCTAGTGCCGCAAGCACAGTGAAGAAAAAATCCACTGTCATTCGACGCAAGGCCCATGAAGAAGCCGAAGCAGCTCCTCAAAAAGAAGAAATTCATTTTAATCTTCGCCAGGAAGTTGCCGCCATTCAGGAAGCTCAATCTGCAGAACATACTCACCAAGAAGAGATTGTTGAAGAACAAGTTGTTGAGGAGAGTGTTGAAGTTTCTGCTGGAGAACAGGTTGAAGAAACTGCTCCTATGCAGAAAGAAGAGGCTCCTCCAGCTCATAAACCAAACGTGATCGTTCGCTCTGGAGGCTTAAGAGTTGTCTCTCGTCCCGAGAAAATTCAGGCTCAGCATGCAGCCCCAGAAGCGAGAAAACCTGTGGAAGGCGCTAAGCCAGCCGCTGGTTCATCTGAAAAAGGCAAAGAACTTTATAAAGAAAAAGTTCACCGTTTTACTCCTGTCTTTATTCCTCCTAAAGTAGAGAAGAAAGAAGATGATGATAAAAAGCCAGTTCAAGCTGCTAAAAAGAAAAATTTAGTTAGCGGTCCTCAGGTTGCTGGAGAACCCGCTGTTGCAACTGAAGAAGACGATGATGCCTTAACTTCTAAAAAGAGACTTGGCGGCCTTGCCACGATGATGTCTGGTAAGGTGAAAGTGGCCAGTCGCGCTCTTCTTCTCAACGAAGAAAAGACTGAAGAAGAACTTAAAACTTACAGCCTTGCTTTGAGTAGCTTGGGTAAGCCTATCTACACTCAAGTACGTAAAAAGAAGGTTCACTTGGGACCAACCAGCCAAACTTTGATCACTGAAGTAAAAGAATCTAAACGTGTGGTTCAACTTCATGGTGGTGCAACGATTACTGATCTTGCCTCTAAACTTCATGTGAAGTTTTCAGAATTGGCCGACAAGGTTCTCGAGATTAATCTCCTCGTGAAAGCAGATGATTATGTTGGCGTTAAACTTGCTGCACAGATTGCTGCTCTTTATAGTTATAGAGTAGAAGATAGAGCTTTTGACGAGAAAGCCGTCATTGGTAAGAAAGAAGTCACTACGACTGAAAAAGAAAAGTGGCCTTTGAGAAGTCCTGTGGTCACCATTATGGGTCACGTTGACCATGGTAAAACTTCACTTCTCGACTATATCCGTAAGGCAAAAGTGGCTGCAGGTGAAGCTGGTGGTATTACTCAGCACATCGGTGCTTACCAAGTTAAAATCAATGAAAAGACTATTACTTTCTTAGATACTCCAGGCCACGCTGCTTTCGCTTCTATGAGACAACGTGGAGCTCAGGCCACTGATATCGTGGTTCTTGTGGTTGCTGCCGATGACGGTGTGATGCCTCAGACCAAAGAATCAGTGAAGTTCTGTGAACAAGCTGGTGTGCCTATCATCGTTGCGATCAATAAAATGGATAAGCCTGGTGTGAATCCAGATCGCGTGAAGAAAGAACTTACTGAACTTAATCTCCTTCCAGAAGAATGGGGTGGTCAGACTCAGTGTGTGGGCGTTTCTGCTCTCACTGGTACAGGTGTTGATAACCTCCTTGAAGCGATTACTGTTCAGGCCGAGATTATGGAACTTCGCTCTAACCCTAAAGGTCCCGCTGAAGGTATCGTGATCGAATCTAAGGTTGAACAAGGTCGTGGACCTATTGCAACTATTCTTGTGAAATCAGGCTGTCTTGTAAAAGGCGACAGCATCGTCGTCGGCGAGACCTGCGGTCGCGCTAGAAGTCTTTCTGATCATCTTGGCAATCAACTAAAAGACGCTGGCCCATCTACTCCTGTGCAGATTCTTGGTTTGGAAGAAGTTCCAATGCCAGGCGATATTATGAACGTTGTGAAAAACGAGCGTGAAGCTAGAAAGATCGTTGAAAACCGTATCAATGATAAGAAACTTCTTGCCGCTGCACCTGTGAAGAAGACTGTGACTCTCGAAGACTTCTTCGCTACGGCCCAAACTGAGAACAATGAAAAGAAAATCCTTAATTTGGTTATTCGTTCTGACGTTCAAGGTTCTTACGAAGCGATTAAGACTGCTGCGGAATCTATTGGCAACAATGAAGTTGGTGTTAAAGTTATCGGCGGTGGTGTTGGTGCGATTACTGATAACGACGTCCTCATGGCCTCAAGCTCTGGCGGTATCGTGATCGGCTTCAATATGCGCCCTGTAACAACAGCCCGTCGTCTCGCTGAAGAGCGTGGTGTAGAGGTGAAGACTTACTCTATTATTTATGAACTCGTTAACGAGATCAAACTTGCTCTTGAAGGTCTCCTTACTCCTGAGTTTGCTGAAGAGTACTGTGGACGTGCAGAGATTCGTGAAACCTTCGTTATTCCAAAAGTTGGAACTATCGCTGGTTGCTTGGTTGTTGATGGTAAGATCAATCGTGGTTGTAACGTACGTCTCCTTCGTGATGGCAAAATTCTTCATGATGGAAAACTTTCTTCTCTTAAACGTTTCAAAGATGACGTTAAAGAAGTCAGCGGTGGTTACGAGTGCGGTATGGGGCTTGAAAGCTTCAACGATCTTAAAGTTGGTGACCTTTTCGAAGCTTATAATAAAGTTGAAAAGAGAAGAAAATTGGAGGATGTTGCAGGGGCAACCAACGCAACTCTTTAATTATGCCAGCTAAAAAAAATAGTTTTAAAAAAAATAAGTTAGAAGAACGTATACTCCAAGAGCTTAATTCTTTCATTAGAACTAAGCTCGGAGACGTTCGTCTTCAATTTGTTTCCATTACTAAAGTTGAACTCAATGTCGATTATTCTGTGGCCATGGTCTATTGGGATACTTTCCAGACGGAAACCCGTGGCGATGCTAAAGAAGCCATTGAGTCTGCTAGAAATCGCATGCGCCAAGTTTTAGCGCAATCACTTGAAACCCGTGTTGTTCCTCAGCTCGTTTTAAAATACGACGCTCAATACGAATCTGAAAAAAGCATTACTGATCTTCTTAAAGGCGAAGAAAAGCAAGGCAAAGGTTTTAAGTAAACTCCATGAAAGGTCCATTTGTTTTAGCTGTCTGCAAACCTGTAGGTATCACTTCCTATGATGTGATTCGTGATCTTAAAAGAAACATGCCTTGGAAGTATGACAAGGTTGGGCATTTCGGCACGCTTGATCCCTTTGCCTCTGGTGTTCTTCTTTTGGGGTTCAATGGGGCCAGTCGTCTTAATGATCTTATTCATGAAAAGCTTCCGAAAACCTATTTGGCCATAGGGAAACTGGGAATTACGACGAATACTGGAGACAGGACTGGCGAGGTGATTGCCTCTGATGACAGTCGTTTCTTTAAAGAAGATCTTCCAAGACTTCCTCGTGAATATGTCGAACAAAAGTTAAGAGAGAAGTTTGTAGGAGAGTATTTTCAAGCACCACCTGTTTATTCCGCTACGAAGTTTCAAGGTAAGGCTTTGCATGAGTGGGCACGTGAAGGAGTGGAGATTAAGAAAGAGCCTGTACGTCGCGAAGTCTATTCCTTAGATGTCGTTAAGTATGCTCATCCTTATCTTACCATTCGAGTCACTGTGAGTTCTGGAACTTATATTCGTGTCCTTTTTCAAGATGCCGCCGAGTATTTTGGAACGCACGGAACCTTGATCGGTCTTGTACGTGAATCCGTAGGCCATTTGAATTTGAAAAAATGTCTGATAAAAAAACAGTGGCCTAAAGGTAAAACTGATACAGGCTTTGATCAAAAAAATATTCTTCTTCCAAGAGAGGTCCTTCCCTTTGAAGAGTTGGAATTAGGTGAGAATGATCTTAAGCGTTTTGCCAACGGAAATCCGGTCCCTATTCCTCTAGGGAAAATTCAGCGTCCTCATGAAAAATTTAAGTGGATCATGTTTGAAGGGCGTGAGTTGGGACTCGCTCGAGTAGAGGACGGGCTTTTGCATCCTGATATCAATTTTGCAGGTAAGTATTAAGGCTTCAGATTCACTTTTTCATTTTTTGAGTGTTCCGGGGTACTGAATTTTTGTATGGCAGCACGTTATTCTTTGTAAAATTCCAGCTATTTAAATTATTGACTTGCCCCTTGACTCATAAAAAAAAGACCCCATTATAGTGGGGGGACATATACGCTTAAAGGAGTGCCTATGTTTAAAAGATTTTTCTTGTTTTTCGGAATAAACATTCTCATCGTGGTGACGATTTCTATTATCTTGAGTGTTTTGGGCCTTAACAATTATGTTCAAGGTGGCCAACTTAATTTGACCGTTTTAGCTGGTTTCTGTCTGATTTGGGGTATGGGGGGAGCTTTTATTTCTCTCATGATCTCTAAGTGGATGGCCAAGATGCTTATGGGGATACAAATTATTGATCCTAATGCTCCTGGCAGATATGCTTCTATCGTAGAATCTGTTCATCGCTTTGCTCGTCAAGCTGGCCTTCCTCAGATGCCTGAGGTTGGTGTTTATGAAAGCGAAGAAGTTAACGCTTTTGCCACTGGGCCTTCCAAGAGTAATTCTCTTGTGGCCGTTTCAACTGGCCTTCTTTCTCGTATGAACAAAGATGAACTTGATGGGGTTATTGGTCATGAAGTGGCCCACATTGCAAATGGTGACATGGTGACGATGACCCTTATTCAGGGGATTATGAACGCCTTTGTGATGTTCTTTGCTCGCATTGCTGCTTGGGCCGTTTCAAATGCTCTCAGAGGCAATAATGATGACGATAGACCAAGTCCTTGGGCGCCTCTTGTGAACATGCTTCTTGTGATTGTCTTTGAAATTATTTTCGGTATTTTAGCTTCTATCGTTGTGGCCTGGTTTTCTCGTCAAAGAGAATTCCGTGCTGACCAAGGTGGAGCAAAGCTTGCAGGTAAGGACAATATGATTAAGGCCCTTGAATCCCTCAAGAGTACTTATCAACTCCTTAACGAGAAACCTGAAGGTGCTGTCCGCGCTATGCAGATATCTTCTAAGTCCAGTTTCTTGGCCCTCTTTTCTACTCACCCTAACTTGGATGATAGAATTGAAGCTTTAAAAAGATCCTAATTGTTGATGAAATAGAAATAAGAAGGGGAGACTAAGTCTCCCCTTTTTTATTTATGCGCTTTCTTTTTTAAGGTTGTTCCCAGAGCATCGATGATGATTTTCATATCGGGCTCTGGATAGGCTTTATAGAGATCTTCGATGATAGGGTAGGGTTTCCCACCTTTTTCTTTGAAGGCCAGGAGGCGCTTGGTGAAGGTTTCTGAGATGATAAAAATCTTTGAAAGGGTTCCCAGCTTCCCTACATTGCGAACGAAGCCTTTGCCGTTTCCGGCCCCGTGGTGATGGAGGATGATCTCTTCGATCCCTGCAGGTGCTTCAGGATGTTTTTTCATTAAGACAGCGCCTTCTAGGGCATGGTTGAAAACTCTGTCCCAAAGTTCTTCACTGAGTTCTGCTTTTTCAAGCTCTTCGTAGGAATGAATCTTGGCAAGATCTTCATGGTCCACTAAAGCGATGTCATGAAAGAAAGCCGCATAGGCAAGCTTCTCTTGATAAACACGCTTGTCATTAATCTCCATATGCTTAATACATTCAGCTGCCACAATCGCCGTGAGATGGCTGTGCTGATAGATATAAGATGTTTTGGAGTTGATGATTTTGTAAAGAAGCGGAGAGAGTTCTGGTGAACGCTCAAAAGTTTTGACCATGGAGTTGATGATAGCATCGGTGAGCTGGATGGTGGCACTTGTAAACCCTAAATTTTTGATTTCGTGAATAGCAGCATCATAGCTTTCAGCGATGGTCACAAATTGTTCATCATCACTTAAATCTGGATCTTCTAACTTTGAAACGAGACGGTTAGAAAAATAATTTGTGAAGGTGATATGGTCTTCTTTAGGGATATAAAAGTGGGTGAGACCATCTTCAATATAGCGCTGAACCATGACCTTTTGATAGTTGTCTCCTCTATGAACTCGCTTAATGTATTGATACTCTTCTGGACCTTTTTTGATACGCAGAAAAATATCACAGCAGCAAGAATCCAGAGGAAGAAAATAATTGATAGGAACAGGAACATAGTCCGGCTGAACTTTTTTAGACATGAACTCTTCGGTCACGCCGAGCATACGCGCAGCAAGTTTGATGGCCTTTTCCCATTCAAGATCGGTTGGAACATTGGCTGCGATTTCTTTAACGTGGGGATCGATCTCCCCTAAAACGATAAGGCCTGTTTCTGATTTTTTCTTTTTAATATAATTGGCCAAATCAGAAGCGGTGTCTTCATCTTCAATTCTGTTACGTGTGATGATCAAAGGAACGCCGGGTAGGAGTTCTAAAAGAGCGATAGCATCAGCAGCATTTTTTCTTGGAATAACATCTGCACCAACATAAGTTGTTAGGTTGAGAGCAATAAGCTCGTGGAGTGTTGAATTATTTTCAATAAGTATCACTTGTGCCATGGATGTACCTCGACACTACTATGATAACGCCTTTTGTAAAAAATTGTAGTCTTTTAATCTCTTAAGGCCTGGGCAGGTGAGCGTTCTAGCTTTTCAATAATTCTACTATCCATTTTCCCTGAGAGATCAGCTTTTATCGAACCACGTTTCCCACTAAAACCAGGGCGCTCCGAAACAGACCAACCGGCTTCGAATAATCCTTTTTTTACTTTGGATGAGGCGCTGTATGTTGTGAGGATGACGTCTGCCGCCGAAATGGATTTCAATAATTCAAACCACTCGATAGTCCAAAGGGTGGGGTTTTTATCAGGTGAAAAAGCATCTTGAAAGATGGCATTCACTTTTGGAAGCGGAAAGTTTGGAACAACCTTTCGAGCGTCTCCGATAAGAATACTATATTCGAATTGATCCACTTTCCCTTGAAAGAAACTGCCTTTATTTTGTGGCATGGGGAAATGAATGAGGTTCTCAAAGGCCCAGGGAATGAGGCCCTCATCGAGTTCGAGTGAGTAGTAATGAACCTGACAATGGGGGGCCTTCATTTTAAAAAACTCATAGGTTTCTTTAAGGCCTTGACCTGCCCCAAATCCCACTTCAAGAATATTGATAGAACCCTTTTTGGACTTCTCTAAAAGTTCACAACCTTCGATATAGATGTATTGCGTTTCTTGCTTGGCCCCGGCCACGGAGTGGCAATTTTCATCGAAAGCCTCGGACCACAGAGTAGGACTCTGGTCAGAGGTGAGTACGACTTTATAAGTTCCGAGCTTGCCTTTAAATTCTGTCATAAATTAAAATAAAAAAAGGGCCGGATCATCCGGCCCTTATTGTGATCATTCTTTTATCAAGAATTACTTGTACCAGCAAGCTGGACGGATGCCAACCTTGTCAGTACCAGTGTTACAAGCACCTACAAGGCGGTCAGTGTCACTGAAGTCTTCAGTAGGATCTCTGTCGCAAAGTGCAGCTGCGAAATAAGTATCGAGGCGGCACTGTGCAGGAGGGTGACTCTCCATAAGCTTAGTTACAACTACTGTGCTTGGAGTTGTGAAGCTTACAGCTTTTTCTCTTCCGAGCTCAGCAAGAGTTTGACCGAGAGTTAAACCGGCCATAGAAAGACGCTTACAAAGAGCAGCTTCGTTGCTGTTGTTGAAAGCTTTGTCACACTCTGTGTTCACTTTTGCGTCGACATTTAACTTTTCAACGATAGCTACGTTGTTATCATTTGCCCAAAGTCTCTTCATACACTTGAGTCCGCCATAGTAGTCAGATTGACCTTCTACAGAAGCCCATGGGTTACGTGTATATTTAGGAGCTCCACCAAGGTGGTGACCTAATTCATGGCAAACAACGTATGTGAAGCCATCGACTGTCATGTTGTTATAACGAGCGAGACCGCCAAACATTGCTACAACCCAAGTTGTACCTTGTCTTGAGGCATACGCGTTAACGGTACCATCATCCCAATTTCTTTGGAATTGGAGTGTGGCGCCTTTCGCTTTTACGATAGGAGCGTAAATTTTGCTTACGTCGTCCATAATTTTGTTGAAAGCTTCTTTAGTTACAGTGCTAGCAGTTTTTTCATCTGCACCGATCCAAAGGTTATTTTCAGGGGCGAAGCCGTCATCCATTTTGTGAGATCTGGCGAAAGAGCTGGCGCCGATGGCAACAGCGAAGAGGGCAACAAGTAGCAGGGCTCTTTTCATAAAAATCCTCCTTGATAAAGAGACAAGGCATACGTTTTGTGCAATTCATTTTGCAGAGTCTAGAGAGAAATTGTGACAAGTAAGAAATATGATGTAAACCCACAGAATCGTGAAATAATCAAATGTAAGAAAATATTTGAAATCTCCCTTGACTCATTGCAAGTTGATATCATCTTTATCTGAGAAGAATTTTAAGGATTTAGTTATGTATAAATTGGTTTTCTTTGTGCCTCTCACTCATGCTGATGTCGTTAAAAATGCGGTTTTCTCTAAGGGAGGAGGACGCATTGGTCATTATGATTGTTGTTCTTTTGAGACAGAAGGAGTCGGACAATTTAGACCCTTGGAAGGGAGTCAACCTTTTATTGGGCAGAGTGGGCAGATTGAAAAGGTCAAGGAATTAAGAGTTGAGTTGGTTGTTGAGGACGGTAAGATTAAAGAAGTTGTGGAGGCCATGAAAACGGCGCACCCTTATGAAGTTCCTGCTTATGATGTGATAAAACTGGAGGATTTTTAATATGCGTTTGTCATTTCTCATCCTCATCGTGATTGGTGTTTTTTCCTTTTCTTTCTGGCTCGATGCTAAAGAAAAAGCACAAGCCCAAAAAAAACAAATGACTGAAGAACAGCAGCGCTTCTTTAGTTTAAAACAAAAACTTTTTGAAGATATGCAGCTCTTTGAAAAGACTTTTCAGGACGATGCGGACTTTCTTGAAGTTCAAAAAGAAATTCAACGCATTCTCCAAGAACAAATGCAGATGGGAAATACCTTGAGGCCTAGAGGCTTCGGTAATGCCTTCGACCACGATTTTTTTGAAGAGGTGGCCCCTCAAAGTGGTGGGAATATTGAATGGTTGGAAAATGATAAGGCCCGCATTCTCAAAGTGAAAATGAAAATGCCGGCCGATCAGCCTCTCGATATTAAGATTGCTAAAAATATGATTAACATTTCAGGAACCATAAAGAGTGCCAACGGAACAAGTCAGTTCCATCAAGTGGTTTCTGTGCCTTCCGATTGTGATGGGGCCAAGGCACGTATTGAAACGGACAAAGAGGGTTATGCCCAGATTATTCTGCCTAAACGTTTTGCCTCATCATTTAAGGATCAGACTAAGCCCACGTCTACACCTAAGAGTGAAGAAGAACGTCAGCCAGTAAGTCCTACTCAGCAGGGTTTAAGCATATAGCCCGAGGTTTTTGCTAAAGTATTCCGTTCATTGACCGATAAGACTCTTGAATAGGATTTTAGGAGGACTTTATGCGGATTCTACGCAGGCAAAAATACCATCTTTCCAAAATGTTACTGATGATTTTTACGGTGGTGGCCCCTTTATTTTCGGTCCAGGCCTTCGATTACGGGGAAGATTCCAAACTGACTGTTCCCGAGCGTTCGCTTTCTATTATTGTTGGAAAGGAGGGCTTTTATCCTCAAAATCTAAGCGTTTTTGAGGGTGAAAAACTAAAGGTTTTCATAACTTCCATCTCCGACGAGCCTAGCTGTTTTACCCTCCCAGAAAAAAACCTATTCTTGAGTGCTTTGAAAGGAAAAATATCTGAAGGTGTGCTCTATTTCGACCGACAAGGGATATATAAGTTCCATTGCCCAGCAGGGAACATACAGGGAAGCATTACTGTTCTTAAGAAAAAAGTCTTAAAGGACGCTAACGAAAGATCAGTGGCTTCTGAGAAAGCAAAATTGGCCCCTATGGTTTGGAGACCAAAAGAAGATTAGAAATTTTAAAACTTGGGTTAGAATAGGAGAGAGGGAAATTAGATTATGACTTTATCGGTTTTTAATGATGCCATTAGCACGTTCCTTGCGCCGATTCGAGATCTTCTCGATGACGCTGGCGTGACTGAAATCATGATTAATGGACCGAAAGAAATCTTTATTGAAAGAAAAGGTCTCGTTTATAAAGTTCCCAATACCTTCTCAGATGAAGAGGCCCTCGTTTCCGCCATGCGCGCGATTGCTCAGTCTGTAGGGCGCGTCTTTAACAATGAAAATCCTCGCCTTGATGCTCGTTTGCCTAACGGCTCTCGTATTCATGCTGTTTTGCCTCCGATGTCTCGCAAAGGCACAACAGTGGCGATTCGTAAATTTCATAAAGAAGAGTTGACTCTTAAGGATCTAATCAATTTTGGATCCCTTTCTCCTATGGGAGCGCGTTTCATTGATATCTGTATCTATCTCTCTAAGAACGTGATCGTTTCTGGAGGAACTGGTTCTGGTAAAACGACCGCTCTTAACGTTTTGGGCGGTCGCATTCCAAGCACTCAGCGTCTCATCATTATTGAGGACGCTTCGGAACTTCAAATACACACAGAACACGTTGTGTATTTTGAAACTCGTAAAGAAGATCCTACTCGTGGAATTGAAGGGGTGACTATTCGTGACCTCGTGATCTCTGCGATGAGACTTCGTCCTGACCGCGTGATTGTCGGGGAGGTTCGTGGTGAAGAGGCCCTCGATCTGATTCAGGTTATGAACACTGGCCACTCAGGTTCTATGGGTACAGTGCACGCCAACAATCCTGTCGATGCTTGTACTCGTCTTGAAACTCTTTGTCTCATGGGAGATACAAAAATTCCTGCAGACGCTATCCGTAAGATGGTAGGCTCTGCCATGCAAATTATCGTTCAATGCTCTCGCTATCATGATGGGGGCCGTCGCATTTCTCATATCTCTGAAATTTTGGGAGTCGACGACAAAGGTCGCTATATCTCTAAGGATATTTTCCGTTGGGTTCAAACCGGTAAGGATGAGAAAACGGGCAAGTATATTGGAGAAATGGTTCCTTGTAATTACGTCCCAAGTTTCTTTGAAGATATTGTCGTAAACAAGCTTCCTTTCCCTAAGAGTAATTTTGTGGCGCCTGAATGGGCCAATAAATTGCTTAAACAAGCCGCCTAATCTTCTATGTCTCACCATCATCATCGCCATTTTGTTGGAATCAAACACGCTTGGATTCAAGGTCCAAAATTGATGAAGGTTTTGATTGATCCTCACGTGCATCATGAGGATTTACAGGTTTTGGATCATGAGGGAAATAAAATTCCTCACCAAAAAAGAAGAGAAAGTGAAATCGTCTATTTGGATTTTTCAACAAAGCTCGATTTTTCAAAAAACTTTCAAATCACTCTCCACAGTGAGAGTGTCTTCGCTATTTATACGATGGAGATGCTCAACTCTCAGTTTTTTTCTGAAGAAGAGCTGGGCGCGAGTTTTGAAGGAGAAAATGTTCTTTTAAGTCTCTGGTCTCCTACGGCCATTGAAATGAATTTTCTTCTCTATGATAAAGATGGAAAAACTCTTCTAGGGAAAGCCCCTATGAAAAGAGGGACTAAGGGAGTTTGGAAGGGGAAGATTAAGCCTAAGGATTTTAATCTTTCAAGTTTGGAAGCCTATTATTATCAGTATGAGGTGAAGGCCTTGGGGAAAACTGTTTTAGCATTGGATCCCTATGCTAAATCAATGGCCGCTTTTGATCCTCATGGGGAAGATAAGGTTGGTAAGGCGGCCTTGGTTCGTATCGAGCTTCCTAAAAAACGTAAGGCCTTTAAAAGTCCTTGCGCCAATGAAGCCGATTATATCGGATATGAAGCGCATATTCACGACTATACGATCGATCCCAATCTGGAAATTCCAGAAGAAGAAAAGGGGACCTATAAAGGTTTTGAGCGCATCATTCCTCATCTGACTGATCTAGGCATCACTCATGTTCAGTTCATGCCTCTTCAAAATTTTTATACGACGGATGAGCGCAACCGTGACTTTCAAAGTATCGATGTCCCTATGGGGCGCATCAACTACAATTGGGGTTATGACCCTCACAATTATTTTACTCCTGAGGGTTGGTACTCCATGAATCCTGAAGATCCCTATGCTCGTTTGCATGAGCTTAAAGGACTTGTGGAGAGTCTTCATGAGGCGAAGATTGGGGCCGTGCTCGATGTGGTTTACAACCATCTTTATCACTATAGCCTTTTAGAAAACGCCGCTCCTGCTTGCTATCTCAGACGTCATGACAACGGAGTGATCTCGGAAGGTACTGGCGCAGGGGTGAGTTTGGAGTCGCGAAATCTGATGAGCCGAAGACTCATCATTGATTCCCTCAAGCACTATCAAGAGTATTTTGGTTTTGACGGTTTTCGCTTTGACCTCATGGGTTTTATCGATACGGAAACCATGCGGGCCATACGTAAGGCCTTAGGCCCTAAGACTATTTTATATGGGGAAGCCTGGAACTTTACAGATCTTCCTTATGAAGAAGCACCGACTAAGAGTAATTTCCCTCACGATATCAAACTAGGGGTCTTCAACGACTCCTCTCGTGATGCTTATGCAGGACAAATGTCAGGCAAGGGCTTTGTTCAAGGTTCTTTTGGAGAAATTCATCGAGTCAAAACAGGAATCATTGGTGGCCTAATTGATTATCCGGC
>JACCEE010620211.1_pt1 | contig 20227 bp, 14 predicted proteins | sample 7449931 | NCBI WGS metagenome assembly JACCEE01 (sample SAMN15323457, study PRJNA562643) | freshwater metagenome | isolation source: river surface water | place: USA:Blue River Watershed | collected 2017-08-19 | reverse complement strand
TGCCCACCAAGAAATTTGTTCCTGCCTGTGGAAAATAACCATCCATAGCCCAACGCTGACCATCGTAGATATAAGAGTAAACCCATGCATTTGTTTCATACTCTTCGTTGAACAGATTGTTCACCAATAGATTAAACCTGATCTCATCAATAAAAGTCGGCTTAAACGAGTAGCTGATTTTGATATTATTGACAAAATAGGCATCCAACTTTCTCTCCTCGCTCGAACTGTTGTCGATAAACTGATCGCCCACATATTGCGACAATAAACTGATTTTCAAATTACTTATTGGAGCATAAGAGATTGTGCTGTTTGCCACAATATTTGGAGAGAAAGCAATATTTGTTGAACCCAAATCAAACGACTCTTGGCCGCCGTTATCCCAGCTATCGACATATTCGGTAAAATTCTGAATTTTGTTTTGGCTCAACGTAGCGTTAACATCCCAGGTCAGGTTTGGCAACACCTTAAAGCCAGCAACAATCTCAATACCCGTACGATAGCTATCATCGACATTGGTCATAATTGCAGAGCCAACATCGTTGATCTCTCCGGTCAGAATGAGCTGGTTTTTGTACGACATGAAGTAAAGATTTGCACCAACAGAGAAAACCGCTGACTTAAACGTGTATCCACCTTCAAAATCGTTCAAGGTTTCAAAAGTTGGTTGTTTCCCGGCAGGATCGGCATCGGTAAAGTTGCTGCGACTTGGTTCGCGATGGCCAACTGCCCACGAGAGATAGGCCGTTGACTGTTCGGTAGGCTGGAAATAAACGCCAAGTTTTGGGTTCACGAAGTCGAAATCATGATCTTGCGTGATATTTCGCAAATCGTCATCAATTCCTTCTATTGAATGAAGTATATTGCGATACTGAATATCAGCATATAAGTTCAGAAAACTGGTCAGTGCATAGTTGAATTTTGCGTACACATTGAAATCGGTCTTAACACCTTTGTTGCGGTACCATTCGTATCCCTTTTCGGCAGTGCCCGAATATTCGGCCCAAATAATCTCACCAAAATGATTTCCAAGGTATTTATTCCAACCAGCGCCAAGTGTAAAATCAGACTTATTGTTCAGATAATTAAGGGAGAAAGTGCCTCCAAAAAAATCATTATCGAGCCATTTCTGCCTGATTATATTGGTCGATTTAATAGTATCGTGTTCAGTAACAACGTTTGGAAGTCCATACTTTTTGAATTTATCATCCTCGTTGTACTGCTCGTAAAAGCCTTTCCCTTTTGTGTAGTGAAGAGCAGAATTTAAGTTAAAATACTCGCCAAATTTCTGATTAAAAAGCAATTGATAATGATCTTGCTGATAATCGTCGACCTGATTCTCATAAGTATACAAATTGTAGGTACGCGAATTGGAAGCCAGCATCTCAGCAGTTTGCTTTGATGAATAGAGCCAGTGGTCTTCGTAACGTTTCATGCCTTCAATATCGTTGTTCAACCTAACCGAAGGGACACCGTTCCAGGCCTGATAAGTCACTTCTTTCCCCGAGAAAATATTGAGTTTCAATATTGAATTATCGGCATAGTAACCTCCCGAAATGAAAAACGATTTAAGGTTTGAAGTAGCCCTGTCTATAAACCCATCGGAGGTGATTTTTGACAGGCGGGCATCGAAACTAAAATGATTCTTAATCAACCCGGTTCCAACACTTACTGTGTTTTTCAGGGCATTAAACGATCCGCCGGCTCCATTGTATTCGGCATAAGCATCTTTGCGAAGAGCATTTGTTTGCATGTTGATGGTTGCCCCAAAAGCCGCGGCACCTTGGGTTGATGTTCCAACTCCGCGCTGAATCTGGATATTTTCAACAGAAGAAGAAAAGTCGGGCAGATCGACCCAATACACATCGTGCGACTCGGCCTCATTAAACGGAATTCCGTTGATGGTTACATTGATACGGGTAGCATCGGTGCCTCGAATTCGGAATCCGGTGTACCCAACACCGGCACCGGCATCGGAAGTCGAAACAAATGAAGGTGACGAGCTAAGCAAATAAGGCACATCCTGACCCAGATTGCTGGCTTTGATATCGGCCTTCGAAATTTCGGTTGATGCTACCGGGGTATTCTGCCCGGCTCTTGTGGAATAAACAAAGACCTCTTCGGTAAGCACTTCGTCTTTCGGAAGAACAATTTGCAAAGAAAGATCCTTTTCGATGTTTACATTTTTAACAACAGTTTGATAACCAACAAATGAGAATTTAATTTGATACGAATTCTTTTTGAATCCTTCGAGCACAAATTCACCATTTTTATCGGTAACAGTTCCGATAGAAGTTCCGTCGATAACAACACTTGCACCAGGCAACGACTCTTTGTCGGGCGAATAAACGCGCCCACTGATTTTATACTGAGCAAAAAGTCCAACAGACGACAACAGCATCAGCATAGAAAGTACAAATTTCATTTTTGAATAAATTAATGGTTAAACAAATAACCAATGAGGCAGGAGTTTAAATCCTGAAAACACCTTCCCTTCGCCGGTACTAACCGAATCAGGTTCAGAGGGTATGATCTCAGCCCGTAAATTAAGTGGGCACCCCATTGTGTAAAAAATCAGGACAAATGTATGTCAAAAACTTTTGGAATACCAAAAGAAAGATTGCCCCGGGACAATTTAAAGCAATGAATTAACGTCGTCGAGTTCCTGAAGTGTTGCTTTGAGTTGCTCTAGGAAACGGCCATAAAGCCTTTTGAAAAACAGACTAAACAGAAAGTAATAGATTGCAATGAAAGCCCCAAGAGCCAGAAGAAAAGCCGAGGCAATTAAAATCCATTTAAAAATTGATATTGCCTGAATATTTATTCCCGGATCAACAGCTTGTATTTTAATACCGGTAACAAAACCAACACTGAAATTTATCGAAACAAAAAGGAGAATTATTGCCAGAATAATATAGAACATTGTCCTATAGGAATTTATAATTCCAATAAGCATAGTTAGTTTGCTCCTCAGATTTACAGAATTGGTGTTCTGCTTTTCAATTTTATTGTACCTCAACCAGAAAAGAATTGCAGAGGCAAACACAAGCACATAACCACCAACCTCGAGCATATAGAGCCAGAAAAGCAATTTATCGGACAGAATTTCATCTTTGACATAACTGTCGAACATTGGCGAAACAACAAATTCGAAAATAGAGCCCAGAAAAACCCACGCCAAAATAATGGCAATACCAACACGAATATTCCTGCCAATTTTTTGTGTTATATCTAAAGTTCGCTTTTCGAGCAGGCTTTGTATATCTTCTTCCTTAAGCTGAAGTTTCTTTTCATTTTCGGAAGAAATTTTGTTCCAAGTCGATTTTAATTTATCAAGATCCATTAATCTTCCCCCATTAATTTCTTCAATTTTCCTTTGATCCTGTTCATTTTAACACGAACATAGTTTTGAGTAATTCCAATAATTTCAGCTATCTCTTCGTAAGGTTTATCTTCCAGATAAAGTAGAATAATCGATTTTTCTATTCCTGTAAGCTTCGCAATTGCCGAGTGCAATAGCTTTACTTGCTCATCAAATGTTTCGTCGTAACAATCGTCTTCAATCTGCAATAAACTATTATCGTATTGACTTTTATCGGGCCTTCGATTACTCTTTTTAAAATGAGTAATAGCCGTATTAAGCGCAACACGGTACATCCATGTCGAAACTTTCGATTCGCTGCGAAATGTTGGATAAGAACGCCAAAGCTGTGCAACAACCTCCTGAAACAAATCTTCACGGTCTTCTAATGTGTCGCAATAAATGCTACACACTTTGTGAATAATTCCCTGATTACTTGTGACGATATTTAAGAATAGTTCTTTCACAACTCATGAAAATAAGTCGACGAGGTGTTTAAAACATTACAGCATTAATGCATTTTAAGTTGATTAATTTCCATTGTAGTTAAGAAACGCCATTTGCCACGAGGAAGATTTTTCTTGGTCAAACCGGCAAAAAGAACACGATCGAGCTTTTCAACTTCATAACCAAGGTGGCTGAATATGCGGCGTACAATACGGTTTTTCCCTGAGTGGATTTCGATTCCAACTTCACGCTTGTCCTCTTCGTTCACATAGTTAATTGCATCGGCAGCAATGAAACCGTCTTCCAGTTCAACACCTTTTGCAATCTCGAGCAAATCGTTTTTTGTAAGTGGTTTATCTAAAACAGCATGGTAAACTTTTTTTCTGGTATAACTTGGATGGGTTAATCGTTTAGCCAAATCGCCATCGTTTGTAAAAAGAAGCAGGCCGGTAGTCTCTTTATCGAGCCGTCCAACCGGATAAATTCGTTCAGGACAAGCATTTTCAACAAGGTTCATTACGGTTTTCCGTTCCTGAGGATCATCGGTTGTCGAAACAAATCCTTTTGGTTTGTTCAGAAGCAGATAAACCTTGCGTTCGGGGTTCAGCTGTTGCCCATTAAACCTGACATCGTCGTTCGTGGTGACTTTAACTCCCAGTTCGGAAACAATCTTACCGTTTACGGTCACACATCCCGATTGGATAAACGTGTCGGCTTCGCGGCGCGAACATACGCCCGAGTTTGCCAGAAAACGGTTTAACCTTATCTTTTCATCAAGTTTATATCCCTTTTTTGAAGAGGTCTCTACCGAAAGGATATTCCTTTCAGGGCGTTTTGATGGGCCAACATTTCTGGAAATCCGCTTCTTTTCGGGCGTTTCTTCAATTTTAGTGCTTTTTTCAAACCGATCGCTCCGCGAAAACTTCTTCTCTGATCCTTCTTCTCTGGATACTTTTTTTTCAAACCGATCATCAGAAAAACCCTTTTTTTCGAAACGATTCTCTTTCAAAGGTCTCTTTTCAAATTTATCATCTCCCGAAGATCTTTTCTCGAATCTCTCACCCCTTATCGGTTTTTTGTCGAATTTCCCCGAATTGCCTGCTTTAGGCTCACTAACCCTCGATTTCCCAACTCGTAATCCAGATGCCTTACGACCGCTTGTATTGTTACCTCTCATTTTTGAAAATTTTGTGCAAAGTTCGCATTTTTTGCTAATGTTTTCGAATCGGTTCTAATTTCATTTGAGTAAAACTATAATGGTTTAATAATTTATAAAATTTTTATCGTCTTACCAGCCAGACTCTGTCAATTCCATATCTGATCGTGAAATTTCCTAAAACATTTTAATTCTAAAATGAATTCACTTCAATAAAACATTTTTCACATCAGTAAAAAATTAAGCTACTAAGAGTGAAAAGCAATGTTTAACGCAAAAAGAATATAAAAAAAAACAAATATATTATTGTTATTATTGTTATTATTGTTATTATTGTTATTATTGTTAATATCGCAATTATTAGCTATAAGACAATGAAAGACTAGACAATGTGAAAATAATAAAAGCTATTATTTTGTTGATGAATAGCAAAAACACTTCAAATATTGCTACTTGTTTATATGTATAAAATATTGTTGATCATATCTTATTTTTGAAATTTATAAACATAATAAATTAGAAATGCCTATGATAGTTTAAAGGGTGAAGAAAGTTGCCTTTTTGAAGCTGTGGTTCCAACTCTTTGGAATAAAAAAGGCAACACGGCCTGAATATTCAAACACATGCTGCCTTTAGTGTGAATTTTAGATTTAATTACTCCGAGTTGCAGCTCGGAAATAAAAATGTAAAACTATGAAGAAAGTATCAATGTTTATTGCATTGTTGAGTATTGTTTTTCTGTTTTCTTGTTCAAAAGACCAACAAGAGATAGTTTCTGATCCGCAAGTTGATTTGAATCAGCGGGAATTATTATCAAAGATGAAAGAAGCCTCATTGGTTATTGCTCAATTCTCTGAAAATGAAGAAGTGAAAAAAGAGCTCGATAGAATGATAAAGCTTAAAATGTATAATGATGATTTTGTTTTTTTCAAAGATTTATTTACTCCATCTTCTAACGAGAAACTTAAGAGTGCAAATATCGAAACTACTGCTTTTGAAAAAGCCTTCGATAATGCAAATGCTAATAGCGGATTGAAATCTAAAGAAATAGATGATTTAAAAGATTATTTGATTGCGAATAATTTGGTTCTTTATATTCCGTATCCTGAAGAAATGTATCCTGAAGATAAAAGAATTCCGACTATTTCATATCATCCCATTGTTAATGACAGTATTAGTGAAGGTTTTCAACCTGTAATAAAAAACGATAAGGTTCGAGAATACAAGACTGTTATTGTTAATTATGCTTATGCATTAAAGAATCTTTGCTACTTAATTGTCCCTGCCGAACTGTTGAGTTATGAAATTGAAAAGCAACAGTTGAAAAGCATTGAAGCTCCTACTTCGGGTCAACATTATGAAGTACGCATTGGAAAAGCAATGTGCTACCGTCATTATGATGGATTATTTGGTGGTGGATCTGAAATTTTCTTTGGTATTGTAACTGGTGATATCAATTTAACAAATGGTCAAGTCACAGCTGTTCCTAAAGGGTTTATGAAAACAATCCCAAGATTATCCATCGATCTTGGTTATCATGTTGACATTAATACAATGTATTTAGCTGATTGGACACCAAGCCTTACTCAAGTGTCTGTTTTCATATTTGAAGATGATCCAGAAGGTACTCGTGAAGCATCTGGTTCAGTTAAAACGACAGCATCAACTAAATTGTCTGGAAATGGAACTGCCGGGAACTCTTCAAGCACAGGGACTGCTCCTAATGTAACCGCGGAAACGACAGGAACTGGCTATACGGGAGAAGTAAATGGTGGCTTTGAATATCAAGCTTCATGGAAAACAACAGTAAAGACTCAAGATGCAATTATTATGCATCAAGATTATCCGAGAGATTACATTTTTGCAACAAATAATGATGAAAATGCAGAATGGGGGAAATGGAGCAATGAGTATAATGTTATCTACCGAGGAGTTAAAAACGAATTTGCTTTTTGTTTAATAATAAACGAGCGAACCTATTAAATAACATGCCCACTTGCCAAAAAGGCAAGTGGGTTAATTTTCTTTATATGAAGTTATTTGCTAAAATTATAACAGTAATGTTATTAATTATTCCAATTTATTGTTTTGGGTATAAGCCAATAGAAAAAGATTCTATAGATTTCCAATTTTCAATGAATTACAGCAAATTAGGTGACATTGACATGGATGGGATACTAATAAAAAATGCTCTTAATATTGAATTGAAGAATAGTAAATTGTCTTTAAATTTAAGTTTTGGTGGGGGGCAAAGACTTGAGAAAGATCAATTCTACTTAGAACAAAACGGGAAAAAATATTCAGACTATTTAGATCAACAATCTTCTTTATATTTAAGTGCACTCTATTCCATACGACCAATTAATTCTAGTCATTTGACCTTATATTTTGGAGGTGGCCCATCTTTTGGCTATTATTCTACTAATTATTATCAATTTTGGTATAAGGAGAATGATGTTGATCCCTACATCTTGTTAATGGGTGAATATCAGAATGGCTTATCTTTTGGATATGCAATTAATATGCAAATTTATGTGAAATCGATACAGAGGTTTCCATTTTTTGTAAATGCTGGATTTGATTCATTCTTTAAATACCAGTCTTCTATCTTCTATATAGGATTGGGTGTTGTAATTAAATAGTTATCGAAATGAAACAACCACGTTTAATAAAGATAATTGAATGTACGATAATCATTTTGGTTCTGTCTTTCTCTTCAAGTGAAGTATTGGCACAGAAGATTATTATTTCTAACTCAGTAGGGGCAAAGTATATGTACAATAAAAGCAAAGCGATTGGTCCAATGGCAGGAACTTCTATAGCTCTCCCTATTAATGATTATATTGATGTCGGTATTGGTTTTCAATTTGCAATTAACTCTTTATCACCACATTCAGATCAACTTGTTTTAAATGCTGACTTAAACAAGATTTCTCATTTTAAGCAAAATGAACTATCGCTGTTTGCAAACATGACAATTATTGCAAAGAGTCAATACCTGTTGAAGTTAAGGTCGGGTTTTTTATACAATAACTATTCGGAGAGTTTTGTCATGAAAGATTATTTTATAGATCCTGAATCTGGGCTTAAAGCTTACGCCAGCGATATTAATATTGGAGAAAATTTTGGATTTAACGTATCAATTGTTAATGAGGCAAATGTTTCCAAAAAAATATCTTTAAGCTTTATATCAGGTATAAACTTCTATCGAAAGAATAAGTATAATTCTTTAAATGGAGAATGTGTAATTACATATAAGCCATTTAGGTAGATCCTAAGTTAAAACGATTTTAACTGAATGTGAACATTGATGTTCGAACAAATTTTTTTCATTTTGATGATAATCAATCACCATAAATAGATTCGCAAAAATGAGACTTAACAAACACACTTTGTTTTGTTCTTTGCTACTTATATCTTGCATGTTAAAATTGCAAGCTCAAGAAAAGCACGCTAATATTGGGTTAAAAAGCGGTGTCGGTGTCTATAGTCAGGTTGTCAGGTTGTTTGTTTCCAATGAATTAAATAGTGAGCAAATAGGTGGATCAAACCCAAATTTTAAATCTAAAATACTCAGTGGTATAGGATACTTTTCCTCATTTGAATATCAATTCAATACGGGATATAAGATGAACATTGGATATGACTTGGCATCCTTGAAGCAATATTATAATGATCAACTTGGATTTTTTTGGGATGATAGTTATCTGGTAGATTATAGGGTATTATACATCTCTTTCTCAAAAGCATTGAGTTTAAAAAAGTTTTCATTTCACCCTGAGATTGGTGTAATTTACAGAGAAATTAATGAAGACTATACTTTATTTGAATATCAGATTATTGATGAGAATAATATTCAGTTTGACTTTCCTGCAATATTAAATAAACGATTATCCAATTTTGGTGTAAAATTAGCTGTTGATTGTCGGTTCCATATAAGTAATTCATTCTCTTTAGGAATTAGGCTCGCATCTGATGTAATAAATTTCAAACCAGAAACTTTTCTGATATCTCCTTTTATATCTGTAAACATATAGATTCAGTTTGGATCTGAAACATAGAATAAACTTTTTCTGACCTCATTTTATCTCAATATTGTTCCCGATTGTAGGTTTATCCTTCTATTTCATCGATCAATAAAGTATATTTGAAGCATTAAACAGGTTTGTTTTTAAGTTTTGGAGAGAGGAAGATCGGCCTTAAGGCAAATGCTAAAATGAGAAGGTTAATTCGACATATATTCCTGATAGCAAATATTTTTATTGCGTTATTGCTATTGTTCACCTATTTGATTCCCGAGGTGAATCCGGGGAAATTCTGGATTCCTTCGCTTTTGGGTTTGGTGTATCCTTATGTGCTTGCAGCAAATGTAGTTTTCGCCATTTTCTGGATCGCACTCCACTGGCAATATTCGCTAATTTCGCTAGGTTGTATTTTGTTCGGTGTTAATACATTCTTCAACTACTTTCAGTTTTTTGGGCGGTCAACAAAATCGGACGAAGGAATTGCTGTTTTAAATTACAACGTACACTACTTCTACTCTTATCTCGACAAAGGGAAAAAAGATAAAGCCATACTTGATTATATTGCAGCCCAAAAGGCCGATATAATTTGTTTGCAAGAAACAAAGCTTCAAAAAGAGGGCTTGCTCAACCCTGTAAAGTTAAAAGCTTATTTCCCCGGCATTTTGCATTGTCAGCTGGCACACCAGAGCCAGTGGGGAGGGCCAGTTACGTTTACAAAATTTCCAATTCTGAATATGGGCGAAATCAGGTTTGACAACACCGACAATATGGTTATTTATTCCGATCTGTTAATCAAGAAAGATACTGTGAGGGTTTACAATTGCCACCTGCAATCGTATGGCATTGATGTAAGGCAATATTCGGTTATCGACACGCTTGGTTTTGAAGGGAAAAAAATCGATCAGATGAAGAAAATTGGATCAAAACTGAAACATGGGTTCAGAAGGCGCTCAACTCAAGTCGACAAACTGGTAAAACACATCGAGAAGTGCCCGTATCCTATTATTTTGTGTGGCGATTTCAACGATATTCCCATCTCATATACTTACAACGAAATCAGTTCGTTGCTCAAGGATTCGTTTGTTGAATCGGGCAAGGGTGTTTCATCAACGTACAGAGGTAAACTTCCATCGTACCGGATCGATTACATCTTCCATTCCAAAGAATTTAAAGCCTATAACTACAGCTGCACTGATGTGAAATTCTCGGACCACTTGCCAATTAAGACTTTCTTGGTAAAAAAGAAGTAGCTTTTACTTTTCGACAAGAACCACAGCATACGAAGAGATTCCTTCTTCGCGGCCAACAAATCCAAGTTTCTCGGTTGTAGTTGCTTTTATCGAAATCTGATCAAAATCGATATCCAACACGCCTGCAAGGCACTTTCTCATTCCCTCAATGTGGTCTTTAAGTTTTGGTCGTTGCGCACAAATTGTAGAATCGATATTGACGATCGAATAACCTTCACTCTTAATAAGTTCGGAGCACTTTTTTAGAAGTATTTTACTGTCGATATTTTTAAACTCGGAACTAGTGTCGGGGAAGTGCTTGCCGATATCGCCAAGAGCCAAGGCACCCAACATGGCGTCGCAAATGGCGTGAATAAGGACATCGCCATCAGAATGGGCAATGGTCCCTTTCTCGTGTTCAATTTTAATGCCGCCCAGCCAAAGGCTTTCCCCTTCGGCTAAGGCGTGAACATCGTATCCGTTACCAATTCGGAATGTCATTATCTTTTGGATTTCTTTTTGCCTTGTTTGCTGAAATCGTCTAAATCGAAGCCAAGAGTAAACCGAAGGGTGTTTTCAAGTGGGTTGTTTTTCTTCAAAGTCACAATATACGAGAAGTCGAGAGAGAAAACATTCATTTTGAGCCCTGCTCCAAAAGTCAAATATTGACGCGAACCTTTTTCTTTCCACTGATCTTCAATTGCCGAACTATTTGCGCTCGATTCGTGAAAATAACCGGTACGAACTGCAAACTGGTTGCTATACCAATATTCAGCACCAACTGAATAGGTAATTTCCCTTAACTCTTCCTTAAAGCCGCGAGGCGCATCAGAAAAAGAGATAAACATACCTTCGATAGGACCAACATCCTGATTTCCGGTACGGATAATTGTCCCTGTTGAGTCGAGCTGAGGAGTTGGAACCAATAATTTATTCAGATCAACAGCTATTGTAAATTTGTTGTATTTATCGAGTTCAGTTGTGTATGCACCACCAATCCGAAGATTAGTTGGGATAAAATCTTTAAACTCGCCGTTATCGTACGATATTTTAGATCCAATATTTGTAATGTTTAGACCTCCTGAAATAAACGAATTCTTTCTGTTTTTATAAATCTTTTTGTTGTAATAGAAAGCGACATCGGCAGCAAATGAATTTCCGGCAACATAGTCGGTCTGAGTACCATTGTAAATATCGGACCGAATGTAGCGCATGGCAACTGAACCCGACCACGAATCGGAGAGTTTACGACTGTAACCAAAATCGAGCGAAAATTCATTTGGATCACTTGATCCAGTACTGGCTCCACCCTCACCAAACAGCTCCATCGAACCAAGGTCAAAATAACGAAGGCTACCACTAATCGATTGATTCTTGTCGAGTTGATGATACCCTACTAAATAAGCAAGGTTCATATCATTTACCAATTTCCGAAGCCATGGGCTGTAAGAAAGAGCTACGCCCGAAGTACTTTCAGCAAAAACATATTTAGCCGGGTTCCAGAATTGTGCATTAACGTCAGGGCTTGTTGCGACACCAGCATCACCCATAGCACCGGCTCTTGAGTCGGGAGTTATTGAAACAAATGGAACAGCCGAACTGGCAATAGACGACCCGGATGTTGGGTATTTTGTCTGTCCGTTTGAAATTTTTACCAGAGTGATAAGTGCTAATGCAATAATAATAGTTCGCTTCATAATTAAAAGTGATTATAAATATTTCTTTAAAAGGCTTCCAAAATTAAAAGAACGGATTTAAAAACCGCTTATTGTGGAAAATTTTTAATTCTTTGTTTTAAATAGCATTTTCCCGTTCCCAACAGCATTCTGATTATTCTGACTTTCAAGACTTACAACGTAAACCAATAATTGATCACGATAAACAGGACAATCAGACTGCGAAACATCCCAGCGCATTGTGATTGTATTTGTTCCACTTGAGCTTATTGTTTCGGCAATTGTATCAATTTTTTGTCCCTGAAGATTAAAGATCTCGATCCTGGCATTGAAAACATCGCCTGGAAGTGTATGTGTAATTTCAAAATCGGTGTACGAAGATACCGGGTTTGGATAGTTTTTTACAGAGACTACCTTGAAACCATCTTCAACAGTAAAACAGATCTCTTTTTCAGAAGAGTTGTTCTGAACGTCCCAAACTTTAACCCATATTTTGTGTTTACCAACCGAAAGATTCGAGAGAGGATAAAGAATCCGACCTTTCTGATAGCTGTCGGTGATGGATGAATAATAGTCGTTTAGCACAATTTGGTTTGAAAAATCGTCGTCGAGAACGGCTACTAAATCATGACCAATACCAGTTCCTACGGTATTAATTCCACTTTCATCGAACAATTTGACAAGCAGTAAGGCACTAGTCGAGACTTTATCGTTCGACTCAAAATCTTCGTCGTTCATGAAGAGCTCAATTTCAGGAGCATCATTATCGACAATCGGATTTGCACTTGTTCCCCCAATCTTAATCTTATCTGTTGAACCATTGCCATCGTCTTTTCCATCAGACACATAATAGATAATTTTTCCTGCACCCACATTGTAAGTAATATCCTTTGGGACAATAAAAGTGACCTCAAATTCCCCATTTTTTACGGTAGAAGTACCTTTATAAATAATGTTGTTCTGAGTATTGTATTGAACGGTTTGGTAACCGTCGTTACCAAGGGTTTCAACCGAAATCTCCTTATCATAAACAGTGGTTGAAACTTCGCCGTTAAATGTGGATAGTAAAGATCCGGTAAAATCGTTTACTTGCCCTTTAATTGTTACTTTTCCCAAAGCTCCTACACTAACACTGGAATTTTGTTCGTCAACCGTCGTTTCGTTGATACTATTTGTAACAACACTGTATTTAGGGAAAGCGAGCCTAAGGGCAGGATCGGCAAACAATGAAAATTTATTTTCATTTGCGCCTGTGTTTGATGCGTTCTTTGCATTCTTAAACGCATCGCCTAACCTGAGCTTCTCCCCTTTTTGATCAAAATCGAAGATATTGTCATAAAAACTCCTGCTAAGAACTTGGTTATCTATAGAATAAACAACCCTTGTAGTTGTAAAAAGCCCAATACCACCACCTGTAGGATTCATTAAAATCTGCTCGGCAGCCGAGGCCTCTTCATCTTTATCAAAACGACCAAATTCGCAAGTTGCAGTTACAAATATTGGCAACGAATTGATATTGCTCCACGAATTAATATCAGAGATTTCGAGAATCTTTTCGTGCGCCAGAGACTGGGGGCTTCCATGCCCAACGTAATTAAGAATGAGAGCTCCATCTTCGACCCGCTGATTGATTGCTCTATTTACATCGGGATATGCAAACCCATACGAGGTGGTTGCCTGCTGATAGGAATCGAGGTAAATTTTATCTGTGAAAAAGCCAGGGTACTTGTCGGTTATTAAACTTATAAGTTCTTCAGAGTTATTGATGTATTCATTTCCTCCACCATTATCCTGATCGTCAGCTATAAAACAAATTGTATTCCTCCAGTTCCCCAATGATTTTGACGAAGAGTAGTTCGTAATCTTATTTAAAACAATATCAGCTTCATCTTTCGTTTTGCAAGGAATGCGTCCAATCCCAATATCCAAAGCCCCGGTAGTCTCACCTTCGTTTTCATCCAACAGCCCGAAAAAATCGTCAGTAACCAAAGAGTTATCTTCACTCAGAGAATTGTCCGATTGATAAGTAGGAATATAGTTCGATTTAGAGTTCCCTTCATCACGATTATCATACGAACCATCGCCCATCAACAAGAGATATTTTAAAGGACTTCCGGTATCTTTCGACCTATCGTAGAACATTCTGGCTAAATTCCTTATTGCCGCAACATCAGGCAAACCGGAAGAAAATTCGTTGTAGACCTCATCGGTAGTGAAAACCAACACCTTCATATTATCATTCTTTTCATGAAATTCGGCAAGTGCTTTTGACGGAGCAAGAAAATTGTGGTTCGTAACAATAAGCATATCGCACGAAGGTTGTCCGTGAATATCCTGATTGCTAATGCCACCTGATAATTTAGGTTCGGAAAAAGTTCCCTTAGAAGGGTCAAAAACAACGTATTGCTTAATACTACCCCCGAAATCATTAAATGTAATTTCGGAAGATCCCACTGAAGTTGAAACAACCATTGGCTGCAAGGGGTTAGTTATATCCCAAACAACTGCATTACTGTTAGTTGTTGAAATAGAATAATTAATTACGTTGTAACTTCGAGCCTCGGCATTTTGAAAAACCAGTTGATCGGACGAAAAACTCAACGAAGAAGGAACATTCAACGTTATATAATCGAGCCAGGCCTGCCCTGCATCTCCATCTAAACCATACGAAAGTTCAACTCTCATATTGGTCTTCGCTGAGACTTTATAATAATTTTTAACATCCGAAGCATACAGGTAACTTCCACTGTACGTAACTCCGAATAAAATTGAATCAACAGCTACAGAATTAATGCGAGTTGAAAACCACGATTTTTCAGTGCATCGACCCGCCGCAACAATTGAAATTTTAGCATCTTTACCCGAAATCGCATTAGGAAAATCGAAAGAGTACGTTTTTTTCGACCCTTCTACAAAGATCTCATCAAACCAGCGCCGCCCGCTACTGATCAGATTATTTTTCTCAACTTCGCGATAATCGAGAGCATCATAAGTCTTAAACTGAACATCAGGTGAAGATTCTACAATTTGCTTACTTTGTGGAGATGGCGATTGTGCCACATCAGACGACAAATAAAAAAAGGTTGTATCGCTATACAAATTAATATTGTGTACAAACATGTTTACAGCCGAGTCGAAATTCCAGGAGGTAGTCCCTGACGAATAAAAGAAAATACATTCCTGTCCATTTTTATCTTTCTGGTGAATTACCGGAATTTGATTTAGGTCGTCAGGGTAATCAACGCTGTTCATTTTTGGAACCATGTACCCACCATTTCCATAAACCGCAACATTTGCAGGATCAGAAATTCCCATTTCCTTCAGCTTTGAGTAGCTCAATTTTAAAACCCCGGCATCAGTCGTATAAACCTTGATCCATTTCCCTGATGCAAGAACCGAATGGTTTTTATAAACTTTTGAAGATTTAACAGCAACATTGGACTCAACAAACACTATATCAAAGCCCTTTAACTTATAAACATTATCAGCCTCAACCTTAAATGGAACAAGACCACCTTTAATTACTGAATAATCAGTGGCCTCGAAAACACTTAACGAAGACAATACTTTTGAAGTGTCAATCTTCGACAAAAGAGAAATTGTTGCTGAATCGGTAACAAGTTCCCATTCTTTGTTTTCAATATTTGCCCCCGTCAAAGACAACTTTTTCCCATAATCCAAGTTAAAAAAGTACGTTCCTGTTTCAGGTGCACTTTTTATATTTTCAATATACCTCTCCCAATCGACATTATGATGGATCGACTGGCAGAAAACCAATTGCACATATAAGACAAAGATTAAAAGGGTAATTATTTTCTTCATTCTGATTCGATTTCTATTTAAAACGCAGCCAAATATAGTTTATTGTAACTTGAAATTTTTTTACCGTAGTCTAAAATAAGTGAATCAGATCTGCGTTTTTCGTAAAAAGTTTAACGCATTTTTAGTTTTAAGAATTAACTTTGCGCGTTGGACTTAAAATACTTATCAATATTTATTGTAAAAGCTATCGTTTATTGCATTAAGTATTTGATCATTTTAATATATTTGTTGCAAATCATTGTAATAATTTTAGAAATGAGAAGAATTTCATTTTTACTGATATTGTTGGTTTTGGTACTTTCTGGGTGTAAACAATCAAAGAAAGCTACACCACTAAAATCATCGGGTGTAACCTCAAGAACAACAGGTTGGTCAGCTCCGAACATGGAAGCATTTGGTTTTACTGACCCCAAGTATATTGAGCAGCAAACCGGACCTGGTTTGGTTTTGGTGCAAGGTGGAACTTTCGCCATGGGCCGCATCGACGAAGATGTAATGCGTGATTGGGATAACACACCTCGGCGGGTAACCGTTTCTTCATTTTATATGGATGAAACCGAAGTGACTAATTTCGACTACCGCCAATACCTTGCATGGCTAGCTTATGTTTATCCAAACAACCCTGAAAAGTATGCAAGTGAAGTTCCTGACACATTGGTCTGGAGAAGTGCTTTGGCTTACAACGAGCCTTACGTTAGCAACTACCTCCGCCACCCTTCTTTCAGCAACTACCCTGTTGTTGGTGTTAGCTGGGTTCAGGCTACTAATTATTGCAAATGGAGAACCGACCGTGTTAATGAGAACATCTTGATTCAAAATGGATATCTGACTCTCGATTCGACACAACAAAACGAAAATGTATTCACTACAGAAGGATACTTAATGAACCACTACAATGGTAGCGGCGAAGCTGGGGCTAAAGAGAAAGTCCGTTGGGAAAATGGCTTGTTGCTACCAAACTATCGACTCCCAACTGAAGCTGAATGGGAATATGCAGCACTCGGACTAATTGGTGAAGCCAATGGAGAGTTGTTATCACAACGCAGAATGTATCCTTGGTCTGGAGCTTTCATCCGCGAAGATGGCGCAAAAACAAAAGGTAAAATGAAAGCTAACTACACCCGTGGTCGAGGTGACTTAATGGGTATGGCAGGAGCTCTCAATGATGCTGCTGATATTGCCGGTGATGTATTTTCATTCTCGCCTAACGATTACGGCATTTACTGTATGGCCGGTAATGTTAACGAATGGGTTGGCGATGTATACCGTCCTTTAACTCCAACTGATGTAGAAGAATTCCAACCTTTTAGAGGCAACGTAATAACTGAATACAGGAAAGGTACAGACGGGAAAGTTCTATTCGATGAATTTGGACAACCTGTTGTCGATACAATAGCAGACTACAGAAACTACGATGATGGCGACTTCCGTTCAAACCTGATTGCAGGCAGCAACTGGACTGGCAACAAACCAGACTTAGCAAAAAGCACTGTTACCACAAAAGGAATGTATTTACAGGAAGAAGGCAATGAAGGCATTATAAATTCGCCTGTTACAGATAGGGCCCGAGTTTATAAAGGTGGTTCATGGAAAGACAGAGCTTACTGGTTAAATCCTGGTTCACGTCGATACCTCGATGAAAGAGAGGCTGCTTCCGATCTTGGATTCCGCTGCGCAATGACTCGTCTTGGCCCTCCAATCAAAGGAAACTAATTACAAAACGACATAAATGAAATCCTGCTGGAAACAGCGGGATTTTTATTTTAGCAGATATCGATAAATCAATAACTTCACATCACGATTAGAAATTAAAAAACCTTGCCAATGAAATCGATCGAAGATATTTATAGCATATACCTGAAGTTCCCAAAAGTTTTTACCGACAGCAGGCAAGCCGCAAACGGAGGCATATTCTTTGCCCTTAAAGGCGACAATTTCGATGGAAATGATTTTGCTGAAAAAGCCATTGCTGAAGGTGCCAATTATGCTGTTGTTGATAAAAAAGAACTCGATGGAAAAGACAAAATAATCTATGTTGAGGATGTTTTATTGGCACTTCAAAAACTAGCCAACCATCATCGACGGCAGCTTAAAACCCCAATTCTTGCAATAACAGGCACGAATGGGAAAACCACAACAAAAGAGCTTATTGCCAGTGTGCTTCGGACAAAATACAATATTCAGGCAACGCAAGGCAACTTAAACAATCATATTGGCGTGCCTTTAACACTTTTATCCCTTTCAAAAGAACATGAAATTGGGATTGTTGAAATGGGAGCAAACCATCCCGGAGAGATCGAATTTCTTTGCTTAATTGCAGAACCCGACCTCGGTATTATTACAAATGTAGGCAAAGCACACATCGAAGGTTTTGGTTCTTTCGATGGCGTAAAAAAAACGAAAGGAGAACTATACCAGTTTATTGCAAAAAAGGGAAAAGGTATTTTCATTAATGCCGACAATGAGCATTTAATGGCAATGGCTCCTGCTTCTGTCGAGAAATACACTTATAGCGTAACATCAGAGAACGCACAATTAAGAGGCGAAGTTGCCAATGCCGATTTACTTTTGGTTTGCCGGGTGCTTTTCGATAAAGGCTGGCTTTACCTGAAAACAAATCTTTCAGGTGCATATAACCTCGAAAATGTATTGGCCGCAGCCCGAATCGGACTCTATTTTAATATCGATCCACTGCTGATTCAAAAGGGAATTGAAACGTATACCCCATCAAATAATCGCTCTCAACTTATTCGCAAAGGCGAAAATACAATTTTGATGGACTGCTATAATGCGAACCCGTCGAGCATGGAAGCTTCTCTTTGGAATTTTATGAAGATTGAAAAAACGGGCAAAGTTTTCATCCTTGGCGATATGCTTGAACTTGGAAATGTTTCAGACGAAGAACATCAAAAAATTGTTGATCTGCTTTCGGGGTTCAAAAAGGCCGAAGTATTTCTGGTTGGCGAAAATTTCTCCAAGACCAATTGCCCATCCGAATTTCGGAAATTCAAGAGTGTAGATGAACTGAAACCCGAGGTTGAGAAGAACCATTGGGAAAATCGGTTTATCCTGATCAAAGGTTCGCGGGGAATAAAACTTGAAAAGGTTATCGAATCGATATAACAACAAAAGGCAGCCCTAACGACTGCCTTTCATTTTATATTTCAAATTATTACTCTTTTGAAACACCCAAAACTTCTTTAAAAGCCTGTTCGAAACTCTCTTTTGGCAAAGCACCCATTGCCATTTGTGGTTTTCCTTCTTTCGGAACAAAAAGCAACGACGGAATACTCTGAATGCCAAACATTGCAGCCAGATCTTGTTCGTTTTCAGTATTTACCTTGTAGATGTTCAATTTGTTACCATACTCTTTCTGAAGTTCTTCCAAAACCGGTGCAATCATTTTGCATGGCCCGCACCAATCGGCGTAAAAGTCAATTAAACAAGGTTTTTCGCCTTCAAACTTCCAATCTTTATTTTCTTCAAAGTTGAATACTTTCTCTTTGAATGTGTCGATGTTTAAATGTTCTAACATAGTATTTGTTTTTAATTGTTATCAAATTGGTCAAATGGAACAAACAATGTTTCATTTGGTTCATATTGCAAATGTACCCCATGCAAAAGTTTTTTTGTGTTACTTTTGTCACACAACAATCAGGTGATGTTCACCTTAACGCAACAGATCTAAATGGCTGATTTTTCAAGATATATCAACAGTAAAATTTTTTCAGCAGTAGCAAAACAATCGGCTGAACTCAATTTCGAAACTTATGTAATTGGAGGTTATGTTCGGGACTTAATACTGGAACGGCCATCAAAAGATATCGATTTTGTGACCCTGGGAAGTGGAATTGTGCTGGCTCAAAGTGTTGCCAAATCGCTCAATCCTTCGATAAAAGTCAATGTTTTCAAGACTTTTGGCACAGCACAGTTCAACTATAAAGGTGATGACCTTGAGTTTGTTGGCGCAAGAAAAGAGTCATACTCGCGCGATTCGAGAAAACCAGTTGTTGAACAAGGAACCATTGAAGATGACCAGAATCGCAGAGACTTTACAATCAACGCCCTGGCCATCAGCTTAAACCCATCGAATTTTGGTGAATTGATTGACCCTTTTGGCGGACTTCAGGATTTAGACGACAAGCTAATCAGAACACCTCTCGACCCTGATATTACATTCGATGACGATCCTCTGCGAATGATGCGGGCTGTTCGTTTTGCAACTCAGCTAAGATTCCGCATCGATAACCCAACTCTTGAAGCAATTTCAAGAAATAAAGAGCGCATGGCAATTATTTCAAAAGAGCGGATTGTTGATGAACTGAATAAGATTATGCTCTCGCCAGTGCCATCGATTGGGTTTAAATTGATGGACAAAACAGGGTTGCTTGGAATCATCATGCCCGAATTGGCCCGGCTAAAAGGAGTTGAAGTTGTTAACGGCGTTGGTCATAAAGACAACTTCTACCACACACTGGCTGTTCTTGATCAGATCTCTACCAAAACCAACG
>JACCEE012187396.1_pt1 | contig 20256 bp, 14 predicted proteins | sample 7449931 | NCBI WGS metagenome assembly JACCEE01 (sample SAMN15323457, study PRJNA562643) | freshwater metagenome | isolation source: river surface water | place: USA:Blue River Watershed | collected 2017-08-19 | reverse complement strand
GGTAAAGCAGAAGGCTCATCTCGGAATTGTTGTCGATCCAGATGTTGACCGCTTGGCCTTGGTTTGCGAGGATGGTACCATGTTTGGGGAGGAGTATACCTTAGTGGCTGTTGCCGATTATGTTCTTTCCAAGGTAAAGGGGAATACGGTTTCCAACCTCTCCTCGTCGCAAGCATTGCGCGATGTAACGATGAATAGAGGCGGTAGCTACTTTGCGGCTGCTGTTGGTGAGGTAAATGTGGTTGCAGCCATGAAAGAGCACCATGCCGTAATCGGTGGAGAGGGCAATGGGGGCGTTATTTATCCGGAATTGCACTATGGTCGCGATGCGTTGGTTGGTGTAGCGCTATTTTTAACTCTCCTTGCACACAAGAGTGTTTCGTGCAGCCAGCTGCGCAAAACCTATCCGGAGTATCACATGTCGAAGAACAAGATTCAACTTCCCGATGGATTCGATGTGGATGGCTTACTCATAAAGGCGAAAACATTCTTCTCCGACAAAAAGGTAATGGATATCGACGGCGTTAAGGTTGACTTTGGCCACGAGTGGGTGCACATGCGCAAATCGAATACCGAACCTATTATTCGCATATACTCCGAAAGCAACACTCCGGAAAATGCCGAGAAAATTGCCGCTGATGCAATAAATGTTCTTAAAAACTTAGCTGGTATATAAAAGTCGACTAAACTTTCGTTTATATAATTAATCAAAGCATACTGAAGGCTTGCACACTTACATTCAATTTGTTGAATGTAAGGAGCAAGGCTTCTATTTTTAATTTAACTATCGAATACCTGTTTACCAAATTATTAGCCAAAATATGAAGAAGTTACTACTAAAGATTCAGAAGAAATACTATTACATAGGTGCAGCCGTTTTGGCTGTAATCCTTCTAATTATCTTCACAGGGAAATCGGATAAACCGGTTGAGCAGAAAGTGAAGGTTAAGCGCGGATCATTCGACATAATGGTAAGCACTACCGGCGAGCTACAAGCGCAGAACTTCGAAAATATTATGGGCCCAAACGAACTTCGGAACAGAGGTTTTAGGGTTAATGAAATAAAAATTGTGGACCTGATTCCCGAAGGAACTGTTGTGGATTCGGGCGAATATGTAGCCACCCTCGACAGAAATGCGGTTTCGTCTCGCTTGAAAGATTTAGAGGATGAGGTTGAAAAGAATGAGAGCCAGTATACAAAAACTGAGTTGGATACTTCGCTTAGCCTACGTAGCCTTCGCGACGATCTCATCAACTTGAAGTTCGAACTGGAGGATAAGCAGATAACCGTTGATCAATCGAAGTTTGAGCCACCGGCCACACAGCGTCAGGCGGCCATTAGCTTGGAAAAGGCCCAACGTAACTTCGAGCAGGCCAAAAAGAACTATAAGCTAAAGGTTGAGCAGGCAAAAGCTTCGATGAAAGAGGTTGGAATAAATCTGGCAAAGGTTCAGCGAGAGCGTGACGAGCTGGTTGGTGTGCTCGACAAGTTTGTAATTTATGCACCAAAGCCGGGAATGGTTATCTACTATAAGGAGTGGGGTGGCGAAAAACGTAAGGTTGGGTCATCTATATCCGCGTGGGATTTAACGGTGGCAACACTTCCCGACCTTTCAGCGATGAATTCCAAGTGTTATGTTAACGAAATTGATATCAGCAAGGTAAAAACCGGACAGAAGGTGAACCTAACCGTTGACGCATTTCCCGAGAAAAAATATACCGGCACTGTAACCTACGTGGCCAACATTGGTGAGCAACTTCCCAATGCCGATGCTAAGGTATTTGAGATAAATATTAAGGTGAACGAATACGATCCGGTTTTGCGTCCTGCAATGACTACCGGAAACCTAATCGAGATTGCTCACTTCAAGGATACTCTATTTCTACCGTTGGAGGCGGTTCACGGGGGAGCCGATAGCACAACTTATGTGATCACCACCAACAATAAGAGGAAGGTCGTGCTTACCGGAGCAAAGAATGATACCCATATCATTATTGATAAAGGACTTAAAGAGGGCGAGGAGGTTTACCTCTCTGTTCCTGACGGTTCTGAAAAATTTACAATGGTAAACACGGAGTTGATTCCAGAGATTAAGGCCAGAATCAAAAAGGAAAAGGAGAAAGAGGAGTTGAAGAACCTTCAACTGCAAAAGGAGAAAGAGGAAAAAACTCAAGCTCGTGCCATGGTAAAGAATGGAGACAAGAGGAAAAAGGGTGATTTTCCAAAGAATGGTAAGAAATAGCCTGCTGCCATGATAGATGCATATATTAAGAGATATCTCCACGACTTTCAGATTGCCTTTGAGTCAATTCTTGCTAATAAGTTTCGGTCGTTTCTAACGGCACTGGGAATAATTTTTGGCGTAGCGGCGGTTATTTCAATGTTGGCCATTGGTAATGGGGCAAAGCAGGAGATTCTTGAACAGATAAAAATGGTGGGAGTAAACAATATTGTGATAACCCCAATTCTTCAAACAGACGAGGAGAAGGAGAGCGCGAGTTCGAGCACAACGGAGAAAAATAAATACTCTCCAGGCCTAACGCTTGCCGATGCCGAAGCAATTAAGGCAGTAGTGCCATCGGTAAAGGTAATTAGCCCTGAAATTATTGAGAATACCTTTGTAATTCAAGGCGGAGTAAGGGTAAATGCCAAGATCATTGGCGTTGGATCCGACTATTTTAGCATTTACAACCTCCCTTTCGAATCGGGTTACTACTTTAGCGAATACCAAAGTATGCACGGATTGCCTGTTTGCGTGATTGGCTCTAACGTGGCTGCTAAGCTGTTCAGCACCGTTGATCCAATTGGACAATGGCTTAAGTTTGGCAATGTTTGGCTCAAGGTTATTGGTGTGCTAAAGAAGAACCAAGTGAGCCTGACGGCTTTCGAAAATGTTGGAGTAAATGTTTACAACGACAACATCTTCATTCCTGTAAAAACGATGCTCAATAGGTATAAAAACAGGGCATTGGTTAACATGAAGAAGTCAAACAGTATGATGGTCTTCTTTAGTGGAGGAATGATGTCTTCGAAAAGCAATAACTCAGGCGGCGCTAAAAACTATAATCAGCTCGACAAGTTGGTTGTTCAGGTTGATAAAACCGAAGATTTATCGTCTACCGTAGAGGTGCTTTCACGATTAGTGCTGAGGCGTCACCAAGGGGTGAAGGATTTTGAGATTACTGTCCCCGAAATGCTTCTCAAGCAGCAGCAGCGCACAAAGGATGTCTTTAACATTGTGCTTGGAGCAATTGCTTCCATATCGCTGTTGGTTGGCGGCATAGGAATCATGAATATTATGTTTGCTTCGGTAATGGAGCGTATTAAGGAGATTGGAACACGACTTGCCATTGGGGCAAAGAAGAAGGATATTGTAGTTCAGTTTCTTTCGGAGGCTGTTTTAATTAGCGTAACCGGTGGATTTATAGGAGTAATTTTAGGTGTGGTAATATCTGTGCTTATTTCACACTTTGCAGATATTAAAACAGTTGTTTCGGGTTTGTCAATTGTTCTTGCCTTCGGGGTTTCCGTTGCTGTAGGAGTAATTTTTGGCTACTCACCAGCCAAGCGTGCTGCCGAGAAGGATCCAATAGAATCGCTTCGTTACGAATAGTATTCAAACTACCAAGAATAACCAAAACTATGAATATAAAAGTATTAATAACGACACTTTTCCTTGGATATTCGTCCTGCCTTGTAGCGCAAACTCCTGCCGAAAAGGTTGCCTATTCGTTGGAGGATATCATTCAGCTGGCAAAAGATCAATCGCCCGATGCATTTAAGGCCAAGGATGCTTATAGAGCCAGTTACTGGGAGTATAGAACCTACAAGGCCGAGTTGCGTCCTTCTCTGTCACTCGATGCAACTGCACTTGAGTTTAACCGTTCGTTAAAGAAATATCAGCTCTCGGATGGAACTTATAGTTACATTGAGGAGAATTCGAACAGCACTTCTGCTAATTTAGTGCTGAATCAGAACATAGGGCTTACCGGTGGTAGTATCTTTGCTTCATCGGAGTTGATGCGTACTGATCAGTTTGGCAACAATAAGTCAACAGCCTTCTTTTCCTCTCCATTTATTGTTGGATTTAAGCAGCCAATAAACGGTTATAACTCGTTTCTATGGAAAAGGAAAATACAGCCACTGAAGTATGAGGAGGCGCGTAGGCGTTACCTTCAGGATATGGAAAATGTTTCCATAACAGCCGTGATCCGCTTTTTCAGTTTGCTTATTTCGCAGCAGCAGTTGGAAGTAGCGCAAATAAACTATGCCAACAGCGACACACTTTACAAGATTGCTAAGGGACGTTATAATATTGGCACTATTGCTGAAAATGAGTTGCTTCAAATGGAACTCAGCCACCTAAATGCAGGGGCGGCACTCAATGAGGCTCGCATTCAGCTGGAGGTGGACAAGTTTAAGATTCGCTCATTTTTGGGCTTTAACGACAGGGTTGATATTGAGTTGGCTATACCTGCTGCTCCTCCAATTAATGAGCTTACCGTTGAAAATGTGATGGACAAAGTGGGGACCAATAATCCCGAATTGCTTTCCTATCAACGTCAGTTGCTGGAATCGCAGGAGAGTGTAGCGTTGGCGAGGTCGCAACGAGGATTTCAAGCAAGTCTTTACGCTCGCTATGGCTTAACTCAGCAAGCGCCTAACATTAGCGATGCATACAAAGATCCACAAGAGCAGCAGCGGGTTTCGGTGGGCTTTCAGGTTCCAATCCTCGACTGGGGGCTAGGCAAAGGCAAGGTGCAAATGGCGAAATCGAACATGGAGCTTGTCCGAACCAAAGTTCAACAAGCTAGGGTAGACTTTAACCAGCAGATTATTATTGATGTAATGAAGTTCAACATGGAGGACGATCAACTTTTTATTGCCACCAAGGCCGACACCATTGCCCAAAAGCGGTATGAGGTTACGAAACAGCGTTTTCTCATTGGAAAAATTACGGTTTTGGATTTGAATATCGCCCAAAATGAACGCGATGCTGCAAAGATTGGCTATCTAAATGCGTTGAGTTCATACTGGCAGTCTTATTATAATCTGCAATCGGTTGCTCTTTTCGATTTTGCACGAAACAAGATACTTGAAACTGACTTTGATGCGCTTAGGCGATAGACGCTACGGAGAATTTCTTCGCCTCATTGCATGGAAATAGTAAGCGGGAAAAGCCTATGAGTGCTTTTCCCGCTTTTTTTAAAAAGAACAACAACCAATTATACTATAGAGCACCTTCATCGTAAGCTTTTTCTCCGTGGAGGGCTTCATCCAATCCGGCTCTCTCTTCCTCTTCCGAAACGCGAACAGGAGTAAACTTGTTGATTAAAGCAAGCATAAGGTAGGTAAAAATAAAGCCATATGCCGACGCAATGATAACGGCTGTTAGCTGTTTTCCGAAGAATCCAACACCACCGTATAGTAAACCATCGGCACCTGCTGGATTTATAGCCTTAGTTGCAAATACTCCAAGTAGGATAGAGCCAAGAACTCCACCAACACCGTGAACGCCCCAAACATCAAGGGCATCGTCCCATTTCAATTTGTTCTTAAGCATTACTGCAAAGTAGCAAACAAGACCTGCACTTGTTCCAATTAGAGCGGCAGCCCACATAGGCACAAAACCTGCACATGGAGTTATGGTTGCCAATCCGGCAATTCCTCCTGTAAGTAGTCCCAAGAACTTTGGTTTTTTCTCGTAGAACCATTCAACAACTAACCATGATACTGTAGCAAACGATGCTGCAATATCGGTGTTTAAGAAGGCAATCGAGGTGATATGATCCACAGCAGCTTCACTTCCGGCATTGAATCCATACCAACCAAACCAAAGCAAACCGCTACCAATGGCAACCAATGGGATTGAGTTGGGTATTGACTTCCTATCGACGCGAGCACCAACATAGAATACGCTAGCTAGTGCAGCAAAACCGGCAGTTGCGTGAACAACAATACCACCCGCAAAGTCTAAAACGCCCCACTGTGCAAGAATACCACCGCCCCAAATCATATGAACGAATGGATAGTAAACGAGAACTTGCCAGAATGTTAAGAAAATCATGTAGGATTTAAAGGTAACACGACCTGCAAATGCACCGGTAATCAGGGCTGGGGTAATGATGGCGAACATCATCTGGTAGGCAATAAACACAATTTCGGGTATTTTTCCGTTGGCGTAGATACTATCAATACTTACACCATTCAGGAAGGCTTTGTCTAGGTTACCAATAATACCACCTTCACCACCACTAAAGCAGAGAGAGTAACCAAAAATAAACCAAAGGACAGTAGTCCATCCTAGAGAGACGAAACTTTGGATCATAATCCCCAAGATGTTTCTCTTGGAGGCTAATCCACCATAAAAAAATGCTAGTCCGGGTGTCATGAGCATTACGAGGCTGCATGCAAGCAGCATAAACCCGGTCGATCCAGTATCAATCATAATATGTAGTATTAAGTGAAAAGGGGATTTTTTAAAGAGTTATTCCAAGAACTATAAAGATGTTTCCTGCTTGAGGGTTGGTGATTACGCTTGTGTAAATTGGCAGCTTAAAAGTCTCTGTAACTTTAATCTCCTTAGTTGCTTTTACACCAAGATTTATCACTCCGGCTTCGGTTCCGTATAGTCCTTTGTCGGTCGTTGCACCGCAGAATAGGTTTATTGGAAGATCCTTTACGGTGGTGCTGTAAGAGGCCTCTAAGTAAATAGAGTTGTCCTTATCTGCCCCGTAGAAGTTATATCCGGCCATTAATCCGAATGGCATTTTCTCGGACTGATTTAAAGCAATGGTGCCTTCGAATACATGCCCTGTTTCGTTTTCATTGTAGTTGAAGTAATGATTACGACCAGCTGTTTCGTTTGGGAAAAAGTAGTCGTTAACTGTAAATGTAAGAAGGCTGTTGGTGGTTGTGTAGGAGAGAAAGAGGTCGGCCTCTTGTGCTGGCGTTGTATTGGCTGTGGTAAATGCTCCCCAAGCGCCAAAACTTACTCCGTAAGCGCTAAACTTTAGTGTTGGTTGTATGCTTGGAGAATGTCCAAAATCGGTTCCACGCCACACGTATCGGCTTACAATGTCGGTTCCAAGCGATACTTCATATGGAGATGTTGTTTCTGACTTGTCTCCGGTTAGGGTTTGTGCGCCAGCAAAGAGGCTAAGAGATGTTAACGTAATAAAACAAAGCAACTTTTTCATGCAGTTTGTAGGTTAGGTTTATAACCACAAAGCTGCTTCTTTAGCGGTGCTGCTGCAATTAAGGTTTTCCTTATTTTGAAGTAGGGGATTCCCCTATTTTTCGTTGTGCTCTTGACCGTCGAAATGGTTAATGGCCAACTTTATAAGGTCAATGTGCGATGCAAGTTGCTTCTTTTGCATAATGTGTGCCTTGTGCGCCTCTACGGTTTTTACGCTTATAAAAAGTTTCTCACCAATTTGAATGTTTGTAAGCCCGTTGGCTACGAGTGATAGGATTTCTAACTCTCGCTTGGATAATTTATCCTCCTTTGCCTCGAACTTTTCCTCTTTTGCTTTTTTTCGTAGGTTGGAGAAAAGTATATCTGCAATTTCTCGACCAAAAAACTCTTCACCGTTCGAAACCTTGGTTATGGCTTCCAGTAGCTCCTGTCGGGAGGTGTTCTTGGGTAAATATCCTTTTGCACCTGCCGATATTGCCTTACTTACAAACTCCTCTGAGGTATACATCGAGAGTATTATCACTTTTATAGTTGGATATCTCTCCGTGATAATTCTGGTGGCTTCAATGCCCGACATTCCCGGCATAGAGATATCCATCAAAACCATATCGGGCATAACCAATCCAACCGTATCAAAAAAATCTTCGGGAGATGAGGCTTCTTGCACCACCTTGGCACTTCCTCCCGATTGAATCAGTGACTTGATTCCATCGCGCACCAGCTGGTGGTCGTCGAGGAGGGCTATTCTTATGCTATCCATGATTAGCTTAAGTTATCGTTAATGTTCTGTAACGGAATGTTGACGTATATATCTGAGCCCATACCTGGGGAGGAGTGAAGGTTGAATTGCCCACCAAGAAGGTTTGCTCGTTCGCGCATATTAATCAAACCATTTCCTTGGCTTATGATCTTTGTTGGCTCAAACCCTTTTCCATTATCCCTGATGTGAATACTAATGGTTTCATCTTCAACCGATGCAGAAAGGTTGATTTCTGAGGCTCCTGCGTGCTTTACAGCATTGGTTAGCGCTTCCTGTACTATTCGAAAAATATAGTTTTTTTGTCTTATATCCATCTTTTCAGGTAAGTCCGAAATGCTGCAAGTAATCGATTCTCCTTTACCTTGGCAAAAGCCTTTGCAAAGATTTTTTAGGGCAGTGGCAAGATCCAGCTCTATCAATACCGATGGAGTTAAGTTGTTCGAGATTCGTCTTACGTCGTCAATTAGCCTGTTTATTTCTTCTTTTACACCATTAATTATGGTCTCTCTCTCCTTATCGTTTGCATCGAAGAGTTCTAACCTCAGCTTTGTTGCAATGAGTTGTTGGCCAATTCCATCGTGCAGCTCGCGCGAAAGCCGCTGCCGCTCTTTTTCTTGACCATCGATAACGTATTGTAGCTGTCGTTGCCGTTCCTCCTTTATCAGCTTCTCGCTTCGTTTTCTTTCCGAAATATCCCGGATAACTGTAACTCCAATAGTTTGCTCAAGTATTCGAATTGTTCCGGTTTGAATTTCGACAGCTAGCTGCGAGCCATCCTTCTTTTTCATTAGCGCTTCGATGGCCCCGAGATTGCTGTTTTCCGACTTATCGCTAATCAGATCAGTAATTGCTAAATGCATAATATCTGCACTTCTGTATCCTGAAAGATTCTTAAATGCACGATTCACCTCAAGCACCGTATTTTTGTTGTGGAGGATAATTCCCTCTTTGGTGGCATCGTAAAAGTGCTTTAGTCTCGCTTCGTGCTCTATAAGGTTTGCCTGCTGTTCAGCAAGCTTTTTTGCCATAACATTGAATGATTGTGTTAGTTGGCCAATTTCATCGTTCGATTCAATAGGGAGATTTAGACTTAAATCACCTTCGCCTACTTTCCCAATGGCATTTTTCAGGTGCGCGAGGGGCGTAGTTATGCGGTGTGCCATAGCCAATACAACTGCAAGTATTAGCATAGATATGCTTAAACTCATTAAAAGGATATCGTTCCGAAGGCTTACTATCTGCTTCATGGCTTCATCCTGATCGATCTCTGCAAGAATGGCCCACTGAAGTCCCGAGGTGGTTACTTGCCCATACGAACTCATTACAGGCGTATTACGGTAGTCCGGAGTTGTTGCCGTTCCGGTTTTGCCTTGAAGTGCAAGTATGGCGGGGCGGGTGATCACTTTGGTTGAAAGAAAGCTGTTGTGAATAAAGCGGGAATCCGAACGCATCAGAGAGTCAGTGCCAACAAGGTATGCTTCGCCCGTGGAGCCAAGTCCTCGGTTGAAATTATCTTCTAGCATTATTCTGTTTATCCTTTCGGCGCTTAACAGCATAATCGCATACTTATTGAAATCCCCTGGAAGTTGCCGAACAACCGCAAGATAGCTGCTGTCGCCAAAGTATTGATAGTCCAATATGGTCGCACTATCCTTGCTGATTTTTGGTAATAGTTTTTTGAAACGATGAGTTTTACTTTCATCAGTGTTGAACAAAACCTTGGAATAGCCTGTTTTAAAGAGAACTTTTACCTCATTAGAGGTTAAATTATAAACCCCAAATGCCTTAACGCTCTTTTCTTTTTTGGAAATTGATTGTAAAATATCGTCAAAGAGTAGAAATTCCTTGGCTTCGTTCGTTTGTGTATATACCTGACACGCGAGGTTAAAATCTGCAATTCTTTCATGAAAGTATTGCTCCAGCTGAGTTTGCTTTTCTATTCTTACTGAAGTTAACTGCTGAAAGGTCCTGCTCATTAAAGCACTTTTTGCGCTATAGTAGGAGTAAACCCCAACAGCGGCTACCGAAATTAGGCAGATGCTGATAACGTTTAGTGAAAGTTTTTCGCTTAAGGTGAATGTCCTCATAAAATATCTGTTGAACGAACGCTGTAAATATACGATACACCACTCAAACAAACTAAGCTATGAAGATTACTGTTATTGGAGCCGGAAATGTTGGTGCAACATGTGCAAACATTCTAGCGCATAAGGAGCTGGCAAATCAAATTGTGCTTCTTGACATTGTTGAAGGAGTTGCCGAAGGAAAATCGCTGGACATGTGGCAAACCTCGTCCATGAATGTGTTTGATACGCGAATTTTGGGCGTTACAAACGATTACCTTGCAACTAAGGGATCAAGTGTGGTTGTTATTACCTCAGGAATACCCAGAAAACCGGGTATGTCGCGTGGTGACCTCATCTCCACCAATGCAAAGATAGTAAAGGATGTTACCGAAAAGGTTGTAAAATATTCACCAACAGCCATTATTGTTGTTGTGTCGAATCCTCTGGATGTGATGACCCACGTGGCATATCTTGCGGCGCACAAAAAGCCATGCGAAGTTTTTGGTATGGCTGGTATTCTCGATTCCGCTCGCTACAAGGCGTTTATTGCCGAAGCATTAGATGTTTCTCCACGCGATGTGAGTGCACTGCTGCTTGGCGGACACGGCAACAGCATGGTTCCTCTTGTTCGATATACATCTGTAGGAGGTATACCTGTAACTCAACTACTCGATAAGGTCGTTCTCGACAAGATTGTGGATAGAACCCGTAATGGTGGAGGCGAGCTGGTTAAGCTTATGGGAACCTCTGCGTGGTATGCCCCCGGAGCGGCTGCTGCCTCCATGGTTGAAGCAATTGTGCGTGATCAACGTCGTATTATGCCTGTGTGTGCTCATCTTAATGGACAATACGGTTTATCCGACATGTATATGGGCGTTCCGGTAAAACTTGGCAAGCGTGGAATTATGGATATCATTGAGATTGACCTTAACGAAGAGGAGAAGGGATTACTTAACGATTCTGCCAAGGAAGTAAGGGAATTGATGAGCGAACTTGACGCAATGAAGTTGTTCTAAATTTTTTTTAATTAATATTGAGGCGGAATTTCCAACTTGGGGAATTTCGCCTTTTCTTGTTTAAAAACATGCATGAAAGAGGCAACTTGCAAATTGATAAATAGCTAGAGAATCCGCAGCTGTGCAAAGCAATCGTTTGCATTGATTATTGTGGTGATCTATGTCAATTATCCTTTGAAAGTAAAAGTTATTGTGATTTCTTTAACAATTCGTTAAACCTTTGGTGTGGTTTAACGTTAAATATTATGTTTCATTATTATACACGTTCTAAATATGAAGATTACAGTAGTAGGAGCGGGAAATGTTGGTGCCACTTGCGCACACGAAATTGCACGGAAGGAACTTGCACGGGAATTGGTATTGCTTGATGTTAAAGAGGGGCTTACGCTAGGTAAATCGTTGGATATGTGGCAAACATCCTCGGTTCAGGGCTTTAATACTCGGATTACCGGGGTAACCACTGACTTTTCTAAGACGGCTGGTTCTGAGGTGGTTGTTATAACCTCGGGAATTCCTCGTAGACCGGGAATGAGCCGCGATGATCTTATCGACATTAATGCGCGCATTGTAAAAGATGTTACCGAAGGTATTGTTAAGTATTCTCCGGATGCAAAGATTATTGTTGTAACCAATCCGTTAGATGTAATGACCTATGCTGCATTTCTTGCAGCAAAGTTGCCATCTAATAAGGTTTTTGGTATGGCCGGGATTCTTGATGGGGCTCGATACAAAGCATTCTTAGCCGAAGCGCTCCATATCTCGCCCCAGAGCATTCATGCTATACTGATGGGTGGACACGGCGATAGTATGGTGCCACTTCCTCGTTATACAACCGTTTCGGGAATTCCAATTACCGAGTTGATTGAGGATAGCGTATTGGAAAAAATCATTGAAAGAACCCGTAAAGGGGGTGGTGAACTGGTTGAGTTGATGGGTACCTCTGCTTGGTATGCTCCCGGTGCAGCTGCAGCCCAAATGGTTGAGGCAATTGTACTCGATCAGCGTAGGGTTTATCCGGTTTGCGCTGCCTTGAATGGCGAGTATGGACTTAATGATCTGCATATCGGTGTTCCTGTTATTCTTGGGAAGAACGGAATCGAAAAGGTGATTGAGCTGAACTTGAATAAAGAGGAGACAGCCCTTCTTCACAAGAGTGCGCTTGAAGTGAAAAAGATTATGAAAGCGCTCGATGATCTGAATATTTTTGAGGAGAAGTACGGCTCCGATAAGTTGTAAATCATCTATCTTATATGTAAACGCTCAGTTTTTTCGAAAACTGAGCGTTTTACTTTTTCATCTCTATTGCCCTTGTGGCTAGGTTTATTCAAAAAATATCATAAATTTGCGCCTTACTTTAGAAATCTCGAATTTCGAAAAACTATAAATCTTAAATCAAATGCAGAATAAAGGCGCCTTTAAATTTTTGGCTGTAGTCTTTATCCTTGTTTGCGTTTACCAGCTCTCGTTTACGTTTGTAGCGATGAGGGAAGAGAGCAAAGCAAAGGATTATAAAAATGGAGAAACAGCCTATTTAGACTCAATTTCGACTGAGCCGGTTTATAACTTTATATGGTTAAAGAAATTTACCTATAAGGAGTGTAAGGAAAGAGAAATCAACCTAGGTCTTGACCTTAAGGGTGGTATGAACGTAACTCTCGAAGTTTCTGTTGAGGATATCGTTCGTTCTCTGGGTAACTACCCTACCGACACTGTATTTAATAAGGCAATTAAACTTGCTCTTGAGAAGCAAAGAAACAGTCAATCCGATTTTGTAACACTTTTTGGGGAATCATTTAAGGAAATTGCTCCAAACGATCGGTTGGCTAGAATATTTGCGACCTTTGAGTTAAAGGAAAAAATTTCTGCAAAATCTACCAACGACGAAGTATTAAAGGTTATTCGTGTGGAAGCAGAGGGTGCTATCGCAAACTCGTTTAACATTATCCGTAACCGTATCGACCGTTTTGGTGTAGCTCAGCCTAATATTCAACGTCTCGAAGGCTCTGGCCGTATTCTTGTTGAATTACCAGGTGCTAAGGATCCTCAACGTGTTCGTAAGTTGCTACAAGGAACTGCAAACCTAGAGTTTTGGGAAACCTATGAAATAAAGGAACTTGTTCCTTACCTACAGGCTGCTGATGCAAAAATTGCTGAGATACAGGCTGCCACTGCTCCTGTTAAAGAGGAGAAAGCGGTTGTTGCTGCCACCGAAAAACCTAAGAGCGACACAACTAACGCCCTTCTTTCTCAAGTGCAGGCAAAGGATACCGCTAAGGTTTCTAACGAAGAGTTAGCTATTCGTAAAAATAATCCATTTACCTCCCTTCTTCCTGCCTATAGCGATAGAGGACCTGTAGTTGGTGCTGCATTAATTCGTGATACTGCTCTGGTAAATCAATACCTAGCATTACCTCAGGTTAAGGCTCTTTTCCCAGCTGATGTTCGTTTCTTATGGGCTGTAAAACCGTTGGAGAAAGGTAGTAACCGTGTTGCTTTAGTTGCAATTAAAATTTCTACTCGCGATCGCCGTGCTCCGCTTGATGGTGGTGCAATTACCGATGCTCGTGAGGAGTTTGGCGACCAATCTGGTGGTGCTGCTGAAGTTACCATGACTATGGATGCTGCCGGTGCTAAAACTTGGGCTCGCCTAACCGGCGCTAACAAGGGACGTTCTATTGCTATCGTTCTTGACGAGTATGTTTATTCATACCCTACAGTAAACGACGAGATTACCGGTGGTCGTTCTCAAATAACCGGTGGTTTTACAATTGATGAGGCAAAGGACTTAGCAAACGTATTGAAGTCTGGTAAGTTACCTGCACCAGCTCGTATTATTCAAGAAGCTATTGTTGGACCATCGCTCGGACAGGCAACCATTAACTCCGGTATGTGGAGCTTCATGATGTCCTTCTTTCTGATTATGGTTTACATGATTGTTTACTACAGCCGTAAGGGTGGTATGATTGCTAATATTTCCTTAATATTTAACCTTTTCTTCCTAGTTGGCGTTCTTGCTTCGTTTGGTGCCGTTCTTACACTCCCCGGTATTGCAGGTATTGTGCTTACGATGGGTACTGCGGTTGACTCAAACGTGCTTATTTTTGAGCGTATTCGTGAAGAAATTAGAGCAGGTAAAGGTACGAACCTTGCAATCCATGATGGTCATAAGCATGCTATTTCGGCGATTGTCGATGGCAATATGACCACCTTTATAACTGCAATTGTTCTTTATGTATTTGGTTCAGGACCTATTCGCGGTTTTGCTACTACCCTTGCAATTGGTATTGTAACCTCACTTTTCGCAACACTCATTATTTCTCGTTTAGTAATTGAGTTTTATGTTGCTAGGGGTTATAAACTTAGCTTCTCTACCAAACTTTCTGAGAATGCCTTTACTAAGGTTCGCATCAAGTTTATCGAGTGGCGTAAGTATGCCTACGGAATGAGTATTGGAATTGTGATTATCATCGCAGCTTCACTCATCATTCGTGGATTAAATCCTGGTATTGACTTCTCCGGTGGACGTTCATTTATCGTGAAGTTTGAAAACGCAGTTCAAACAGCTGAGGTATCAAACACGTTGAAGGATGCTTTTGGAGAGGCTCCTGAGGTTAAATCGTTTGGCTCTGATAAGGAAATTAAGATTACTACAAAATATCGTATCGAAGAGAGTGGTACAAACGTTGACGATGAGGTTGACAAGACTTTATTTGAAGGCCTAAAAACCTATTTGCCAGCGGGAACCACTTTCGAAAAGTTTGATAAAGACTACAAGGTTAGCTCCGATAAGGTTGGTCCAACTGTGGCTGATGATATTCGACGCGATGCCATTATTGCAGTTATATTCTCTCTTCTGGCAATATTTATCTATATCTTCTTCAGATTTAGAAGCGTTGCATCCGGTTTGGGTAGTGTTGTATCACTTGCTCACGATGCTATTATGGTTATTGGGGTGTATTCCTTGTTCTACCATAGGGTGTCGTTCCCACTAGAGGTTGACCAATCGTTTATTGCTGCGATACTTACAATTATTGGTATCTCTGTTTACGATACAGTTATTATTTTCGACCGTATTAGAGAGTATACCGCCCTGTATCCAAAGCGTGAGCGTAAGGAGGTTCTTGATGCTGCCATGAACGATACGTTAGGTCGTACCTTTAGTACCTCTTTAACAACATTTATCGTTCTTGTTCCAATGTTCTTCTTAGCAGGACAGACAATCCAAGGATTTATGTTCGGCCTTATGGTTGGTGTATTCTTTGGTAGTTTCTCATCTGTATTCGTTGCTACCCCAATTGCATACGATCTTACATTGTGGAATGAGAAGCGCAAGGCTAAAAAAGCGCTGTTGAAAAAGTAAAATCAACTTAAGTAGTGATAAGGTCCCGGCATTGTCGGGGCCTTTTTTGTAAATTCTTATTGAGTTGTAGTGATACCTAAATTGCTAAATTCCTACAGCCTATTGTAAAATTGGCTATCTTTATACCGAATTATTTCAACTATGATTATTTCTGCACAGGGTATAGAGAAGTCGTTTGGTGCTTTAAAGGTTTTAAAAGGCCTCAGCTTAGAGATTAGCGAGAAAAAGTTAGTGTCGATTATTGGACCTAGCGGTGCGGGAAAAACGACGTTTCTCCAAATTCTTGGAACACTTTCAAAACCTGATAGGGGAAGCGTAAAAATTAATGGTGTTGAGATAACTAGTCTTAACCAGAATGCGTTGGCTCGGTTTCGTAATCAGCAGCTGGGATTTGTATTTCAGTTTCACCACCTTCTTCCCGAATTTACGGCAATCGAGAATGTTTGTATTCCTGCGTTTATTGCAGGAACGCGTAAAGTTGATGCCGAACGCCGCGCAAAGGAGTTACTTGGCTTTTTAGGACTTGAACATCGTTTGACTCATAAGCCTATGGAGCTTTCGGGTGGAGAGCAGCAGCGTGTAGCAGTTGCTAGGGCTTTAATCAATAATCCCTCCGTAATATTTGCTGATGAACCTTCCGGTAACCTCGACAGCGCTAACAAGCAAGAGTTACATAAACTCTTCTTTCAGCTGCGCGATCAGTTTGGCGTTACAATAGTAGTTGTTACCCACGATGGCGAATTAGCCAATAGCTCCGATGTTGTGTTTACTATGGTAGATGGAACCATTACAAATGCCCAACAAAAATAACTTTAGTAAAGTTAAACTACTGCTAGATAAAACGCTGGAAAGTTATCTGGCACCGGAGTTTATTCAGGACGATCCTATTCAAATTCCTCATCGGTTTACGGCAAAAGAGGATATTGAGATTGCCGGGTTATTGGCGGCCACAATTGCTTGGGGAAAGCGTAAATCCATAATTAAGAATGGGCGGCGTATCGTTGAGTTGATGGGTGAAGAGCCACACAACTTTGTTTTAAATCACAGTTCAAATGATTTGAAGCACTTCAATGGGTTTGTCCATCGGACATTCAACAGTAACGATCTTACCGGATTTATTCTGCGATTAAAGGATATCTATACTAATCATGGTGGCCTTGAATCTGTTTTTGCATCCGGTTATCATCACAATGGTATCGAGGGTGCGTTGACCAATTTTCGATCACTGTTTTTATCGGGGATCGAAGATAACCATTTAAAGAAGCATGTTGCCGATGTTACAACCGGCTCTGCTTGTAAGCGGATTAATATGTTTCTTCGGTGGATGGTGCGTTCAAGCAATGAAGGTGTTGATTTTGGGATTTGGGATAAAATACCTGCTTCGGCACTCCAAATACCGCTCGATGTGAACACGGCAAATGCATCGCGTTTGCTAGGACTTCTACACCGAAAACAGAACGATTGGCGAGCTGTAACCGAACTTACAACGGTCTTACGCTCTTTTTGTCCCGAAGACCCAATTAAGTATGATTTTGCCCTTTTTTATATTGGAATGAACAAAGATTATTATTCAGGTAATGTCGATTTTCAAGTTTAAGCATTTTTCAATTAAGCAGACCAATGTACCAATGAAGGTAAACACCGACGGTGTTCTTCTAGGTGCTTGGGTTAATGTAACGGGTGCCGCTAATATTTTGGATGTTGGCAGTGGAACTGGTGTTATAGCATTGATGCTTGCCCAACGGTCACCGGAATCTGCAATTCATGCAGTAGAGATTGATGTTGCTGCGGTGGAGGCTGCCAAAGAGAATGTGGTAAACTCTCAATGGAGCAATAGAGTAGAGGTGTTTTGCTCAAGTTTTCAGGATTTTGCCAACAGTTCATCGCAACGCTATAGTTTGGTGGTGTCAAACCCTCCTTTCTTTATCCAGTCATTAAAGTCGCCTGCAGCGAGTCGCAATTTGTCGCGTCATGCCGAACTGTTACCATATGAGGATTTGGTTGAAGGTATAAGTAAGGTGTTGGATCAAGATGGTGTTTTTGCTGCAATATTTCCCTATGTAGAGTCGAGCGTTTTTATTGCATTAGCCGCCAATCATGGTCTTTACTGCGTAAGGAAAACATACGTTCACCCCTTTGTAGGAGGGAAGATTAAACGCGTGCTTTTAGAACTATCAAGAACACGTGGACCAATTGAGGAGCGAGACCTTGCAATTGAACTTGGAGTTGATAAAGGCTATACAGACGAATATAAGCTGCTTACAAAGGATTTCTATTTGGCATTCTAAGGGGGATCACGTTATGGGGATAATGGGTGTTCTACCTAATTTCTATTATTCAAGTATCGTTTTCTCTTCCACGAAGGTGATTCCATAAGTTTCAAGTTCTTTCAATATTGGCAAATAAAGGTATGGTTTCGTGGGCACAACAACCCCTTTATCTGCAACTGCCCCAGTAAGCATCAACTTTGTTGCAATTGCAAGAGGTGTCCCAACTGTAATTGCCATGGCAGTGTGTTGCTGATCTTTTCCCTTGATAACCATTGATGACGTAATTTGCTCTTTTTTGCCATGCATTTCATAAATAAACTTATGCTGCATTACAATCATATCTTTGTCGTTTGGTTCCAAAGCCCACTTTTTTTCAAGGATATGCTGCAAAATTTGAGCTGGTGAGGCTTCTGTAAGGGGTATTGCTTCTTCCTCAAAAATTCCAAGCCATTTTAGTTTGTTAAATATGTCAGGGTCACTTGCTTCCGGAATCTCCTTTTTAAGCCTTTCTTCCACCGAAAGGTTGGGATTATTTGCGAGAAAGGAAGACAAGAAGCTGCGGTGTGTTAGTTTGTGTGAATTAGGGAACTTGTAGCTGTCGTCGGTGAGACCAAGTTGCACAAACAGGTTCCATGCTTTGCTGTAGCCTTTGCGCCGTATTGTTCCTCGAAATATACTTGGAATATCTTCCAGTGAATAGACGTGCTGGTAGCTTAAAGAGTCACGATTAGCATATGCTTCAAATTCTCCAAGGTTCATAATTTCCACAGGGAAAGTCCTTTCAAATAGGCGCTGATATGGAATAATTTTTATCATTCCATCTTCTTTATATTGCGCAACTCCTTGTCCTGCCAACACTACATTGCGAGGGTTCCAAGTAAACTTATAGTTCCAAGGATTATTGTCACTTTCGGGGGCAATAAGACCACCTGTATTCGATATAAAGCTAAGCATTTTACCTCCCCTGGTTTTTATCTCATCAATCACCTTCATTGCCGACATATGATCGATTCCCGGATCTACGCCGAGTTCGTTTAACAGGGTTATTCCTTTCGATTTTGCTTCGAAGTGAAGTTGGGACATAGATTCAGATACGTATGAAGCCGTAAGCATACTCTTGCCCTGTTTTACACACTCCTTTGCGATAATCGGGTGCATAAATGCAGGTAGCATTGATATAACCACATCGGCATTTGCAACTTCAACGGATAGCTGCTCAAAATCTGCCGAATCGAACTGAAATGGCGTGCCGTTCGGGTGGCGTTTTACCTTCTTTGAAGCCGTTTCGAGCGATAAATCTCCAACTCGAACTACCCAATTGTATTCAGTAGAGTGGTGAAGCAGGTAATCAATTAGGCTTGCAGTAGAGAGTCCTGCCCCAAGTATTAGAATCTTTTTCATAGGCTAAATAGTGGCTGTAAATCTGGTATTTGGTTTTACAATAAACCACAAAAATGAAGCCTTGTTTTGTGAAAATTAAAAAAAAGAGAAGCCCTCCGAGGTGGAGGGCTTCCTATATATGCTTCGAGAAAAGGCAGTAAAGGCAGAACAAAATAAATTTTCCTAAAACTCTGTGAAAATTGCTAAAAATATCTATCTTGCAACTACCAAAAGTTCCCAAACTACTACTGCGCTTTTCTCAGAAGCGAGACCTCGACTGTGAAGTCGGGGTTTTTTTATGCAACAAAGGTAACTATCTTTATTGTTAACATCCTACTGTCATCCATGTTATATGACATGGCTTAATACTCTTTAACACTAGCAGTTCTTGTTGCGTTTTCCTTTGATATAGTATAAGCGATAAGGTTTAATTGGAGAAAAAAAAAGCTGCCCGAAGGCAGCTCTTTTTTAGAGAAAAGGATACAGCCGTTAGGCAGCATCTTTAAATTTAAGGGTTTTGAACGATGTTTGGGTTTGCATCAATTTCCCCTTGAGGAATCATGTAAACGAACTTTTTGTCACCTGCATCAACCTTTATCTTGGTCCTGTGATTTGTGCCAGCAACAGTACGATCTACTCCAATTTTCCATCTTTTAAAATCGAAGAAGGCTGTACCTTCGCCCCAAAGTTCAATTCTTCTTTGCGTTCTAACTTCTTCTCTTAGTGAGGCTTGATCTGATGCAGTAGGGTTGTATGCAGCAAATCTTGAAGAGATAATATTCGATAAAGTAGTTTTTGCTTCAGCTATTTTGTTTAATTCTACTTGTGCTTCAGCTAAGAGTAGGTATGGATCTGCTACGCGGATAAAGCAGTAGTCTCCAGAAAAATCTGCAGGAGAAGAAAACTTTAATGAAGCATAATCTGGAAGAGCAGGGTATGCTGCTGCTATCGCAGGATTATCCGTTTTATTGACAAACAACTTCTTTCTGATGTCTCCTGCATCGATTTTATCGTAGAGTTTATTATGAATACTCTTGTAAATACCTAAAGAGCAGTATCCATCAATAGTGTTGTCCATGTGAGAATAAAAAGATGCATAAAGAGTAGAGGTCGTTGCGTTAATGTCAAATCCCCATATCCACTCTGTGTTTGCTATATCAACAAAATTATTTTGGTAGGTATTTGCATCCATTAATGGCACATCC
>JACCEE011177675.1_pt1 | contig 20278 bp, 20 predicted proteins | sample 7449931 | NCBI WGS metagenome assembly JACCEE01 (sample SAMN15323457, study PRJNA562643) | freshwater metagenome | isolation source: river surface water | place: USA:Blue River Watershed | collected 2017-08-19 | reverse complement strand
TTGTAGGCGTTGATCACGGCATCCTCGCAGGCGATGAAGGAATCGCGCTGCACAACCCAGACAAGCTCCTTGGTGGGGTGGTTGAAGTTGAGCTTGATCTTGTTGGAAGAGGAACCGACGGACTCATCACCAGTGAACTGGAGCTGCTCGATCAGGTACTCGTGGGGGTTCTGGGCCATACGCCTGCGCTCGTCGGTGTCCAAGAAGACGTAGTCGACGTAGAGAGAGGCGGCAACAAGGGACTGGTTGTAAGCGGAGGTGACCTTCACGGCGCCAGCGGTGCTGTTGAGGGAAGACATAGCCCACAAGCACTCCTCGATGGGGCGGATATCAAGGTTGATCTTGACCTCGTGGTACTGAAGAGCGATGAGGGGCAGAGCCAGACCGGGGTTGCGGCAGAACCAGAACTGAAGGGGGACATAGAGGGTGGTCTCGGGGAGAGCGTTACGGGGAGCGCAAACCTGGCGAGGAGCGTTGGCATCGCAAGGGCCATCGATGTCGTTGAAAGAGGGGTCGGTGATGAAAGTCAGCTGGGTGGTGTTGCCGATCATCTTGAAGTAGCCACGCTGCTGCTCGGTGGACATGGTAAGCTGGTTCCAGATGTGCATCCAGTCACCGTACTGGCGATCGATACGCTGGCCACCGATCTCAACCTCAACCTGAGAGATGAGCTGCTCACCGGGGAAATCAAGCCAACGGGCATAAACGCCTTGGGCGCCGGCAGAGTTCTTCAAAGCCTGGCTAATCTCGGGGAGAGTAACCTGAAGGTAAGTGCGGTAAGCCAAATCACCATTACGAGAGATGGTGCAGGTCACACGGCGACCGAAGTCGGCCTGGCCATTAAAAGTCTGCTCGATAGACTCCATAGCGAAGTTAGTGTGACGCTTGTAGCTAACCTTCCAGAAAGTGATCTGGGGGTTACCAGTAAGGTAAACGTCTTGGGCGCCATAGGCGACCAGTTGCATAAGTCCTCCACCCATTATAAAATGCTTGTTATACTATTGAAAAAGAAAAAAAATCGCAGATTCTGACATATTTCCGCAAAAAGATAGAACAAAAATACGAATTAAATAAAAATTGCTAAACTTTGTATATACAAAGGCGGCGACGGTGGTTGGCGGTGAAATCACGATATGTCATTATTCAAATATAAACCGCCGAAAAAGATCATTCTTGACGAGCGAAGTATAACAACACTTGATAGCAAGCACAAAGAATTACAGGGTGAGTTTCAATATATACAAGATACAATTATTCCAGAGCTTGAAAATGAAAGAAACTCCCTAAAAGATCGTCTTCGTATTCTTAAAAATGGCGGCGATGTCGCCAACGGTGATGAATCTTCAAACTATGAACAAAGTGATGATAGCGATGAACCATCAGATACGTCAGATCAAGTGAAGGAACATAAAACCGGATCGGCTAAATCTAAATCTAAATCAGCATTAGAAGAGTGTCTTGAAATCCGAGATCGAATCAAAGAGATCAACGCCACGATTAAAAAACATCAACAAGACTATAAGAACTATTACCTAAATAATAGTGAGTATATCTTCGAGTACTTCGAAACAAAGAAAACGATTACGAATGGTGGTTCGATGAAAACGAAATCCCTAAATGCGTTCTTCAACCTCCCGGAGGCCAAGAAAACAGAAGAACTTTTCAAAAATCAGCACAATAATGTTGAAAAATATATGTCGAGTATCGACCAAAATTATATGGATGTTTCTAAATATGTCTATTCAACGGACATATGTCAATTTTGCCATCAAGGTGAGATGATCCCGATTGAAAGTGAGGGAATCATGGTATGTAATAAATGCTCTAAACAAGTTGTTTTCTTAATCGATAATGAAAAACCATCGTATAAGGAACCGCCTAAAGAGGCGTGTTTTTACGCATATAAACGCATTAACCACTTTCGTGAAATCCTTGCCCAATTTCAGGCGAAAGAAACCACGTCGATACCTGATCACGTTCTCGAAAGCATCAAACAACAGATCAAGAAGGAGCGAATCGAAATCTCTCAATTTACTGATAAAAAAGCGAAAGAAATCATGAAGAAACTCGGATTTAATAAATACTACGAGCATATACCATTTATTAAAGATAAGCTGGGAATTAAACCACCAGTTATGACGCCGGATTTGGAAGAGCGTTTGTGTAATCTTTTCATGGAAATACAGGGTCCTTACGCGAAGTTCTGCCCAGATGACCGCGTAAATTTCCTGAATTATTATTATACAGTGTATAAGTTATGCGAGCTTCTTGGTCGATATGAATTCCTTCCATTCTTTCCGATGTTGAAAGATCGAGAGAAACGGATAGAACAAGATCAGATTTGGAAACAAATATGTCTTGAGTTTGATTGGGAGTTTATACCGACGCCGTAAGCGCGTAACAAAGTGGAGTAGCGTGTTGAACCATTTCTATGTCCGACGCGCTTTCAGTCGATGATTTCGCACTGACCCTATTCCGCCACTCCCGAGACTATGTGATTTATAAAACACCTGTGCGTTATTGGTGAATAGACCGGCACATCGACATGGATTATAGGGCTGTGCTTCCGCCTCTGTGACCGTTAATTCATACAATGTAATATGATAACTCCCGTTGTTGCGAAGAGTTATTGTATAGGTTCCTAGCGCAGTCTCTCGAGTTGTTGTGATGGCACCGGTCGTTGGATTCATCGTAATCGTCGGATATGAACCTACGCTGCCACCACTGATAGCGATTTGTAAAATCGAATAGGACCGACCGGTGGTGATCAAAGCCGCCGCACTCGAAGTTCCAGCTGATGCGGAAGAGGCGAACAAACGTACGATCGAGGGAGATGTTGGAGCGCCTGTGACAACCGTCCGTGTATATGGGGTATGACCCATCATGTAAAGTTCATACGGTGTATTGTTGCCGGCATATACCCATTTCACGCCAACCGGCAAACTCAACGAAGCAGGAACACCCGTAAGCACCGTATTTGCGCGGGCATTACTCCACCCCGAACTAGAATTCGCCGCTTCAGAATAATTATTCGCAAGTGTGATTGTACCTGAATTAACTGTAAAATTGGTATTCACGTTCGTGTAAGCAGCAACGATATAACTATGAGCATGCTGGGTAGTCCCGGTCGTATAACAGTTTGTGATGATTTTGTTCGTTGAATTCGAGCCCTGAACCCTACCGATAATACCGCCGCCGGTCGCTAAAATCGCACCGATCGAATAGCAATTGGTGATAGTGACGGCGCCCGAATCACTTCCGATGATACCGCCACCAAGGTCGTTGATTATACCTGTGCTATAACATTCACTCACAGTGTAATTATTACCGCCTCCGGTTCCGCCAGTTTCGTGCCCGGATATCCCACCTGCATTCTCCGCGATGGTTCCGTTAGAATAACAGTTCATGATTACAGCGCCGCCAGTAGAACGACCCGTAATACCACCGGCCGCATGGCCAATCGCACCTGTTGTCCAACATGATTCACATCGAAGTTGTCCAGCCGACGATGGAGAATAACTTCCAACAATACCGCCACCGAATTCGTGGATTTCACCTGAAGAAGAACAACCTACACATTTGACAGGTCCTGAATAATGACCTACAATACCACCGCTATAATTAGATATAATACCAGTTGAATGACAATTAATGAATACATTACTAGACGCAGTCGTATTGTTACCGAAATGCCCTTGACCGAACCAACCACCCCCATTTACAAGGTCGGTCGAACCTGCTGCTCGAATTTCAAGGTTCATCACGAAAATGTTGTTGTATCCACTGGTGCCTCCACCACCACCTGTTCCATTTTGAATAAACCCAGGATAATTTGTGATTCCATTTATTGTAATAATGGGTCGTGTTCCATCAGGTTTTAATTGTCGAGAACCAATTTGAATATTATCTGAATTACATACCAAATATCCATTATTTCCTCCAATCGTCGCATCTATTGTTATATCTGTAATGAATTCGATATTTAATACACCAGCTGCGGTGTTTGTATTTTGTATATAAGACGCCCAATACATCTGAATCCAATTTGATTCATCGGTGCTGTATTCTACAATTTGGCCTACCGCAGTTTGGCGGATATATACGGTTGTTCCTCCTGGATAATAAAATCCAGCCGCTCCGACTGCAAATCCCATCTCGCTCATCGGTCCAAGTAAAAGACGTGGTTCCGCGGTGGTGGTGGCGGTGGCGGTGGTTGTGGTTGTTCCGACAGTTTCATGAGAAAGCCCCTCCGAAAAAACGTAACCATATCCACGTTGAATCGAATAAGCAACGCCATCTACGATAAGACTACCAGGACTACTTGTCAAATAGACTAAATAAGTATTTGAAAAATGGGAGGACCCGCTGTCATGATGTGCTGGTGTATCCCCAACGATCCATCGCATAGGAATCGTTGTCACATTAGATAATTGAAGTCCAAATGTTTCAAACAATTCTGATCGAATCGTAGGTGTTAAAGGAATCGTGAAACATTCAGATACGTTACTGGATGTAGCCGAAGTAGTCGTCATTTTTGCTAGAATCCGCGCTTTTGCCTCTCGGACTTCTTGACGCGAAACCAACCATTCGATGCTTTCATTTGATAATACAAATGGATACTGGTGTGCCATATAATGATATATGTAAATATACTATATATCTACATATTATAATGAATACATCTTCAAAGAATCAAAATGTTGTAGTCGTACTTGCTTCAACCTTCACCCATGATTCTGGCCAAAGATCTCGTGTGTCATGTGACACTCCTGGACCAAACCAAATATTCGGATAACAAACAATTTTCGCCGGATTGGCGTTGAAATACGCACCCCACCAACTGAATGTGCTATTCGGAATAATATTATGGTCGCAAACACTCATAAGTAACATTTGTTGCCAATCTGCTATTGTATCTCTCACCATATGAAATTGAATATCTCGGCCATAAGTTACGCCAGTTTTATCATGAGCGCATCGTTGTTTTAATACCGCGATATTTTTTTCAACAATCGCTTTGTCACATGGTTCATAAAATATCAGAAAAGAATAACTTTCATTCGAAGAAGTCGTTGTATTCGTTATCATATGACAGATCGCGTTATAATAATAGTCTAATGACATGACTGGATGTATATGTAAATTCTGAACAGAATCGCCAATTCTAAAATGCATGCTTACAAGAATACGTTTTTTCGTTGAACTTCCATGATAATCCCTGCTCCATTCTTCACTTCCGTAGATATTTTTGATCCAAGTTTGTTGTTGAGACAACTGTATCATATCACATATTTCAGCGTATTTATCTTTGAAATATTGATCACTTTGAAAATAGCCATGAAGGCGAAGAGGTTTAGTGTATTTCACAGTCTCACTTGGAACAGGTGTATAATGAAACCCGATTTCTTCCCATCTTGGTAATGATTGGAACATCTTATCTGTCACGCTATTACTTGGTGTAAGGTATTTACGCAAACCTCGTAATAATGTGCTCCAGTGTGTATATCTCGGATGACCAGGATTACCAGGCAACACTTCATAATTCATAAAAAAGAATGTATCTCGGTTACGTAGTGCGGCAGCAATCGTGTTAAATATTTGGAAAAGTTGGTTTCCCAACCCGCCCATGATTGTTATTGTTATCATGTTATAATTCAAATAATGTGTTTGATTTATATTGAAATTACGCGATCATCGTAGTCGTAGTCGTAGTTATAATCGTTATAATCACGCAGCTATCTTATGCCAAGATTTCAAACATAAGTCACTTGTATCATAATGAAATAATCCTGGACCGAACCAAATACTCGGGTAACAAACGATTTTATTAGGATTATCATTAAAATACGCACCCCACCAACTGAATGTGCTATTTGGTATAATATTATGGTCGCATACACTCATAAGTAATATCTGTTGCCAATCTGGGATTGTATCTACCACAAAAACAAATTTTATTCTACCGCCTCCACCGAATGTTTCGTCGCAACGTTTTTGTAATGCCGCAATATTTTTTTCAACGATTACTTTATCACAAGGTTCATAAAATACTAGAAATGTAAAATCACTAGTGCTCGTGTGGTGTTCGACGATATATGAAATTGAACGATAATAGTAATCTATCGTCATTACTGGGTGAATATGTAAATTCTGGACACTATCACCGATTCTAAAATGAATACTCACTAAAACACGACTTTTACTAAGACTACCGATATAATCGTGGCTCCATTCATCATTTGCGTATAATTGTTTTATCATAGTCTGTTGATCAGATAATCCAACGAGTTCGCATATTTCTGTGTATTTATCTTTAAAATATTTCTCATTCTGAAAATAACCGGTTAATCGAAGAGTTTTATTATTTGTATCTGTTGGAACCGGGCTAAATGTAAAACCTCTTTCATTCCATGATGGTAATGATTCTGTTTCTTTTAATGAAGTTTCGTTCAAAGGTTTTAAATAATTGGACAACTTTTTAAATAAACTATCCCAGTAGGTATGTCGTGGATGTCCAGGATGTCCGCCCAGATCATCATATTTCAAAAAAAAGAATGTATCGTTATTTCGAAGTGCGGTCGCTATTGCTGTAAAAATTTGAAATAGTTGGTTACCCAACCCACCCATGATATTGACTGTAATCATATGTAGTGTTATAAACAATATATATGATGACACTTTAAGTTATTACTAAAAGACAGATAAATAAAATTCGCAATAAATATGTATCATTCGATTTCCTTTCATTCCATTCCATTCCATTATGTTGCGTCGTTTTTCTGATATTAAAAATGCGATTTATATCAATCTTGATATTCGCACCGACCGTCGTATGGTTTTCGAGAAACAGATAGAAGAGCTTCATGCGCGTGATCCAGCCGATTATTCATTCTATCCAGTTGCGCGTTTCTCAGCAATTCATCATGAACACGGCGCAATAGGTTGTTCCAAGAGCCATCTTGAATGTTTGCGTATCGCAAAAAACAACGGATGGGATCATGTTCTCATTTTCGAAGATGACGCGTTTTTTATTCATCCCGAAATACTGGTTCATCAAGTAAATTCGTTTCTTTCACGGTTTCATGATGCTTGGGATGTTCTTTTACTATCGGGAAATAATTTTCCGCCATTTAAAATAGAGGCGCCTGATTGTTTTCGGGTTGCGAATTGTCAAGTCGCGACAGCTTATCTGGTTTGTAGTCGATATTATGATACTTTGATTCAGAATTTCGAAGAAGCGCTAGCAGGTCTTAGTGCCAATCCAACGAATAAACCGGAATTTGCTTGTGATATGTATTGGAAACGACTTCAACGCGTTGATCGATGGTATTTGATTACACCGATTTGTGTAATTCAACGTGCCGGATATAGTGACATCGAAAAACAAGACGTAAATTATGAAAAATTGATGACCGATCTGGTGAAAAAGAGGCCACCACCTCAGCCAAAGCGTTGGTAGAGTTAGTCATCTGTTAAATACGTATCTACCACCCACCATCCGAAATCGCGATCACTCGGATAATGTAGTCCCGCCATAATTCGAATATTCGCGCATTTCGTCGCAATCTCCATCACTGCCTGCGTCTTCGCCGGAAATCGTCGAGCAAGTATTTTTGCTAAATAATAAGCCTGAACTGCGTGTCCAGACGGATAAGATGGTGTAGCTGCTGAATCCGAGTGAAGAAGTGTGCCATTTTTTTCGTTGATGAGTTCAGGCGCAATTTGTGCGGGGCGCGCGCGGTTGTATTTCCATTTCAGCATTCTTGTAATAAACATAACACGGCTGCTTGTCATGATTTTGTCCATCTCTTCAATCGACATCTCGTCTGGTTTGATTACATTTGTAAAAGCGGCTGCGGGATTCAAGTCGGTCATACGAAAAAACGCGACGTCACTCGGCATACGCTTCATAATGTATTCGGTGACAACGATATTCACCTCTCCGCGGCTGTCTGGAAATGCCTTTCCGATTCCGGGTATCGAGAGATTGAAAGAAGGATACCACCAATAATATCGGGTGGGTTGTACGAGAAGAACAATAATATAGGTAATCAATAATGCGACAAAGATGCGAAAATTGTCGGGGTCACGTTCTACAATCTTGTAATGATAGTTACTAAATCTTTCGCGTAATTCTGTTACAGCGCCACTTTCTTTTTTAGGTGGAGGCATGCCGACCCATTTCCGAAATTCATTCCATTCGGGTATTACGATCATTATTATAATATATACTACTTGAAGCATATATTATATGCGCGAATTGGAGATTTCGCTGCGTGGGGCGTTATTTATACGCGAAGAGGAGTGGGGAAGCCGACGAGGTTGGCACCGATACCGAAGCCAGCACCGGTTCTAGCAGAAACAGCAAGGCTGGGAACATAAGTGTCCAGAATGCTGAAGGTAGCGGCAGCGGTAAGAGCAATCAACGCGACCTCATCGAAAGAAAGGCTGCGTTTAGGGATGGCGTAGGCGGCGATGGCGACCATAACACCTTCCACCAAATACTTAATGGTTCTCTTGACGAGTTCGCCTAAATCAAAAACACCGGACATTTGGATGATTTATTATAAATACTGATAAGAAATTAATATTCGCGATGTCTGTCTATTTTCGCCAATCATTAAATAAACGTGGAAAACAAATGCGTTAAATCACTTAAACAACTATGTTATACTATATTATAATTCCTTATTGTCGGAAAATGTCATCGCATTCACAACCCCCATCTGGCGTAGAATTGAAGCACACGAAAACCGGTGATGTAAATCCTAAATACATCGATCTCCTTGAAGAGGATAAGCCGATCGCTGGACAGAAGTTCGCATGTCTTTCTTTTGTCTCACCAGAACACATTTTGAAGCAAAAAGACCATTTCTTCTTTGAGAAGTTCCTTCATTATTGGGATTATCAGAAGTCAATGGAGAAGTTCATTCAGTTTCTTAATTTCTTATCATTTAAGTATCATGTCAGTTTTGACAAGATGTCTGCCGATTTTCAAGAATTCGCTAAAGAAGAGAAGGAAATCCTTCAGAAAACGAACATTTATGACGAATACAAGACGTTCTTGGATAAGCATGAGGATGACCTTGAAACCGAGTTCAACGAAAAGCATAATTTCCAGACATCGGTGCGTGGTTTGAAAGTTCGTGGTGTGTTTGGATCTCAAAAGGAGGCAGAATTGCGTTGTCAGATGTTGCGCGAGGTGGATCCGAATCATGATGTGTTCGTTGGTCCCGTGGGTATGTGGGTGCCGTTTCACCCCGATGCGTATAAGACCGGTCGCGTCGAATACATGGAGGAGACCTTGAACCAGTTGATGGCGGAGAAGAAGAAGAATGAGGAACAGGCGAAGACCGAATTTGACAAGCGTGTCAAGGAGACCAAGGCGAAGGCGATTCAGGAGAATATCAAGTTGGCGAAGGAGAGTGGGAACAAACTTACGCAGATGTTGGCGAAGGATGGGGAGACGTTGGTCGATGCCAAGCCGAAGGACATGACTGGTGAAGGATCAAGCGCAAGCGCAAGTGTTGGTGGCGGTATTTGGAATGATGGCGATGATTCATCGTCACTCTCGATGACAGTCGAGGAAATGCGTAAGGAGCTTTTCGAGAGCGATGATGTCGTCATGGATAAGAAGAATGACCATGGATTGTCGCGGTTGTCATCGTCGGGCGCGCCAGAGGCGAAGGAAATGGACAACGTTGATTAGTATTTGAACAATCGAAATGAAAATAAAGCTCATTATTACTACTGAGAGATACAGTAATAATAATGTTGTATGCTAGTTATATGCTAAATTATTTTATCTACCATTTTTTGGTAAATGTGACGTTGGCGTTCCAGCCGCTAGACTGGCTGTAGCCGCCACCAAAACTAAGAGATGAATTCTTTGCTTCAGCAGATGAGGCAGAAAAATCGGTAGAAGACATGGTCTTCGGGTGTGTAAATTGGAGAGTTCTCATCCAATAATCAATATCACAATAATAAAAAATATGTGAAATAGCGTTATATATAACAGAATGAAAAATATGTTTATGTTTTTAACCAGAAATATATTGTAATAGTAATCTACAGGCCTATATACATTCGCACCGCGATTTATTCATCGTCGCGACGATGTTTGCGGAACGTGAATGAAATTCGTGGTTCCTTTATTTTTTTCTGAACCGGTATTTCGTGTGTATATAATTTTTGAAAGTCACCACCCATGTGGAATATAGAGCAATGTGTTGTTGGTTCGTCACATACAATATTTTTCGTCACTTTGTCGCGAATGCGAAAGATTCGTTCTGCTCCGTATGATATCGAGACAACCCCGTTGGCGTCGAGTCTTGTCTCATCGTCGCTATGCGCGCAAATGTGGTCATTTCCATCGTTGTATTTATTCACCAGGATACCGTTGAATTCTGAACCAATTATCGAATTGATGGTTCGTATTAATTCGGCTAATGCGGGGGTGAGCGGTTTGGAACACATCGTGTTTTTTGCGTATCGATAACCATGTGAAACATCTGAGAAGAAACCGACGCTGCGAGGTTGTTTCATTACCTTTCCATAAATAATCACATTTGGGCGTTCTTCCAAAAGCGGTTCAGCGTCAAACACGCATCGCGCGAGTAAGTCTTCATCTTCGTACATGCCCTTACTGAAATACGCAGATGAAGTTGAAAGGATTTGGTTCATTCTATTCCTATCGGTATGGTCTTCTGAAACACGCGAAGTATCATTTCAATTTTATTGATGGCCGATAGAAATCAAACATACAAACGTGATTATTTATGACATAGATTATTATGATTATGATTACTGAGATTACAGTTGCGTTTAGACGGATTGTGCGACACAGTAATAATAATCTTTGAAGACGGTCTTGTCTTTCACGCTGCGGCTCATTTTAGATTAGTTGCTTTTGTTAATGAAAAGCAAGATTTATTATTAAATTGCTAATATGGCCAAACCGCGGTTGTTGTGACAAAAGCGGTTTCTATTAAATACTAATTGCGGAAATTTGCTCTCGCCATCGTGAGAGCAACTTTCACATCACCACTTACTCTTCTTCACATTTATCTTCGGTCCCTTGCTATTTTTCGCAGCATTAGGGTCATATGACTGCTCACCTTCGTCGTCAGAACCGAGATTCTTAGATATTTCCCAGAACTCCTTACTGCCGAGCTTGAATGGCCCGTGCTGCTGTGCCTTATACCAGAAGATCTGGTCTTGTAATTTGTTCGATTTCGCGTTGTTATTGATGACCAGACACTCATAATTTTCGGTGCACTGGTCCATGACCTGACAAAAGCTCTCAAAAGTGGGGAACATACCCGCATAATTGTCGTAGATTCGCTTACGATTCGCAATATATGGCTCGCGGAGGATAAAAACGTAGTCGATATTCGTGCGGAGATTTGGTGGGATACCCAAAGGATATTGCATTGTGATGACTAACATGATCTTCCAGTGTCTCCCGTTCATGAAGAGGAGACGCATCATCACATCCTTCGTCCATTTGTTATCATACAAGCAGTCATCCAATACAACGAACGTCCTTGGGTCGATCGAAGACTTTTTATATGTATCCATTTCCTTTTTGACTTGTTTTAGGACTGCTTTTTGGCGCTTGAGAATATTCTCAATAATGGCGGTATTATACGCATCATGGATGAATAGTTTCGGCACATGGGCTGCGAAAAAACCGTTGCCAGCTTCCGTGCCGGAGATGACGGTTCCAATCGGAATATCTTGGTGATGAAACATCAAGTCCTGAACGAGGAAACTTTTACCGGTATCACGACGTCCGATGAGAACGATAACGGGTCCCTTATTTTCATCGGGGCGAAAGCTGATGGCCTTCATATCGAATTTCGCGAGCTCTAAATTCATCTGCTATACCTTTGGTGATACAAACAACGGATATTTTTTTGCGAGATTTTATACGAAGTATGAATGCGACCATATACACCGCCCGTTTAAAACCAATATAAAACTTCTATCGAACAATCATATTATTATTGTATTTTAGGCAAATGGCGACGACACCAAATTTCCAATTACACTACCGAAAACATAAATATACCCCGGAAAGGATTGAATCGGCAAAGTTGTATGATATTCAAAATTACATTCCCATTTATAGTCGTTTTTTTGATATTAACGAGACAAATTACAACGGAATTCAGTTGAATCAAAAGTATTATTTACAGAATATTATTGAACATCCGAGAGTTGCAACAGATGAAACACATTCTACTTCTCTAAATCATTTAGAAACCATAATTGGCGATGACGCAGGAAATACAACGAATGTTCCGATGTTTGTGAAATATTCGCCGCTATTAGATCCGATACGATATTTGTCTGGTAAATACGAAACAACAACAACGACAACGACAACGACAACGACAACGACAACAGCAGTAGCGGATGCGAATACCTTATTATCGACCACTCCCAAGACATCACTTCCAAGATACAACTCAACACCAGAAAACTGTGAAGAAAAAATGCTGAATACGAATAATTCATCGTATGTGGATGGATTTTTTTCGTATTTGACAAGCCGTGCTCTTCATACGCACGGTGTTGTCCATGGACTAGACTACTATGGAAGCTATCTTTGTAAGCAACGCGAGTTTTCAACAAACGTATTCGATGATATTGATTATTTGGCAGATTGTTCCTTTTTTAATACATATGAAAACCAGCGATTTACGATCGATTATTCGCAGTTTGGTGATGATGAATCCAGTATGCGTGATCATAAATGGTTGAAACTACGAAATAAGTTAAATCCAGTATTACACACAGGCAATAAACCCATCACAATTCTTGAAGATGTTGTAGAATTTGAACCGATCATTACAACAGATACAACGTCGAGTGAGATAGATTCGTATCTAGAAAATAGTTGTAACATGGTAGAAATAAATGTAGGTGATTTTGATTCACAGATGGAAGACACACCTCAAGATGTGATCCAACCAAAAAAGACAAATAAAAATAATACGTGCGGAACTGATAACGAAAGCGAAAGCGATAGCGACGATACATCACAGTCAAATTCGTCTTATACCACAATAGAAAGCGATGAAAATGATGAAATGAACACGCATAAGGAACAACATAATGACGGTTGTTCTGATGGTATGAACGGTGATGAAAACGAAAGCGATAGTGATGACAAAAGTGAAGAAGATCATAGCGACGGCACCAGCGACGACGACGACGATAACGATGACAGTTATTCCGATTACAGCGATGATGAACAGATCATCGTAAAAATACACGATTTTCCGATCCAGGCAATTTTACTGGAAAAGTGCGTCAGCACACTCGACCATATTATGATGCGAGATGAACTTACGAAAGAAGAATGGATATCACTTTTGTTCCAAGTCGTCATGACACTTGTTATTTATCAAAAGATGTTCGCTTTCACACACAACGACCTTCACACAAATAACATCATGTTTGTCGAAACCACCGAAGAGTTCATTTACTACTTATATGAGGGACAGTATTACAAGGTTCCAACCTATGGTCGTATATTCAAGATCATCGATTTTGGCCGCGCCATATACAAATTCCGCGGAGAACTTATATGCAGTGACAGTTTTCACCCGAAAGGCGACGCAGCCACCCAATACAATTTCCCGCCGTATTACAACCCAGACAAACCAACGGTCGAACCGAATTATAGTTTCGATTTATGCCGTTTCGCTTGCGCACTTTTTGATTATTTCATTTATGACCTGCGTAAGGTGGAGAAACTATGTAAATCAGACAAAATCATCAAGTTGGTTGTGAAATGGACCACAGATGACAAGGGTCGAAACGTTCTTTATAAATCAAGCGGTGAGGAGCGATATCCCGATTTCAAACTCTATAAGATGATCTCTCGATCGGTTCATGGCCACATTCCCGCAAAGGAAATTCACAATCCGCTATTTGACGAATACAAGATTACGTATAAAAAATACAAGAAACACGCAGCACTCTCTGCGAAATTCCTGAAAGACGGTAAGAATACGCACCTATTTATGGATGTTGATGCGTTGCCATGTTATTGTGAAGCATTATAATAAATACGATGTCAAATGCGACGTCATCGTCATTCCACCCCCTAACGTGATCTCTCTTCTTCCTCACGACGACGACGATTTTCGATGATCATCTCTCGATGCGCTGGAACTCCATTCTTTGCGATAAACTCGATATTACGCATCGTCCATCCCATGCTACATCCAGAATGTCCGGTTTCCATATGATCACCGACAAGCGTAACAATCCGATCATCGCCATAACTGAACATAAAACCCCGATCGGCAGGAGGACTGTAATTTGACAGATATTTCCAAACGTTGATTTCTTTCTCTCGAACACCAGGTAATTGACCAACGCGAATAATCGAACGCATTCCATCGCGAATCATGTCTTCCGACCATTTGTCGTTCATGTACGACAAGTCGCACGCATTTACAGCGTCCAACGTAAGAGGCCAATATTCATCCATTTGAGCAACAGGGACTCGATCCAATTCAACAGCGACAGATTCAGGGGCAACAACAGACGACATTACGGGTGTGAATAATAAAGAATTCATGTATTCGTGTTCAATATAAACATAACGTTTCAATTTTATGTTTATAACAAATAATTATACAACAAATAAGTATTTGAAATATTCATATTCATTTCGTAGCAGAAGCGATTCGATCTAACACCACACCAACAATAACACCAAGTGACAAGCTTCCTGATAGAAATCCTACAATCGCAGTAATCAACATAACTACCCATCGTCTGTCAAATGATTGCGGTTTGAATAAACTATCCCAATCGCCGGTTTTATAAACAACAAGTAACATGACGCCGACTACTGCCGCAATCGGGATTTCATTAATGGCGCGACCAAAGAACAGGCATATGACAATAAACAAAATACTCGTTATCACAGATGAAAACTGGGTTTTTGCGCCATTTGATAGATTTAGCTTGCTTTGTCCGACCAATACACATCCACCAAAGCCTCCGGTCAGCCCTGTCGCCACATTCGCGATGCCTTGGACGATACTCTCTCGGAATGAATCACCCTTAATCCCTAATGCGTTCTCAGCATCCTTTACCATAATCAACGATTCCAATAAACCGGTAAATGCCATCGCCGCCGAAAAAGGCAGCATTTTCATAAGACTATCTACGTTGTATTTTATTTTACTCGATGACACCGCATCCGTTGAAATAATGGACGGCAGCTCCGACTTTAATTCTCCAATATCTTTGACGCGGTCAATATTGTAATATTGTGTAAATATGTAAATAAATGCTGTAATTGCGAACATCGATACAAGACCGCCTGGTATATGAATATGTTGATCTTTGCTGTGCGTAATTTTAATAACACCAAAAAACGCGATCAAAGTAGATATGATGGTAAATAGAGTCGTATTCGCCATTTTTAAGCCAGTTAGCCAGTTATGTTCTTTATCTTTGAAATTATCGAGTTGATGAACCGCAATAAGACCAGCCAACGCGATCAAAAACCCTGACATGATGTGTTTCGGAACATAGGTTACATATTTGTAAAGACCGGTTATCGCCGCTAGAATCTGGATAACCCCGCCAGCAATAACTGTTGGAATAATATATTCTTTTCCGAGTAAGGTACCTACTCCAGCGATCGAAGTGGCGACTGCCGCTGTTGAACCTGATATCATCGTGGGCATCCCTCCAAATAATGATGTAATAAGAGACATGACCATCGTGTTCTGAATACCCGTATTTGGCGACAACCCCATAATGAAAGCAAATGCGATGGATTCGGGAATCAATAATAACGCAATCGTGAGTCCCGAGAGAAATTCATTCACGAGTTGAGTTGGCGACGCAGAGCCAATCGCATTCATACCAACAGTATATATAATATAAACATATTTTCTGTTATTATATATCAATATATCGCTATATTATAACGTTATTTATATCGGTTGGTTTTAATAATGGATACCCCAACGAAGCGTAACACAATAACTATTGAAGGCACGACATATGATATCACAGAGTTCAAACATCCTGGTGGGAATATCATCAATTATGCGATGAATTCTCCAGACGCAACGGAAATATTCAACGAATTTCATTATCGTTCGTCTAGGGCAAAAAATGTCCTACGGTCGCTTCCACATTACAATGATGGACCTGAAGTCGTTGAAAACAAAGAACAACCTGTTATGACAGAACGCCAACAAGAAATGACGGCGGATTTCCGAGAGATGCGTGCCACCCTTATCGAGCAAGGATGCTTCGAACCAGATTATATCCATGTTTATTTTCGGTTATTAGAAATCGCATTTTACTTTGGTCTAGGAACATGGCTCGCATCATTTAATATTTACGCATCAATTCTCTCGTTCGTGGCATTTAAGACCCGCTGCGGTTGGCTTCAACACGAATGCGGACATCTTAGTTTTACTGGAATCCATGCGTTGGACCGCGCCATCCAGACATTCACCATGGGATTTGGCGGTGGTGTCAGTTCATCAGTATGGAATACGATGCATCAAAAACACCACGCAACACCACAGAAAATTAAGCACGATATCGATTTGGATACAACACCACTTGTCGCCTTTTTTAATCGTGCTTTTGAAGAGAACACGAATGGGAAAGCAGCAGCGCGGTTTATGAATCGATGGTGGATGCGATTTCAGGCATGGACGTTTCTACCCATCATCAACGGAGTTATTGTCCATTTATTTTGGACATATTATCTTCATCCAAAGAAGGTCTTTCACCGTTTGTGTTCGGCGCGAACGAGAGAACTATATATCGAAACCGCATTTGAAGCGATCTGTATGACTGGTTCTCATCTCTCGTTGCCTCTCATTTTCTATTCTGGTGGAGCAAGTGGTGGCGGATTATTATGGTGTTATTTCTTATTGATGACCGTGAATTTCTGGAATTTCATCTTTTTGTTTGGTCACTTCTCTCTCTCGCATACATATACAGGTGTAGTCCCAGAAGACAAACATCTCTTGTGGTTTGAATATGCGATTCATCACACCGTCAATATTTCTACCAAATCACCGCTTGTAACATGGATTATGGGATACCTAAATTTTCAAATCGAGCATCATCTTTTTCCATCGATGCCTCAATATAAAAACGCGGTGGCAGCACCGTATGTTCGTCGATTTTGCGCGAAATGGGCAGACGCCGCGGGTTTGAAATACGTCGAGCATTCTTATACAACGGCATGGAAGTTGATGTTATCAAACTTGAACCAAGTTGGAAAACATTATTATGAAAATGGAGTAGTTCATGACAGTTCAGAAAAAACAGAACAAGACCTTCATTTGGATTAAAATCCTGGCGTATCCACAAATACCGCCGGCGCACCACCGCCCCCACTACCGCTGCCGCTGCCACTGCTACCAATATTTTCAAACTGATTCAAAATAAAAACAGCTAAAATCGCCGACACACAAACAACGATTGAATCGCGAACAAGGACCTTCACCGGCTTTTGATTATCATGATCAACAAACCGCATTTCTATAAATTTGAGTAAAAAATAAACAATCGCTACGACTGCGCCGATAATCGCTAATTTTGTAGTATTGAACATCACAGTAATCCTGTATGAATGTATATAGTTCTAAACAGACGTATATACATACAAATTCAATTATTTATTGATTTTTATACGCGACGCCATGCCATGCCACGCTACGATGTCTGGAACGCCATCATCACCGGCGGATAACAAAAATACATCACTACACCTGCGATTGCTAAAAATGCGAAAGAAAAAATGAAGATGAGTAAATCTATAATAAATATATTGTCATACCATTCTCCTTGATCTTCGTTGTCTTCACCCATATATTTGACTATATCTATATACAGATGAATGTATTATTTTTGACAAGTTATACACAAATGCCAGCCTAGTTTTTTTTCAAGGGCTTGAAACATGTTGTCTGGCATAGATTCGAACCAATCCTCTTTTACGTAGTTGTATTGTTTATATTCTGATACTTTGTACGGGAAAATGTGCTCTTGTTGAATTTGAATATTCCTAAAATCGCGTAACATCGTATGTATTTGTTCATTCGTGTATGTAAATGCTACGGGACAATTGGATTGTGCTTCATACTGGTCTATTTTTTCATCTATCATTATTTTTTTCCATGAATGTTCAGCATACACCATTATTTTTAAAATACCGTCATGTTTCAATAGCTGATAACAATTATCGATAATTTTTTGAGGATTAGGAGAATGATGTATTACGCCAAATGAATATATCAAATCAAAATCACTACCAACTTTTGATAATTCTTCAAAGTTTTGAGCATCTACGTTAAAAAAGTTGCCTTTCAATTGAAAAACGTCAAATCGTTTTTTTGTTAATTCAAGAGAAGCACTCGAAAGTTCAACGCCGGTATATTCCGCGCCATTTTTTGAAAAATTAACAGCATCGGTTCCGATACCACAACCAATTTCTAACACCTTTTTTCCAGACCATTTACTAAACTCGGCAAATGTGGGTATATGTGGTTCTACAAAATATTTCCTGTGTTCGACATCTTCGAAATATTCTTTGGTTCCAACATCACGCAACGAATGTTTAATATTACACGGTTGTCTATCCCAATATTCTATGATTTTATCCATTACCATACAATATTAATTAATTTTATAAAATTTAATAGATTTAAACGATAAATTACGCCAATATTTCGATATCGTCTAACAATGGTGGCGCGTTGATTTCTTGAATATCGTTAAGGGTATGAATGTCGAGCGTATCCAATCGAATATCATCACCGATCTTTAATCGCCCTACATCGTCGTCGTCGTCATCCGCATCGTCGTCGTCATGTGTCATATATTCATTCTTTCTCTCGGAAGCATCCGTTTAAAAGGTTCGAACCTGATTTTCTCCAAAAGAGATTCCGCCGCTACCGCCACCGCTACCGCCACCGCTACCGCCACCGCTACCGCTATCCAAACTGTCATTTGCTGCGGTTGTCAATTCAGATGATAACACATTCGCACTTCCATTTAATTCACCAACAAAATCAAGTTGGTCGATTGTCGCAGCCGATGTGTTATCTCCGACGCTGTCGCCGGCAGCCCCGCCATCTTGGTCGCTCACCCGATCACGATGACGTCTTCGGCGGGTACTTCCATGATGTTGTCGGCGCCTTGCCGAGAGATTGGCGTCTTCTTCCGAGAGAATCGGCTCTTGTTGGATTACCTCCTCGTTTTCGGTAACTTCTACGACATCTTCAATCGTTTCTTCTAAATACATCTTAATCAGTTCCTCTACCGGTATATTATCACGAATCGTATTGTAAATACATTCCTTCACAATAATCTCAAATTCGCGATTGTTACGCTGTGTGTGAAGAGGTTGGATCCCTCTCTCGAATATATACACGTTGGAATACACTTTCCGTGCGGTATTCACGTAAATTTTATGAATAAAGTCATCTAATTGCGGAATCTTGATATCCACCTTCTTCTGTTTGTTTCCAACACGCATGACCGTCATACATTTCAAATGAATGATATGAACACATGTAATTAAATCCTCTAAATACCCGCATGTGCTGCGTTCCTTGATTCGCGCTGTCTCCTCCTTTATAATATTGGGGTTCCATTTTGGAACTCTCGAAAGAAGATTCTGAAATGTCATAAGATATTTGTCTTGTTCCTTATTTCCGACACATAATTTCACGGCTTCATCGAATATAGATCGAATACCTTCTTGAATCAGTGGTGTCAGAATATTTACAAGTCGAGACGCCCATTCATTCTTCGATTCATAAAGAGACGTAACCGAATAATCATCCATCGTATCACTAAACCGAGATTGACCTTACATAAATGAAATATTTTCTAAACTCAGATTACAACGAAATACTATAAAATGAAGAAAATAAAATAATAAAAGTTTCTCATTTCTAAACTCTTTTCGCACTTTGTCGAACATAATCAATAATTCGTACCTGCGAATATCGTTCATTTCAGGGTGTGTATGAATAAAATCGATGATATCAAGGCCACAATAACCTTGTTCATATAAAGATATCGCCAAATCCAGTATTTTTTCATACTCTTTGCTTTTCGCTGTTGTATCAATATCACCGATCTTTATGAGTTCGGACAACGTATGTTCTCTCGATTTCAATATTTTGTTTGTATTACATACTTTATCGGCGAGATATGTATGAAGATTAACAGCGATTGGCTCTGATTCTGAGCGATTTCG
>JACCEE010006910.1_pt1 | contig 20289 bp, 19 predicted proteins | sample 7449931 | NCBI WGS metagenome assembly JACCEE01 (sample SAMN15323457, study PRJNA562643) | freshwater metagenome | isolation source: river surface water | place: USA:Blue River Watershed | collected 2017-08-19 | reverse complement strand
CTGAAAATTCAGTCGCATAACCCGGCGCATGAATACCTACACCGTGCGTCATCAACACTTTTATTTTTCCATCCGCCGCAAAGCCGGCCTGAATGCCAGAAAAGCTAGGACCACGCACTTCGCATTGGCGCGTGTCAACTTGCTGTTGATTCTCTAAAAAAGCCTCTACCACGCCTTTACCAAGACTAGCACACCCTGACAATAGCAGAAACGCAGTACATAGCCCGATTGACCGTAACCTAGTCATTACCATCATCCGATTAAAGTTTGTGTTTGACAAGCTGATAAACTTCTTCACTGATTAATCCCGCGCCTTTTAAAACCTCTTCCAATTCGGCTAATTTGGCTTGTGCAAACTCGCGATCTTTTAAATTTCCAGTATTAACATAGACATTAAGTGCTGCACTTTTTAATCCCGCATAAGCTGCCATCACTGCAACCCCTGCATCGCTAATCACCGTGATACTGCCTTTTTCTGCCGCTACTTGGCTTAACGCAATGGCTTTAGCACAAGCTTTAGCACAAGCTAACGGCACTTCGGTAGCCGCTTTTAACGCATCTTGAATCGCAGCACTGCGGTATATTTTCTGTTCTTCGGTCTCTTTGGCTAAACTATATGCCGCCATTACACAATCGAAAACCTCAACGTCCGCTTTTATCATTGCTAACAAACTATGCCGCAAGGTTTCTGCCTGTTCTAATAATGCCTGCATTTGTTCTTCAACAGCCGCATACTTAGGCTTACCAAGGGTTAAATGACATACCATACTCACTAAAGCGGCTGCTTGCGCTCCCATCACCGCTGCCACGCTGCCCCCACCCGGAGTTGCTGATTTACTGGCAAGGTCAGCTAAAAAAGTTTCGATTGACTTCGCTTTGATTTCCATCAATGACTCACTGTTGCTTGAAATAAGCAACTATTGTAGCGTATAGCGTCAATTCGTGCAGAAGAACGATTTGCTTGATTAAAACAATGATAGACTTAGCGTTAGGCGTTGGCGTGAGTATTTTCTGCTTGTAAATGCGCGTAAGCAGGTAAGGTTTGTAAACGGTTATCATCTAACGGTGTACCGACAGTAAAATGATAAACACTTTGAAATTTTTCATCGGTTAAACCCAACACATCATGCACACTGTCATCAAAATAACAGCCAATACCCGTACCACGCACGCCGGCTGCTTCAGCTTGTAAATACAATACTTGTCCGATCAAACCTGCTTCCCAAAATAAATAACGATAATGCCAAGCAGCGGTTTCAATTGTTGTAGAAAACTCCGCCACCATCGCTAAACTAAATGCGCTATCACTGGCAATTGCTTGATGGCAAGATAACGTTTTTGCAGCATTGCGACAATTAGCAGGTAGCAATTTATACAGCGGTAACGCTGCTGAAACACATTGCCATGCAAATTTTTCAGCCGTTGCAGACTGCAATGCACTAAGCTTATCAATATTTCTGGGCAACGCATACAAACCCGGCTCTAACCCTTCAACACGATGTACAAATATGAAAAAATGAATTTTATCTTCCATTACCCATACATCAAACGGGAACTTATCCGGTAATGTTGCCATTAAAATTTGATAAAAATCTGCGCTGGCTAACGTGGCTTTTGGATTGAAATGTTGCGCACTGCGACGTTGACGAATTATCGCGGTGGCTGTTTTTGGGGGTGTAGATTGAACATTAGCCAATGAAGTGACTGTTTTCGCTTTGAATGGCGCAGTTTGGGGTTTTTCTGTCGCTTGTGTGACCGCATTAATCACATCCCATTTATACAAGTGATATTGATGCAACGACTCGGCTTTTCCCCGCCAATCTCCTCGATTTGCAACGTGAATTAAGCTTGTTAAATCAAGCGGTTGGCTGACAGATTGTGTATCAATACGACATAAAATATCGGCAAATTCACGCTCATCTGCTTTAAAGTCTTGCGCCCGATTTACCCCTAATAATAGGCTTAATTCTGCATCGCTACAGTGTGTGATTAATTCAATTTTCCAGCCCAAAACCGCTGCCGCATAACGTAAACCCCCCAGTGCATGACCAATATCGTGCTGACAATAGCGAAACGCCCGTTCACCATATTTCCATGCTTCACGCCAGTGGACAGAACTTAAGCCAATAAAAACTGATTTATTTTCAACAGGTTGTGTGAAAACACACCGTTGTTCTAAACTGTGTTGATAAACCTGATAATGATAAACACCGGCGGCAAATAACTGTAAATCGGTGTTAATGACATAAACTTCAGTAGGGTGTAAATTACCACTGGAAGGATTACAACGTAATGACCAGCGGTCGACACCAAATTGCTTCCACGCCGATAGACCAAAAGCCAATTCTAATAACAAACTCAATGTGTGCTTATTTAAGGTTTCAGCACCGCGCGGTTGTGCTAAATCTGCAAATAATACTGCGCGTTCTGCACCGGGAGGGGAGAGTTTTAAGGTTTCGCATTCTGCAAAGCTGCGAAAAACGTTTGGCTGGTCTTCCCAATCCAAACTGGCAGGACCATTAGCGTATCGCTGCAAGCTGTGTTTGCTACGGCGGTGATAATTTAACACCGCATCGCTGTTTGCGTTCATGATAAAACCTTCACGCATTTTTGTGATGGATAAAAAGGTTTATCAACTATAAAACCTTTTAGTAAACTATAGAGACGCAAAACTTCGCGTCTCTACCGTTTTTTTAATTTACACCCGCAATAACGCTTTTGCCATTTTTTCTGACAATTGCTCATCGGTAAATTGTGGCTCATTGGGCGGATACAATTCTACCTCATCTAAGGTAAAACCATATTCTTTGGCTAAATTAAGAATTTCACGCAATTTAAGACACGCTTTAAGTTTTTCTTTTAATTGCTCATCAGTCTTTGCCAAATCTGAAAAAGCCTTAATATCTGCAATAGCCATATCTTTTTTCTCTCCTAAATAATTGTAAAAAATTAAACGCTATAAGGTGTACTGATCCAATCTTTCAGCACTGCCACATCGCATTCGGGTAAATAATTAAAATCACCACTCACATCTTTAAACACCGCAACCCCTTGTTGCGTTGGAACCCATTGTCCTTTAAGCATATAAAAAAACCACGCAAAAGGATAACCGGCTTGGCGATCAAAACGATTGAGCTGGGTTTGTAACGCTGTGCCTTTTGCCCCTAAAGTTTCCAGATAAGGGATATTTTTAGTTTGGGTGTTGATAATTTCCACGTTGATAATTTGCTCTCCAAATCGTCCGGTATGCCGAAAAGGGCGAATAATCCAATCATGGCAAAAAGTTGCATTTCGCCCCGCAGAACTGCGATTAAAATCATCCATAAACCGCTGTACAGGATGTTCGGTAAAAGGGTGCTTACTCATTTCCGCCATAAAAACCGCCACATCGGTTTTACGGCGATATTGATAACGAGCCGTTCCAATCGCAAACGGCTGAATCGGTTTGGGTGATAAAGGGTCGATAAATTCTTCTAAGTCATCCGGCGGATTTTGTTCATCCACTAAAAAACGATCGGAAACTTCTTGGATTTTATCAATTTCAATTTGAATAAACTGTTCTGCTTTACTCCCTGTTTGCACCACCAAATACAAAGTGTTACCTGTAATGCGTGTTGCGATGAGATGCTGCTCTAAAGCATAATCAATAAAGGTGTGCAGGTTTTGTCCGCATTCGCGAAAAGTACGTTCTGTCCATTCAATTAAGTCATTGGCAATTCGTTTGCCGCTGACATCCACAATGCCACCTAAGCGATACCATTCGCTACCAATGCCGGCTAAATATTGAGGGCAATCAGGCGTTAATTGCTGTAATTTAGTCAGCAATAATTGTTCATCGGCGGTAGGCAAGGTTTGTTTGCAAATTTTGGCTAACGCTTGACCATCTAAGGTGAAAGTAGGTTCAGTCATGGTAAACATCCGCTTGTAGGGGAAGAGACTAAGCGTTGTTGCACGATGCTACGGACATCAGGTTCAGGGTCGTTAACTAAACAATGCAAGGCAGTAACAGGCACTTTTTCGGCAATGATATAACGCACTAGCCAATCAGCATCCGTTAACAAGCCTACCGCTTGTTCAGGGTCAATGCGCTCCGCAACGATCCGTCTAATTTCTGCCGCCTCGTCATACATCATTAAACCTAAACTGACTAACGGAATACGGGTTGCAACAATTTTTCGTACTTCAGAATCGGGGTCTCGAATCAAACGAAATAAACGTCCAACAGGCAACCGTTTAGCTACTGTAACCCGTACTAAATAATCCGGGTCAGCAACCATTTTCTCTAACTGCTCCAGTGCGATTCTATCAGCTACCGTCATCCGTACTTCACGGTCACAATCATTCATTAACTGTACTAATTGTGATTGCGGCAACTTATACGCCAATACGCGTCTGACCACCTCATCTTCATCGTCAATTAAAGGCGTTAACAATTTGATAGGTGCATAACGTGCAGCAATCGCACGGCGTTCCCAAAAACCATCCTGCAAATAATGCTCGGCATAGACCGGATTGAGCTTAAAAAAGCGGTCAATTTGTCTACCGCTTTCTACCGCAACACAAGTATCCCCCGGCATACAGCGACCTTGTAATAAGGTTTTGCCCCGAAATGGACATAAACTACAATCTGCCAATGGCACAGTAATAGGTCGGTTGATACCAGTCATGTTAATCCGCCACGATTTCAGCTACCACAATGCCGGTTGCTACATCATAATTCTGGGTTAAACACAAACAATGTTCACGTCCATCAATTAGATACAAATTAAAATCTGCCTCGCTCGCTACCGGTTGATAATGTCCAATATCATCATCCATACAATAAGTGAAATGTAAGGGCTGATAATCTTGCCGCAATTGGCTTACCACCGCATCGCCCACACCATGACTCTTGATTTTACTGGCAATTTCTGCCACTTGTGCCGTAGTAATCATGTTAACTCCGCAGTAAAACCTTTCAGACTTTTAAAATCTGAAAGGTTTGTTCACACTTTAAGCCGCGATTGGCAAAATGCAATTATCCACTGGACACACGCGCACACATTGCGGTTTGTCAAAATCGCCTTCGCACTCAGTACAGGTTTTCGCGTCAATTTTAAACACTACTTTGCCTTCAGTAATTGAATTAGTAGGACAAACCGGTTCACAATCGCCACAAGAAATACAATCTGCTTCTACAATATAAAGGGCCATTATTCTTCTCCTGAATCTAAACGTTTTGCACGCAACGTAATTGGAAATTTAGGTTGAGCTTGCGGTTCAAAATAATATTTTGATCCGTCACCTAACAAAACTTCACCGCCCCATTGTTCAGGGCTATCAAATTCGACGCTGACAGCGACTTCTTCTAAGTCTTTTTTTGGTACATAGAAGACTAATTTGCCTTCGGCGTTTTTTTTCAGCATGACATTGGGCATGAGAATTCTCCGTTATTATGCGCATTGATAAATCCCCTCGTCTCCTTTGTTACATAAGGAAACACGCATTCCCCCCTTTTTTATCAAGAGGGGATAAGGGGAATTTTTTAACGAACTAAATCGTAGTTATAATCCGTTGTTCCCATACCGCGTGTATCATCATCCAATTTTTCCAACACGGCATTAACTAAAGTCGTCAACATATACATCGCGCCCTCATAACCTAAAGTTGTCATACGGTGCAAATGATGGCGATCGAAAATCGGGAAACCAATACGAATTAATGGCACTTCAAATTCTTCACCTTTGTATAAAGTATCACGTTGAATAAATTTACCATACGAATTACCAATCATAAAATCTGGTTTGTTAGTAAAAATTAAAGAACGGAAATGCCACAAATCACGTCCGGTGTGGATTTTGGTATTTTTACCATAGGGTGATTCATCACAAATTTTGCGTAAAGCTTTTTCCCACCGTTTGTTAGCATGATTACACAATACATCCGAAGGCTCAGCACCCACTTCAAGCAAGAATTTAGTCATACCCATCACAAAATCTGCATCACCATACAGAGCAAATTTTTTGCCATGTAACCAAGCGTGCGAATCTGTCATCATATCAACCAAACGACCGCGTTCTAATTCTAATGACGCAGGAATTGGCTTACCTGATAACTCAGAAACTTTCATCAAGAATTTATCTGTCCATTCCAATCCCATCGGAATATTGATAGCGGTTGCAGGTTGTTTCCAAGTGTTTTGTACAAACTTTTTGGTTTTATCCAATTGCCAAGGTTGCAACAACAGCGTATCAATTGCATTCGGCGCGTCTTTAATTTCCGTTTGCGTTGTACCGCCGGCATACAATTTGAAAGTCCCATCAGCAGGCGTATCGAGAACTTCAGACGGATCACTTAATAACGTGTAATCCACGCCCATTTCTTTCATCATCCGGTGCATAACACGGAAGTTACCTAAATAGGTTTCAAAACCGGGTACAAGATTAATTTTGCCATTGCTCCCTACTACTTTGTCTTCCATGTTGTTGAGAGTGAAATATTTGATCATCCCTTCAAACATATTGTCCCAACCGGTGGTATGGCTACCAACGAAACTTGGCGTATGCGCAAATGGCGTTGGATAATCTTGTTCAATATGACCGGCTTTTTTAGTATTATTGATAAACGCATTTAAATCGTCACCAATAACTTCCGCCATACAAGTTGTTGATACGGCAATGATTTCAGGCTTATACAACGCTTTGCAGTTTTCCAACCCTGCCATCATATTTTTCTGCCCACCAAATACCGCTGCATCTTCGGTCATCGAATCGGACACACAAGCGACTGGCTCTTTAAAATGACGGTTAAAATAAGTTCTAAAATACGCTACGCAACCTTGTGAACCATGAACATAGGGCATGGTTTTTTCAAACCCTAAAGCACACAACACCGCGCCTAACGGTTGACACGCTTTGGCAGGATTTACCGTTAACGCTTCACGATTAAAATTAAGCTCTTGATATTCTTTAGTCGTTGACCATTGAAATACCTCATCAATTTTTTCTTGTGGGTGGCGTTCTTCGTAAAGTTCACGTTTGTTTTTCAGGTTATCTTTGTATTCGTCTGAGCGAAATAGGGGATAACTCGGTTGAATGTTTTCGACTTCTTGACTCATGATAATCTCCTAACGCGCCACTCATCTGTGGACAACGTGTTGAGTAAATGGGGTATTAAATCCCCCTTGAACTCCTTTTTAAGGAGCCCCTCCTTTATTCAAGGAGGGTTGGGGTGAATCTTTTTTTAACAGTTACGCAGCGTTGGCCGCTACAGCGACTTGTTCGTTTGCAGCCGTCTTCCAAGGTGCATTAATTTGTTTCCAGCAAGGATTGTTCAACGTCATATCCATATCGCGGGCGAAAATCGCAAAGCCATCATAACCATGATAAGGACCTGAATAATCCCACGAGTGCATTTGCCGGAACGGAATGCCCATTTTTTGGAAAATATATTTTTCTTTAATCCCTGAACCGACTAAATCCGGTTTAATTTTTTTCACGAACTCTTCAAATTCATAACCTGTCACATCGTCATAAATTAAAGTCGCGTTGCCCATTTCCTTAATGGTGCGGTCATAGTCGTCATTGTGCGCAAACTCATAACCGGTACCGACTACTTCCATACCTAAATCTTCGTATGCACCGATAACATGACGTGGACGGAGTCCGCCGACATACAACATCACCCGTTTGCCTTGCAAACGTGGTTTGTATTTTGCAATCACTGCTTCATATTCAGCTTTATAACGCGCAATCACTTTTTCTGCGCCCGCTTGAATAGTCTCATCAAAATGCGCGGCGATTTTGCGTAAGCTTTCAGCAATTTTGGTCGGTCCAAAGAAATTGTATTCAATCCAAGGAATATTGTATTTTTCTTCCATATGTCGTGCGATGTAATTCATCGAACGATAGCAGTGAATCAAATTCAGTTTCACTTTTGGTGTTTTTTCCATTTCCGCAATCGTGCCATCCCCTGACCATTGTGCCACTACGCGCAGTCCCATTTCTTCTAATAACGTCCGCGATGCCCACGCATCACCACCGATATTGTAGTCACCGATAACGGCTACATCATAAGGCGTAGTCGGGAAAGACTCATCGCCATCACGATTTTCTAATACCCAGTCACGAATCGCATCGTTGGCGATATGATGACCTAATGATTGCGACACCCCACGGAAACCTTCACAACGTACCGGAACCACAGGTTTGCCAATCTCTTTGTTGGCTTTTTTAGAAACCGCTTCAATGTCATCCCCAATCAGACCAATTGGACATTCAGACTGCACACTGATGCCTTTGTTAAGTGGGAATAATTGCTCGATTTCAGTAATAATTTTGGCCAGTTTTTTGTCACCGCCGAACACAATGTCTTTCTCTTGGAAATCCGAAGTAAAGTTCATCGTGCCAAAAGTATTAATACCAGTTGTACCAACGTAATAGTTACGTCTGCCCGCTCTGGAATATTGTCCACAGCCTACAGGACCGTGTGAAATGTGAATCATGTCTTTAATAGGACCCCATACCACCCCTTTCGAGCCTGCATACGCACAGCCACGAATAGTCATCACGCCGGGCAATGACTTACGGTTAGAGGTAATACATTTATTTGATTTTTCGAGGCTTTGGTCATTAACCGCTAAATGTTTTGCACGGTCTTTTTTTGCCTGTTCAGGATAAACTTCTAACACCTCTTGGATGAGGGCTTCAGTTTCTTCTCTGGTTAACGCTGCCATAATAGTACTCCTACAATGTCGTGGGTAATCCCCCACCAACAGGTTTTAGGATGGGGTAGAGACGTAAGTGTTACGTCTCTACGGTTATTCGGTATTTAAGCCGCCGCTTCAGCAGCCGCTGTTTTACCAACAATGGATTCATCTTCTTCATCCATAATGCCAAATTCCATCAACAACTCTTCCAATTCGTCCATGCTGATAGGATGCGGAATAATCAGGTTTTTGTTGTCATTGATTTTTCTAGCTAAGGCGCGGTACTCGTCTGCTTGTTTTGCAGTAGGATCGTATTCAATTACGGTCATCCGGCGAATTTCAGCGCGTTGTACTACGTTATCGCGCGGTACAAAGTGAATCATCTGTGTACCGATTTTTGCTGCCAACGCCATGATTAACTCATCTTCGCGGTCGGTGTTGCGTGAGTTACAAATTAACCCCGCTAAACGCACACTGCCTGAGTTGGCATACTTCACAATGCCTTTAGCGATGTTATTCGCTGCATACATTGCCATCATTTCGCCTGAGCAAACGATGTAAATTTCTTGGGCTTTATTTTCTCTGATCGGCATTGCAAACCCGCCGCAGACCACATCGCCTAATACGTCGTAAAATACGAAATCTAAATCATCGCTGTACGCGCCTTCTTCTTCCAAGAAGTTAATCGCCGTGATAACGCCCCGACCTGCGCAACCTACGCCAGGCTCTGGACCGCCAGATTCAACACATTTGATGTCGCCATAACCGACTTTTAATACATCTTCTAATTCTAAATCCTCAACACTACCGGCTTCTGCCGCTAAACTCATAATAGTTGTTTGAGCTTTTGAGTGTAAAATTAAACGAGTAGAGTCGGCTTTAGGGTCGCAACCGACGATCATCACTTTTTTGCCAGATTCGGCTAAGGCTGCAACTAAATTTTGAGTGGTAGTCGATTTACCAATGCCGCCTTTGCCATAAATTGCACATTGACGTAATGCCATATTATTTCTCCTTAACAGATTGTTAGTGTTGTAAGACAACTTAACTAAAGCAAGTGCTGTGCCAAAATTTTATACGCCGCTATTTTATTGAATTATAAGGCTATTTTTTAATTTTGTTGGGTTAAATACAAAGAAGGATAACTGACAATCTGACAGATTTTTTGTAGGATTTTTGTAGGATACAGCTCTGTACATGACAACAAATAATTCGTTGTTGTGTACAGAGAGCAAAGTGATAAATCAACACTTTTTCGGACACAAAGTTAGGTGTCAATTTTAGTGTAAGTATATAAAATTATTGAGAAAAGCTTGACGTTGAGGGGGAGGGTATTCATCAGTTTTTGTTAAGTAGTTTATTTAATCGCCCGATGATCAATAATATCAACCACCACCGCCGGGTCTGCAAGGGTAGACGTATCACCTAAACTATCAATTTCATTCGCCGCCACTTTGCGCAAAATGCGCCGCATAATTTTCCCCGAACGGGTTTTGGGCAAACCGGGAGCCCATTGAATAATATCAGGATGCGCAAACGCGCCAATTTCGGTTCTGACTAAATCTATCAATTCTTTACGCAACGCTTCGGTCGGTTCAACGCCGACGTTTAACGTCACATAAGCATAAATCCCCTGACCTTTAATATCGTGCGGATAACCCACCACTGCTGCCTCTGCAACGTGTTCATGCAGCACCAACGCGCTTTCAATTTCTGCTGTGCCCATTCTGTGACCGGATACATTAATCACATCGTCTACCCGACCAGTAATCCAAAAATAACCGTCTTTATCGCGTTTTGCACCATCACCGGTAAAGTAATAACCGGGAAAATTTTTAAAATAAGTATCCACAAAGCGTTGATGGTCGCCGTACACCGTCCGCGCTTGCCCCGGCCACGGACGCGCAATCACTAAAACTCCTTCGGCCTCACCGTGCAAAATAGTTCCTTGGTTGTCTACAATTTCAGGCATCACCCCAAAAAAAGGCAATGTGGCAGAACCGGGTTTTAAATCAATCGCCCCTACCAATGGCGTAATTAAAATGCCACCGGTTTCGGTTTGCCACCAGGTATCAACAATCGGACAACGCGCATTGCCCACAACGTGATAATACCATTCCCACGCTTCAGGATTAATTGGCTCCCCCACGCTGCCCAACACGCGCAAACTGCTGCGGCTGGTTTTATTAACAAAATCATTACCCTGTGCCATCAAGGAACGAATCGCGGTGGGCGCGGTGTAAAAAATATTAACTTGATGTTTATCAATCACTTGCCAAAAACGTGACGCATCAGGATAAGTCGGCACGCCTTCAAATAATAATGTGGTTGCACCATTGCACAGCGGGCCATAGATGATATAGGAATGCCCCGTGACCCAACCAATATCTGCCGTACACCAATAAATATCGCCCTCGTGATAATCGAACACATACTTATGCGTCATTGCCGCGTACAGCAAATAGCCGCCGGTAGTGTGCAACACGCCTTTGGGTTTGCCGGTGGAGCCGGAGGTATACAGAATAAATAGCGGGTCTTCAGCATCCATTGCTTCCGCTGGACACACTTCAGACGCGCAGGCCATCAATTCGTGATACCACATATCACGCTCAGACTGCCAAGCAACCTCCCGCCCCGTGTTTTTGATGACGATAACGGTTTTCACGTGTGGACACTGTGCTGTCGCTTTATCTGCATTGGCTTTACTCGGTATTATTCGCCCACCGCGATAGCCTTCATCCGCGCAAATTAATACTGAACAATCCGCGTCCGCAATCCGGTCACGCAGAGCCTCTGCGGAAAAACCACCGAATACAATCGAATGCACTGCACCGATGCGGGTACATGCTAATATCACTACTGCCGCCTCTGCCAGCATCGGCAAATAAATACACACGCGGTCGCCTTTTTTAACCCCTTGATTTTTCAATACATTCGCAAACTTACATACTTGCTGATGTAACTGACGGTAAGTGATTTTTTGCGTGTGGTCAGGATTGTCGCCCTCCCAAATTAATGCCACTTGATCGCCGCGCGTGGCTAGATGGCGATCTACGCAATTGACACTGACATTTAATTGTCCGCCTTTAAACCAATGGATTTGCCCTTGTGGATAATCGTATTCCAATACTTGTTGCCACGGTTTATCCCAAGTTAAAAATTCGCGCGCCTGTTCTGCCCAAAATGCGTCCGGTTCGGCAATGGAGCGTTGATACATGGCGTGATAACGGTCGCGGTTAATAAAAGCGTGTTCAGCGACAGCGGTTGTCACTGGATAAAGATGAGTTTCTGACATGGTTGTTCCCCGTGAAGTCATTAAGTTGGTTGCTTTACAGTAAGGGCGGCAGGATAAAGTTAAAATTTGTTGTCGATGATACGTTGCTGTAGCAGTTGTAAGCGTTCGGTAGTGCCAATATCCATCCAAAAACCGCTAAATTTTTCACCGGTGACTAAAGCGTTTGCCATTGCGGTTCTTAACAGCGGCGCGAGTTTGGATTTTCCGGGGGCAACTTGCGCAAAAAGTTTAGCATCGTAAACGCCAATCCCGCTAAAGGTGAACTTATTTTCCCCTTCAACTTGTAATATGCCATCATGACGTAGACTAAAATCGCCGTCTGGATGATGGTCGGGATTATTAATCAACACGAGGTGGGCAAAGCCTGATAACGGTTTTCTTAACGTTGCGAGTGGAAAATCACAGGCAATATCTGAATTGATGACTAAAAACGGTTTAGTGCCTAATAAGGGCAGGGCGTGAATAATCCCGCCTGCGGTTTCTAAACCTTCTTCGCCCTCATCGGAATAAACAATTTTCGCGCCCCATTGCGAACCATCGCCTAACGCATGGCGAATTTGCGCGCCTAAATAGGCGAGGTTTATCACCAAATCATAAAATCCATTGCGTACCAAGTTCTCAATAGTGTATTGAATCAATGGTTTACCTGCGACCTGCAATAAAGGCTTAGGCGTGTTGTCGGTTAAAGGACGCATCCGTTCCCCGCGTCCGGCGGCAAGAATCATGGCTTTCATAATTGAGCCGGATAAAACGGCAACACTTCTTGTTTTAAATAGATATAGAAATAACGGAGTTGAGGATATTTTGCACTCATTTGTTCAACGTACTGCATAGTGCGCGGAATATCCGCTAAATAACCGGACTTGTTGTCACGCAGATGCAAACGCGCAAAAATCCCTATCGCTTTTAAGTGCCGCTGTAAGCCCATTAAGTCAAACCAGCGCGTAAAAGTTTCTACAGAACAGTCCAGTAATTTTGCTTTGTGTAAGCGTTGAAAATAATTCTGTATCCAGACATCTAGTCGGGGTTGTGGCCAAGAAATATAACAATCGCGCAGCAAAGACACTAAATCGTATGTGATAGGGCCTATCACCGCATCTTGAAAATCAATCACACCGGGAACTGCGTTTTCTTGATACATCAGGTTGCGTGAATGATAATCACGATGTACACAAACCTGCGGTTGTTGTTGCGCGTTATGAATTAACAATTCGTTTAACGGTTGTTTAATAGTATCGGGCAAGGTTTTGTGGAGTAATTTTTGCAAGAACCACTCATAAAACAAATCTAATTCGCGTTGTAACAATGGTGCATCATATTCGGGTAAGTCGGCGGTTTTTACGCAAACATTATGCTGTAGCTTAAATAATTCGCTCAGCGCGCCCTGATAAAGCGTGTCAGCAGTTTCTGGGTTAAGATGTTCGAGCAAACATTGCCCCCCCAAATCGGTCATTAATAAAAAGCCTTGTTTGATATTTTGCCGATAAACCCGCGGAACCTTCACTTGTGCATGACTAAATAGCTGTGCTACTTTGATAAAAGGTGCGGTGTCTTCTAGTTCAGGCGGTGCGTCCATCACGATATCTTGTCCGCGCGTATGTTTAACGCGAAAATAACGCCGAAAACTGGCATCGCTGGAAGCGGGTTGAAAAGATAGAATGTCTAAGCAAAGATCATTTTTTAGCCAATCGACAATGAGTTTTGCACGAATATCGGATGTAGTCATAAACATTAACAGTTTTATTGTAAGAAGATGTGTTATTTTAAGGTAAAATAGATTTTTTGCATTTTATTCGATTTTCCAAGTTATTTAAGTCACTTCACGCACCTTTTAAAACATGTATCGTCATTGCCTTGTTATCTTTTTATCTTTCTACACAGAGCTGAATGTTGCCGCTGCTGTTAGCGATTGGAATTGTGAAAAAAATGAAGCGGGAGAATGGTCGTGTGTAACCGATGTGAAAAGTAAAGCGGCAAAAGCCCCGCCTAAAACACCGATAAAAAAAACGCCGAAGGTGATTGATAAACCCAGTGTAGAGCCTGTTAGTCCCACGTCATCTGATATGCCAATTGCGCAAGTTCCATTGCCCGAACGCGCAGAACCGTTACCGGTGTTGGATAATCCACAGCCTGTGATCGAAAAAGTTCAGCCGCGTGTTCCTGATCTGATCACTGATAAAAAAACCGTCCCTAAATCTGTAAAAACTGCAAAAACGGTTATTCATGCGCCAGCGGCGGGCGCAGAATTGAAAACGCCGATTCCACTGACCATGAAATTGCCGGTGCCTAAGCCGCTTCTTGACCCTGCCGCGCCGCCGGCTATGATGCAAACGCAAGAGGGAAAATCGCTAGAAGGCTGGACATGTGCGCCAAATAGTGATAACCCAACATGGGATTGTCGATTGGTGGGGGCTAATCCTAAAGGTAAATCGTATGTCGTTACGGAAAATAAACTGCGGGTTCCTTTGTTAGACCCTGCGTTTAGTTTACAGCAAGAGCGGGTGTTTAAAAATTTACAAGCCGAGTTTCCGTTTGACCCGTGGGAACAGCAATGCTCAGCTCTGCCTAATCAGCCAAAACGTAAATTAGTGTCGCGTAAGGAAGAGCGCGATACGACACCGCTGGAAATTGATTCGGATTATTCGGAAGTATTTGATAAAGAAATCACAGGATTTGTTGGAAATGTGGAAATGCGCCGCGCCGACCAGAAATTAACGGCGGAGATGGCAAGCTACGATACTGTTGCGGATATGATGGATACACAAGGTAATGTTTATTACAGCGAAGAAGGCTTGGCGTTGTTTAGTAGTAGTGCTTCTTTAAAATTAGCAACCGACAAATCGGTGTTGCGTGATGTCTTGTTCGAGTCTTTCACAGGTCCTTATCGTGGCAGTGCTGAAGTTGCCTATCGGGATAGTAAAAGCCTATCGCATTATAAAACAGCCGCTTATACCAGTTGTGGTCCGGGTAATCAGGATTGGGTAATTCATACCGACCGTTTAAAAATGAACAGAGATACCGGATTAGGCACGGCGACTAATGCGTGGGTAGAATTTAAAAGCGTTCCCTTATTTTATACGCCGTATATTAGTTTTCCAATTGACGACCGCCGCGCTAGCGGATTTTTGCCGCCGTCTTTTGGACACACTGCGCGTAGCGGTTTTCAATTTACCACGCCTTATTATTGGAATATGGCACCTAACTATGACATGTTATTTAAACCGCGATACTTAACTAAACGCGGACCGTTATTAGATGTGACGTTTCGTTATTTGACACCTATGACCAAAGGTTCGGTGGGTATTGAGTTTATGCCTTATGACTTGGTACGCGAACGTTCACGCTTTTCTGGAACCGTAAAAAATACCACAGTTTTAACCGAGCGGTTGTTTACCGATATTGATTTAAACTATGTTTCGGATAAAGATTATTTTTATGAATTAGGTAATGCCTTAAGTTTTGCCAACAGTCGCTATATTCAAAGCCGAGCGGACATTAACTATAACAGACCGGGCGTATCTTTTTTAACCCGCTTTGAAGGCTATCAAACCATTGACAACACGATTGCCCACGCAGACCGTCCGTATCAAAAACTACCGCAAGTGTTATTAAATTTAAATCATAATTTTGACAGCATTGTTCCGGTTAGCGCGGAAATGAATAATGAATTTGTGTATTTTTATCGCAGCGGCAGAACCAGCGGTCAACGCTTTAATACCAAACCGTCATTAACTTTGCCGATTGGGGGAGCTGGAACCTATTTAACGCCTAAATTTTCTCTCCAATACACACAATATTTATTAGACAATCAACCAGTGGGAAGTTCAAGGAATTTAAGTCGGTTACTCCCCATTGTTTCGGTTGATACTGGGGCGTTTTTTGAGCGCGACTTTAATTTTGCAGGCAGCACACTGCTGCATACAATTGAACCGAGAGCTTATTATTTATACATTCCGCGTGCAAATCAAACCAATATCCCAATTTTTGATACCTCGATTTATGATTTTACCTTCAATAGCTTATTTAGAGAAAATCGTTTTAGCGGCACGGATAGAATTCAAGATGCTAACCAACTATCTCTTGCAGTTAGCTCAAAATTAATTGATGCTAAATCAGGATTGGAATACTTACGGTTAGGCGTTGGGCAGCAAATTTATTTTAAAGATCGCACGGTGTTTTTACCCGGCTATGCCGCAGAAACCAATCGCCTATCCACTTTAATTACGGATCTAAGCGGTAATGTTAACGAGCATCTATCGTTTTCTACCGGTATGCAATGGGACCCTCATAGTTCAAAAATCACCCGTGGGTTAGCTTCAGTACAATTTACTAATGCCCCGAAGCAGATTATTAATCTTGGCTACCGTTATCGACAAGACCCGATAGATGCGAATGAAATTACGCAAAGCGATGTGTCGTTTTATTGGCCGGTTTACGATAATTGGTACGCAATGGGGCGATGGTTGTATTCGTTAAAACATAACACCACGCAAGAAAGCTTTTTAGGGTTAGAAAAAGACAGTTGCTGCTGGCGATTTAGCATTATCGGGCGCAGATTTACTAATAGTTTAAGTAATACTTTGGATGCAAAATTGCAAACAGGTATTTTTGTGCAGTTAGAACTCAAAGGTTTAAGTACGATCGGTGACAAAGTGGATGATTTCTTAGAAAGAAATATCTCCGGCTACTTAAACCCACACAAAAAAGATTAATCTAAAATGATAAAACGATTCCTGATAAGTTTAGCGTGGTTGTTGATTGTCGTTAGCACCAGCTTATATGCGCAAGTAGTAGAGCAGATTGTGGCGGTAGTAGAAGATGATGTGATTTTGAACAGCGAATTAAATAGCGAGGTCATCAGCATTGTTCAAAAATTAAAAGCGAATAAGGTAACGTTACCGCCTGCTAATATTATCAGACGACAAGTGCTAGAGCGTATGATTGTGCAGAAATTGCAGCAGCAAATGGCGCAAAAGTCCGGTGCGCAAGTCAGTGATGAGATGTTGCAGTCAGCAATTGCTGATATTGCTAAAAACAATAAGATGACTATAGAGCAGTTTAAAACAACGCTCGTTAAACAGGGGGTAAGTTATAAAAAGTTTGAAGAAAATATTAGCAATGAAATTATTATGAATCAGTTGCGCGGACGCGAAATTGGTGGGCGGATTAAAGTGACGGATAATGAAATTAATCATTATTTAGAAACACATGCTAATTCAGGCGGCGATAATTATCATTTAGGGCATATTTTAGTATCAGTGCCTGAAACCGCAGCGGCTAAAGTGATTCAAAAAGCAAAAGAAAAAGCGCAAGACATTGTGGCAAGATTACGAAAAGGACAAGATTTTACCCAGTTAGCGATGAGTATGTCAGATGATGACAATGCGTTAAGAGGCGGGGATTTAGGCTGGCGAACTTTAGGACAAATTCCTACCTTGTTTGTGGATGTGGTGGCGAAAATGTCGCAAGGGCAAGTTGCTGATCCGATTAGAAGTCCGAGTGGTTTTCATATTATTAAGTTGTTAGAAGAAAAAGGAGGTGTCAAAATTGAGACCCGCCATACGGTAACGAAAACTAAAGTGCGGCATATTTTGATAAAAACCAATGAAATTGTCAGTGATGATGAAGCGCAGAAAAAACTTTTGGCACTTAAGCAACGTATTAAAGAAGGGGATGATTTTGCCACTTTGGCTCGTGCGCATTCTGACGATAAAGGATCGGCACTAAAAGGCGGCGATTTAGGTTGGGTTGTTCCGGGGGCGTTAGTGCCGCCATTTGAGCAGGCGATGAACGGTTTAACGGTTAATCAAATCAGTGAGCCGGTACAAACGCAATTTGGTTGGCATATTATTCAGGTCTTAGAACGGCAAAAAAAAGATGATAGTAGTGAGTTTAAAAAACTTAAAGTGGCCGAAGAAATTCGTCGTCGTAAGATAGAAGAGGAAACGGAGTTATGGTTGCGTCGTTTGCGTGATGAGGCGTTTGTTGAAATTTATTTAGAGCGGTTATAAAGGCTGTTTAGATTGACAAAAATGGATTTACCACGCGCTTTGGTTTCGGCTGTTTTTTCCAAGAAAGAAGAAAAATTTAAAAAACGCCTCGAAAAAATACTCACAGGGCAAGATTTAAGTACGCAGCGAGAGTTAATTGAGCGAATTTGCTCACATTTAGGTATAGATGTGCTGGATTGTGCGGCCGCGTTGGTTTTGTTAAGCCAAGCGAATCTATCCGTTGATGGTGAGCCGTCTGTTGCCAAGTTTGCGGTGAAGACACCGGATATATCGGATGTATTGTTGCCTAAAACAAAGATGGTCTGTTATCGTTTAGAGGTAGGGGCAAAGCATAATGTGACTGAGGATGAAATTAAGCAAGTGTTTGTAAAAGAGGCGGGGGTGGATATAAAAATGATTGGTGACGTGACAATTCGTTTTTATTATTCGTTGATTGAACTGCCCGAAGGAATGCCAGCAGATATTTATCAACTCTTAACAACAGTCAGCTTACAGCAGCAAAAATTGAATCTTAAACGCTTAAAAACTTGTGAGCGTTCACGTTCTAGTTCCCATTTACGCCGCAAAAAATCCAAGTCAGATTAAAAACGGATTAGTCCGCATCTCATGCCCAAGCGTAGACATTTGCCGATGTCCGGGGACAAAAGATACTGCTTCGCCCAATGGTAATAATCGCTGGCGTATAGAAGTCATTAATTGTTGCGCATTGCCTTGTGGTAAATCAGTCCGTCCTATTGAGCCTTTAAATAACACATCGCCAACAAAAGCCAATTGCAAGCCGCGATGAAAGAATACAATATGACCGGGCGTATGACCCGGGCAATGTAAAACTTCTAAAGTTTCTTCACCCACTGTGACAGTATCCCCCCCTGTTAACCAACGTTGAGGGGTAAAAGATTGACACGGTGCAAAGCCAAATGCTTGACATTGACTAGGAATATTATCAATTAAAAACTGATCTGCCTGATGTGGTCCGATGATAGGTACATTTAATAACGCAGCTATTTCGGCTGAGCCGCCTACATGGTCTAAATGTCCATGTGTTAAAAAGATGCTTTCTAATGTTACTTGCTGTTGTTTAATTTCTGTTAACAATAATTCCACATCGCCGCCGGGGTCTACTAATGCGGCTTTGTGAGTTTTTTCGCAGATAAGTAATGAACAGTTTTGTTGATAAGAGGTAACGGGGATAATGGAAACTTTCATAGTATGAATAAAATTATTGTGGGGTAAAAAATAAATAATTATAGTCAATTTTTTATCACTCGTATTTATGGACTACCCAAATTTGTTTGCAGGCGATTTTTAATGTATAGAGGGTAGTGTTAAACGGGTTTAATTTTTGGCTTTCGCAATTTAACTTGTCTCCCATCACAGGCGAGTTCCTTAATTTCGGTAATAGCCATAGAGAGCATCTTTATGAACAATCAGCGCACAACAGCAAGACAATTAGCTCAAGCAGCCATCGCTGTTGGAAAGCCCCTTGATTGGTTTGAACAGTTATATGCCCAAGCGCGTTTAGAAGAAGCTTGTGTCCCTTGGGCAGATCAGATACCCAATCCGAACATGCTTGCGCTTTTTCAAAAACTAGATTACCACATCTGTTGTGGACGAAAGGCGTTAACGGTTGGCTGTGGTTTGGGCGATGATGCCGAATGGCTTTCCGAAATTGGTTTTGAAGTGACTGCCTTCGATATTTCGCCTACCGCTATTTCTGAATGTGAAAGTCGATTTCCCAATTCTAAAGTTGCCTATCTGACTTGTGACCTCTTTCAAGCCCCCGAAAATTGGTTGGGAGCTTTCGATTTGGTACTGGAGTCATATACACTTCAAGTCCTTCCGCCGGAACTTCGCAGCAAAGCACTCAAACAAATTGCCGCTTTTGTTTCATTTGGCGGTTATCTTATGTTGATTGCACGCTTACGAGAGGAAGCAGACGCACCAGGTTTAATGCCATGGCCGTTGGTGCGAAAAGAAATTGACATATTGACTGCACAAGGGTTTGTCGAAAAGTACGCGGAAGATTATTTCGATAGTGAACACCCCCCAGTTCGCAGATTTCGTGGATATTATTTGCGTGAGGCATAACTTTTCGCTTTTAAGGCTTTGGAGCGTTCACCGAATATGTCGATAGTCATATCTAAACAATTTGGTGCAGACAATGGTGAGCTGCTAATTTATTTTCACGGTGCGCCGGGTTCGCCTGATGAATGCAAGTTTTTTGATAAGACCGCAAAAAACCACGCGCTAACTTTTCTGTGCGTTGACCGTTTTGCGATTGACGCATCTATTAAAGG